>Ga0316209_1000282_pt1 | contig 99514 bp, 82 predicted proteins | sample 6monopyrite_MG_FD_204945 | JGI IMG/M metagenome (GOLD analysis project Ga0316209, IMG submission 204945) | Microbial mat bacterial communities from mineral coupon in-situ incubated in ocean water Damariscotta River, Maine, United States -... | ecosystem: Environmental > Aquatic > Marine >... | reverse complement strand
CAACAACAAATTAAACGGGTAATGGACAAACTTAACAACCGCCCCCGAAAATGTCTTGGCATTAAAACGCCCAATCAGGTATTTTTCGGGATTGAAACCAACGTTGCACTAGCAACTTGAATTCGCGTATGAATAAAATCCTTACAGGCATTTTTAATGCCTGTGCCATTGTCACGTCTAAAATCAGCGATCGTTTTAAAGTCAGGTGTCAATCGTTGCAATAACCACATTAGCTCAACATTTCGGTGCGCTTCGCGTTCCAGGCGGCGACTGGATTGAATGCGATTAAGGTAGCCGTATAAATATAGTTTTAACAGAGTGGTAGGTGAATACCCTGGACGTCCTGTTTCTTTGGGTTGAGTCCGGTTGAACTCCATGTGAGCAAGGTCGAGCATGTCGACAAACGCATCCACCACCCGTACCGGGTTGTCTTCATGAATATAGTTGTCCAGACTGTCAGGGAACAAAGTATGTTGTGTACGGTTTTCGCCTTCAATAAAGCCTGCCATAACAAAATTATCCTGTTGTGAGTACCCAGGTTAATTATATCAATTGTTTTGTCTGTTTTGATGTGTTTTCACACAGTCTGGGGTGTTTGCTGCTAATTGTTATTAATCCTACGACCGTCCGTTATTGAAACTTTTGGGTCTTAATCTCCATCCTATACTGTAAGATTTAGTATAAAGCTGTTTCTAAATTGTCAGATCAGGTTTGAGCTAATACACACCTAATCGGTGTAAATAGTTTGTGTATGCATGAAAGATAATTTTCAAATCAACTCAGCTAGCACACCCATCTGTCTGGTGCACGGTGTTTATGCTTCGCTTGATCCGTTGCAGATATTAAGCCGACATAAAATCTAAAAAATTTGCGTTTATTCGCATTTATTTGCGGACTATTGTTTCTGGAATTGCTGCTCTGATCACGAATTATTACAGAATAATCTGCGAGGCCCTGCGTTGTTTTGCGTATTCACACAGGCGTTTTACCACGCGATCATTGATGCTGTCTTTGGTGAAGCTGCCATCCACCAGTTGTTCACCGGCGGGCATTCCCATTAACAGTTCCAGTGCTTCTTCATAATGTTCAACCGGGTAGATATTAAACAGTCCCTGTTCTACCGCATCAACAACGTCTTCACGCAGAGACAGGTTTTTTACATTCACTGCAGGAATAATGCAGCCCTGTTTTCCGGTCAGGGTTTTCTGTTTGCAGATATCAAAAAAGCCTTCGATCTTTTCATTAACGCCGCCAATCGCCTGCACTCGGCCCTGCTGGTTAAGCGAGCCGGTAATGGCCAGGCCCTGTTGAATCGGCAGGCCGGTCAGTGCGGATATCAGTACACACAGTTCGGCAACTGATGCACTGTCGCCATCAATGTGACCGTAGGATTGCTCGAAGGTGATACTGGCGGAGAACGATAAAGGTGTGTCACGGGTGTAACGACTGGCAATCAGCGCGGATAAAATCAGCACGCCCTTGTCATGAATCGAGCCGCTTAAATCCACTTCACGTTCGATGTTAATGATTTTTCCATCACCCAGGTGTACGGTGGCAGAGATACGTGAGGGCTGACCAAAACCGTATTTACCAATATCAAACACAGACAGGCCATTGATCTCACCGATCGCTTCACCGGCGGTGTTAATCATCAATGTGCCACGCTCAATGTCGTCCTGAATCAGTTCCTGTACACGGCTGGTGCGATAAATCTGCGCATCAATTGCCTGTTGCACGTCCTCTGCGGTAATCAACTCATGCTGGAACTGCTCGGCCCAGAACTGGGTTTCAATTAACAGATCATCAATGGTGCGCAGGCGGGCAGACAGGCGTTCACTGTCATTGGCCAGGCGTGAACTGAATTCAATCAGGCGAGCGACCGCGCCGGCATCCAGATCCCTGAGTTTAAACTTGCGTGCTCTGGATGCAATCAGCCGGGCATATTTTAGTGTAGTGTCGTCGTCCCGCAGCAGTTCTTCTTCGAAGTCCGCTTCCACCTTGAACAGTTCAGGAAAGTCCGGATCCATTTCATGCAGCAGGTAATAGGTGTTACGGTTGCCCAGAATAATCACCTTGATCTTGAGTGGAATCGGCTCCGGTTCCAGGGTCACCGATACATCGCCGCCCACCACCTGATCAAGGTTTTCAATTTTTACTTTTTTTGCATACAGGCTGCGCTTGAGTGCATCCCAGGCATGGGGTGCGGATAAAATTTTATGTGCATCCAGCACCAGATAACCGCCGTTGGCCTCGAGTAATGCGCCGGGCTTGATCAGGGTGAAATTATTGCCCGGTGTTGTTGCACGGCTTTCATATTCGATGCGACCTACCAGGTTCTGGTAGGTGGGGTTATCCAGATAAACCACCGGCGCACCTTTCTGATTGCAGGAATCAACGATCAGATTCACCTGGTAACGCTGCAGGGCTTCTTTTTTATTGTGCGGCTGGTTAGTGTTCTGGTCGTTAGTGGATTCCTCTTCCTCATTTTCCGCAAACTCTTCCAGATGGTGCAGAATATCTTCCTGCAGCGCCTTCAGGTAGGCGGTGATTTCCGGCAGTGCCTTGTACTTGCGTTTAACATCCTTGATCAGGCTGCTGGTGGAAAACAGCGCCACCTTGCGATTGAGTTTTTTAATCTTGATATTGTGTTCGCGTCGCTGGCGTGACATTTCTGGTGCCAGATATTCCAGCTCATCCTGCAGTGCGGCAATCTTGTCCTCGATTTCGTTTTTGGCTTCCTCGGACAGATTATCGAATTCTTCTTCAGTGATATTGCGGCCTTCGATCATCGGCGTCAGCAAAAAACCGGAAGAGGTGTGGTTCAGATCGATTTCCTGTGCCCGTGCCTGCTCGGCGTGTTTTTCCAGCAGGTTGCTCTGTTTGCTTTGAAATGACTTTTCAATCTGTTGTACCTGTTCCTGGTATTCGGAGGCTTCAAAGGCGGCGTTAATTGCCTTGCCGATATCCTCGACCAGGTTTTTCATATCCTTTTTGAATGCCCGTCCCTGACCAGACGGCAGACGCAGTGCTCTGGGTTTGTAATCCTGATCGAAATTGCGCACATAGCACCAGTCCGGCGGAGTGTCCTTGTCAAGGGCGACAGTACGCAGGTATTTGCGAATCAGACCGTGCTTGCCAAGGCCGGACGAGCCCATGACATACAGGTTATAGCCGCGGTGTACCACATTGATGGCGAACTCGATCGCCTGAAAGGCGCGTTCCTGGCCCAGAATTTCCGGCAGGTCCTGCAGTTCGGCGGTGCTTTTAAAGGGCAGGCTGCTGGCGCTGCAGCGGGGTCTTAGCTGGTCTGCGGTGAGGGCTTTAATAATTCGGGAATGAGTAGTTTGTGTCATTATCTTCTTCTTGGTATGGCCGCCTATTCTCGCATAAATACGGGCACGTAAAAACCGCCTTGTTGCGGTCTGTGCCATGGTACTTCATGCTAAACTGACGGTCTGACTAGCACGCGCACCGCCTGATGGTGTGCGAGTTTCATTCGATTGCCCAACAGGGTTACAATCGGCAACCCGATACACAATGTGGATTTTTATATGTCATTAGAAGGTTCAAAGCCTGCACAGCAGCATCCAGCATTTCAATGGAAGCGTTCCCAGCGAATCGACTCGCTCAATATCACTGTTGAAGAGTATGAACATATAAAAACCGGTGCGGCCCATTATCACCTTGCCGCCGAGAATAATGAAAATGTTTTTCTGGTGGCACTGCGCACCGTACCGATGGACTCCACCGGCGTGGCGCATATGCTCGAACATACCGCGCTCTGTGGCAGTGAGCGCTACCCGGTACGCGATCCCTTCTTCACCATGATTCGCCGTTCTATCAATACCTTTATGAATGCTTTTACCAGCAGCGACTGGACGGCCTATCCCTTTGCCAGCCAGAACCGCAAGGATTTTGATAACCTGCTGGATGTCTATCTGGATGCGGTGTTCTTCTCGCGTCTCGATGAACTGGATTTCGCCCAGGAAGGTCATCGTTTTGAATTTGCCAAGCCGGATGACCCGGACAGCCCGCTGGTATACAAGGGGGTGGTGTTCAATGAAATGAAAGGTGCGATGAGCTCACCGGTGAGCACCCTGTGGCAAACCGTGACCGAGCACCTGTTTCCAACCACCACCTACCATTACAACTCCGGCGGTGATCCGGTGCATATTCCCGACCTGAGCTACCAGCAGCTCAAGGACTTCTACAAAGTACATTATCATCCATCCAATGCCGTGTTTATGACCTTTGGTGATATCCCGGCCTGTGAGCACCATGCGGTGTTTGAAGAAAAGGCACTGCACCGTTTCGAGCGACTGCAGACTGAAATTCGCGTGGACGATGAACAGCGCTACAGCGAGCCGCAGCAGTGTGAGGCCAGTTATGCACTGGATGAGGAAAGCACCAGTGCTAAAACCCATATCGTGGTCAGCTGGCTGCTGGGTCACAGCACTTCGCTGGAAGAAATGCTGCAGGCGCATCTGTTGTCCAGTGTGCTGCTCGATAATTCCGCATCGCCATTACAACATGCGCTGGAAACCACTGATCTGGGTACTGCACCATCGCCGCTGTGTGGACTGGAAGACTCCAACCGTGAAATGAGTTTTATGTGCGGTGTGGAAGGCTCGGAAGCAGACCGCGCCGACGCGGTGGAAACGCTGATTCTGAAGGTGTTGCAGGATGTGGCGGAAAACGGCGTAGAGCAGTCACAGGTGGAGGCGGTACTGCACCAGCTGGAGCTGGGGCAGCGCGAGATTGGCGGTGACGGTTATCCCTATGGCATGCAACTGATTATGGAAGGCCTGTCATCGGCGATTCACCGTGGTGATCCGGTGGCGGTGATGAACCTTGATCCGGTGCTGGAACAGTTGCGACAGGATATCAAGGACCCGGACTTTATTAAAAATCTGGTGAGAAAAAACCTGCTGGACAATCCGCACCGGGTGCGCGTTGTGATGAAGCCCGACACCGAGCTGAGCAAGCAGCGGGAGCAGGCGGAAGCGGAGCGTCTGGCGAGTATCAAGGCCGGCCTGAGTGAGGCGGAGAAGCAGCAGATTATCGAGCAGGCCCGTGCACTGCAGGCACGCCAGACCGAGGAAGACGACATCAGCATTTTACCCAAGGTCGGGCTGGAAGATGTGCCGGCGAAAATGCAGATACCCCAGGGCAGCAGCCATAAACTCGACCATGTGGAACACCATTTTTACGAGCAGGGCACCAATGGCCTGGTTTATCAGCAGATTGTGGTCGAGTTACCGCAGATGCCTGAGGAGCTGGTCAACCTGTTGCCGATTTATACCTACTGTTTAACCGAGCTGGGTTGCGGCGATAAAACCTACCTGCAGGCACAGGCCTGGCAGGACAGTGTCAGTGGCGGGGTGCATGCCTATACCACTGTACGTGGTCTGATTGATAACGAGCAGCATATCAAAGCCTATTTTGTGCTGTCCGGCAAGGCGCTGGAACGTCACCACCATCAGTTGAATGAGCTGATGTCGGAGATATTTAACAAGGTACGCTTTGACGAACTGGGTCGTCTGCGTGAACTGGTGGCGCAGAAACGCGCCCGACGCGAACACAGTGTCACAGGCCAGGGTCACAGTCTGGCGATGGTGGCCGCAAGCAGTGGCATGAGCCCGGCGGCAGAGTTGAGTCATCGTTTGTCCGGTCTGCTGGGCATTAAACATCTCAAACAGCTGGATGACAGCCTGAATGATAGCGAAGCACTGCAGACCCTGGCGAATCGCTTCGCGCAGATTCATCAATACATTACTGATGCGCCGCGTACCTACCTCAGTGTGGCGGAGAAAGATCAGCAGGCGGCGATTGATGCGGATATCAGGCAATGCTGGCAAAGCCATAACAGCGATGGCTTTGAGCCCTTCACCCGGGCAGAAGTTAAACAGCAGATCAAACATGCCTGGCTGACCAGCACCCAGGTTAATTTCTGTGCCAGGGCCTATCCCACAGTGCCGGTGAGTCATCCGGATGCAGCGGTATTGACTGTGCTGGGTGGTTTTTTGCGCAATGGTTTTCTGCATCGGGCAATCCGCGAACAGGGCGGTGCCTACGGCGGTGGCGCCAGTCATGAGCCGGGCAATGCCTGCTTCCGCTTTTTCTCCTACCGTGATCCGCGTCTGGCAGACACCCTGGATGATTTTGATCAATCTATCGACTGGCTGGTCAATGAAAGCCACAGCGACCTGCAGGTCGAGGAAGCCATACTCGGTGTGATCGGCAGCATGGATAAGCCCGGTTCCCCTGCAGGTGAAGCCAAACAGGCCTTCCATAATGCGCTCTACGGCCGTACCCCCGAGCAGCGTCAGTTGTTCCGCGAGCGGGTGCTCAAGGTGACACTGGAGGATCTACAGCGAGTGGGAAAAACCTATCTGAAGCCGGAACTGGCCAGTGTGGCAGTGATTACCCATCCGCAGAATGAAGAACTGGTGAAGTCGCTGGGGCTGGAGATCCGGCGGTTATAGATACGCATCAGCAGATACTCGCCAGCGCCGCAAGGCGCTGTCTGCTGAGCGCTGGCTGATTTTTTCTCATTTATTAAGGTTGCCGGAAGCATGCATATCCTTCTGATTCAGCTGAGCCTGCATATTCCCATGTCGCATTCGCTCAAGGACAAGCGCCGACAGATCAAAAGCCTTAAAGATCGTATTTCACAGCGTTTCAATGCGGCGGTGGCTGAAGTGGGTGAGCTTGATAGCTGGCAATTCGCCAAGCTGGCAATCTGTATGCTATCGAATGATAAATCCTGGCTGGATAGCCAGTACAGCCAGATTGAAGCACTCCTGCTGGAGTACCCCGAGCTGGAGCTGCAACAGATTCAGCGCCAGTGGCTATAAGCTCGTAACCCCGATCCGTGCTCGCTGTCTGTTATCCATTTATCCAATAAGGCTTTTAAAACGCCTGTTTTCATGTCATATTCAGTTCTGAATAGTGCTAAGTTATTGAATTAAATACAAAAATAAAAAGTAACAAGTGCATTTTGTCAAGTTGGAACTGTCACCATTGTATGATCTATATCAACTAAGTTGTGGTTAGTGGGGGGGGGACAGACCAGTCGGCTATGCCCGTGCTGGTTAGCGCACCCTGAGGTGTCGATGACGGGCCGTTTAAGTTAGACAGAATCACATTTAGTATCAGCTTAGATTTTTTCGGGTTAGAAAATGAAAATACTTATTGTCGATGACAACAGGGCCAATCGGAAGCTGCTGGAGTCCTACTTTTCAACAGCAAGTTACAATGTAATTGAAGCGGATGATGGCGAGCTGGCGGTTGACCGTTACCGTGAACATCAGCCGGATATTGTGCTGATGGATATTATGATGCCGAACATGGATGGTTATGAGGCGGCAAAACAGATCAAGGCACATGCCGGACAGGTCTATGTGCCGGTTATCTATGTTACCGCATTAAAGCCAGAGGTGGCGCTGACCGAGGCGATAGAAGCCGGCGGTGATGACTTTGTCAGCAAGCCGATTAATTTCGAGATTCTCAAGGCCAAGCTTGAAGCGCATTTGCGTATCCGTGAGGCCAGTAAAAAAATGCTGGACATGAACACACAGCTACAACAGCACAATCGGCACATGCAACAGGAAAATGATCTGGTTGAGCATATTTTCAATAACGCGCTAAGCAAGTCCTACCTGGACGAAAGTTTTATTCGTTATCATATTTCATCGGTATCCGCATTTAACGGCGATATATTACTCGCGGAAAAGCGCGAGGATGGGTCTACCTGTGTATTGATGGGCGATTTTACCGGCCATGGTCTGTGTGCCGCGGTTGGCAGTCTGCCGGTGATCAAGGTGTTTTTTACCATGGTGAAAAAAGGCCTGCCGTTAAACCAGATTATTGCGGAAATTAACACCACCATCAAAATGCTGTTACCGGCGAATATTTTTCTCTGTGCCACGTTGATCGAGCTGAATTACCAGAAACAGCAGATCGAATTATGGTCCGGCGGCCTGCCACCAATTATTGTCTACAATCAAACCAGTAAAGCCTGTCGCAAGATCAAAAGTCAGCACATGCCGCTGGGTATTTTATCCGACAATGATTTTTCCGATGAGATTTCGGTGTTTGTCATGAACCGTAATGAGAAAATGTATCTGTACACAGATGGTATTACCGAAGTACGCGATGCACAGGGACAGATGTATGGTACGGAGCGGCTGGATAAGGTTTTTGAAGCCGCGCCGGAAGATGCCTTTAATGTGCTGGTTGAAGACCAGCAGGTGTTTCGCGGTGATGTGCCGCAGACCGATGATATGACCCTGATTGAACTCAGCCTGCAGCCTCCCGCCTTAAGCTGAAAATCTGTATGAGTGACTGCGAGTTTGCAGTCACTCATAGATTTCCACAAACACTGTGCGCATCAATTTAGCCTTAACTGGTTTATAATTGCCTGAGCTTTTTTCTATTGAGTGATTATGACCGAGTCCAGACACAGCCTGAGCATTCTTTACCTGGCCGTGTTCCTGCTGGCCCTGAACGGGCTGTTTGCCAAGTTGATACCACTGGATGCCACCAGCATTACCCAGCTGCGCAGTGTGCTCGCGGGGTGTACACTGTTGCTGCTGGCGTTGTTAAGTCGACGTCGCTTTTTACTTGATTCTCCACGTGAGTATATCGGTGTCTATCTGATTGGTGCAGTGCTGGGGCTGCACTGGGTTTCGTTTTTTCATTCGATGCAGGTGTCCACCGTTGCTATCGGTATGCTGTCACTGTTTAGTTATCCGGTGATTACCGTTTTAATTGAACCGTTGTTTACCCGGCAGAAATTACAGATCGCAGATGCACTGGCGGGTATAGTGGTGTTGATTGGAGTGTTTGTGATGGTCAGGGATGATTTGCAGGCATTCGATAATGCCGCGGTGCAGGGCGTCTTCTGGGGAGTGATTTCGGCGTTTCTGTTTGCTATGCGTAATTTGCTGCAGAAATATTATTACCCGGCGGTGTCATCGGATCGTCTGATGCTGCATCAGGTGATAGCGATTTCATTTATGTTGTTACTGTTTGTTGATTATCCGGCCGTTGGTGATTTGAGCAGTGGTGACTGGCTTACGCTGTTGCTGCTGGGGACGGTCAGTACCGCCATGGGGCATACCTTATTGTCCTACAGTCTAAAAACACTGCCGGCCAAGTCGATTGCAATGATTTCCTGTCTGCAACCGATTTTTGCCACCCTGTTTGCCTGGTTATTGTTACAGGAGACACCGGACGTATCTGTATTGGCTGGTGGCGCGATTATAGTGTCTGTTGCGCTGTATGAATCGGTGAAACGCTCATCACGTAAGTAATGCAGTTTGTTTGCGGGTTGTGTTATTCGACCATGCCTGATGCAGTGAATGGCTGTTTTATTTTTCGTGCTGGCGATTATGTGTTTCTATAAATTGCACTAGCTCATCTGCGGGCACCGGTTTGCTGTATAAATAACCCTGTACCTGTTCACAGCCTTCCCGCAGCAGAAATTCGCGCTGCGCTTCGGTTTCCACACCTTCCGCAATTATCGAAAACAGCAGGCTGTCGCCCAGCGCAATCATCGCACGGGTAATCGCCGCATCATTGTCGTCATCGGGCAGGTCGTTAATAAAACTCTTGTCGATTTTCAGTTTATTCACCGGCAGCTGCTTAAGGTAGGCGAGGGAAGAGTAGCCGGTACCGAAATCATCAATGGCCAGCGATACGCCCATTTTGCGCAATGACAGCAGCAATTGAATCGCTGGCCTGGCACGGTCCATAATAAAGGTTTCAGTAATTTCCAGCAGCAGATGCTCCGCTGGCAGGCCGCTTTCATTCAGTGCGCTGGCAACCGTGTCTACCAGGTTACTTTGCAGAATTTGTGGTCCGGCCACATTCACCGCAATCTGCCCGAACTCAATGCCGGCATCCAGCCATTGTTTAGCCTGTTGGCAGGCATGGCGTAAAACCCATTCACCCAGTGGAATAATCAGGCTGGTGTCTTCGGCTACCGGAATAAACTGATCCGGGCCGATCAGCACCTGTTCAGGATGCTGCCAGCGTACCAGTGCCTCGACACCAATCACGCTGTGATTGATCAGGCAGATCTGCGGCTGATAATGCACCCGCAGCTGATCCTGTTCAATGGCCTTTCTGAGTTGCGCTTCGAGTACCACATGTTCCAGTGCGTGGGCGGTGAGCTCCTGAGTGTAAAACTCGTAGGTATTGCGCCCCATGTCCTTGGCGCGGTACATGGCGGAGTCGGCATTGCGCAGTAATTCTTCTACGCCCTTGCCATCAAGCGGGTACAGGCTGATGCCAATACTGGCGCCGACAAACAGTTCATAGTCGTTGATATTAAACGGCGCGCTCAATGCCAGTTTGACCTTGTCGGCGAGAATGGCGGCAGCTTCACCTTGTTGCAGTTCTTCCAGCAGAATAACAAATTCGTCGCCCCCCAGGCGGGCAATGGTATCTTCGTTTCTGATGAGTGCCTGCAGGCGTTTGGCCACCGCTTTCAGCAACTGATCACCAATGGTGTGACCCAGACTGTCATTAATGTGCTTAAAGCGATCCAGGTCAATAAATAAAATCGCGGTGATCAGTTTGCTGCGTTGCCAACGTTCAATTGCGTGTTCGGCGCGCACGCTGAATAACAGCCGGTTGGGCAGGGTGGTTAATGGATCGTGGTGAGCGAGAAATTCGAGGCGTGACTGTGACTGTTTTAACTGTGAAATATCGGAGAACACACCGATGTAATTAAGCACCTTGTTGTTATCGTCTTTGACCGTGCTGATGGTGAGCCATTCCGGATATACTTCACCGTTTTTACGGCGGTTCCAGATTTCGCCCTGCCAGCCACTGGTGCGGTTCAGGTCATTCCACAGAGTTTTATAAAAGTCTTCATCATTCTGCCCTGAATGTAACAGTCGCGGATTCTTGCCCAGCACTTCCTGTTCACTGTAGCCGGTGATGCGAGTGAAGGCAGGATTGACAGCAATAATATTGGTGTTGACATCAACGATCATAATGCCTTCATTGGTGTTCTGAAAAACCGCCTGTGATTGAAACAGTTTTTCCTGGGTCTGGCGGATGCGGGATAAATCACGCATCGTCACCAGTATACCGAAGGGCTCGCCCTGTGGGTCATGGGTGATATTGCAGATCACTTCTATGGGGAAAGGCATGGGATTGCCCTTGTCGCCAATTTCCAGAACAATGACTGCATCTTCACAGGCGTCCTGCGCCTGACATACTGGACAGAGAGAATTCTCGCACCTGATGTGCATCAGCTCGGTAATATCACGTCCCACTACATCCTGTTCACTGGTGTGGGTCAGGCGGTAAAAGGCCTTGTTGGCACGAATCACACGGCGCTGCAGATCGAGCAGATAAATCGCGTCTTCCACATAGTCCATTGCATAGTTCCATTTCTGTTTTACTTTTTCCAGTTTGCTGCTCGGCATGGCGCATCTCGGTCATGTCGACGCCCGATGCCAGTATGCCACTGAGCTTGCCATCGGCATTGGTAAGCAGGGTGCTGTTCCACATAATATTGCGCAACTCGCCGCTGCGGGTGAGTAGCAGGTTTTCATAATTGCAGTTGGCTTTGGTGCGACCCGACATGGATTCGCGGAAGTAAGCCTTGTTAATTGCCTGGTGGCTCTTCGGTAGAAAATGCTCGAACCAGTTTTTATGCAGAATATCTGCTTCGTGGTATCCCAGAATCTCGCAACCGGTCTGGTTAATCATCTGTACTCGGGCTTCGCTGTCGAGGGAGATCAGAATCACCCCGGGAATTTCCACACAGCTGGCGACATGATTATCGCTGGCTGCGTGCAGATGTGTCAGCTGCTCAGCCTCGTCACACCGTGTAGAGAGAGTGCGACTGGCAATCACACACAGGTATTCCTGATTGTCGTGGTGGATAAGGTGCTGGTTGATCTGTACCGCTATCTGTTCGCCCCGCGCATTGTTATACAGGGTGTTATGGCTGGAGGTTTGGTTGTGCCTGTATGCTTGCCAGCTTGTGTGCCACTCATCCATGCTGAGGTTATGGTCAATCTCGGCAAAATGCATCTGCAGCAATTCTTCGCAGGAAAAATTCAGAGCATCGCAGGCGGCACGATTAACCGCGTAAATGCCGGCTTTTTGATCAATCACGAAAGCGGGTTCGGAAATCAGCTGAATCAGTTGCTGGGGCAGGTTAAGGCTTTGCGGCATAAAGGCTTGTTCATTATTATAGTTTGTAAATGGGCTGGTCTATTCGCCGCTGTTAAGATCGGAGATTAGGGCATGCCTGGGGAATGGCAGTGAGGGAACCGCTTATCAGGCAAAACCACTAACAACAGCCTGTAGTTAGTGTTTTGGAAATAGTGTGAATTAGTAACCACCACTGTCAGTGGCTTATATTAGGTGTGGGGCAGTTGCTTTGCAATCATATGGCACTGATTTTTGTGTCATTATGCAGGCGGGTGTTGCAGCCACCCGCCTGCGTTAATCTTGCCTGTTACGGTGTTTGCGGCGCAAACGGCATTAGCGTATCGACATCCGCGCCATAGTCGATACCTGCGATGCCAAAGCCGAACAGCTTGAGGAATTCGTCCTTGTAACCCTGGTAGTCGGTCAGTTCGAACAGGTTATCGGTGGTGACCTGCGGCCACAACTGCTTGACCTTATTCTGTACTTCGTCGCGCAATTCCCAGTCATCCATACGGATACGGGAAGCGTCATCCAGCTCCGGCCCACCATCACGGTAAAGCTGGCTGCGGAACATACGATTGATCTGTTCGATGCAGCCTTCGTGAATGCCCAGTTCCTTCATCACCTTGAAGCTCATGGCAATATACAGTGGCATCACCGGAATGGCTGCAGAGGCCTGGGTGACCACGCTTTTCAGTACCGCCACGTGTGCGCTGCCATCCAGCTCCGCCAGGCTGTCGCGCAGGGCCGCTGCGGCGCGGTCCATATCTTCCTTGGCTTTACCCAGTGCACCGTGCCAGTAAATTGGCCAGGTAATATCTGTGCCAATATAGCTATAGGACACAGTTTGCACACCTTTGGCCAGTGCACCCGCGTCTTTCAATGCCTGCATCCACAGCTCCCAGTCCTCGCCGCCCATCACGGTGACGGTGTTCTGCACTTCTTCTTCGCTGGCCGGCTCCACTTGCGTTTCAATAATGCAGTCCTTGCTGGTATCGATGGCAGTGGCGCGGTAGGTTTCGCCAATCGGCTTTAATACCGAGCGCACCACCTCACCGCTGTCTGGCAATTTACGCACCGGCGAGGCGAGGGAATAGACCACCAGGTCGATTTCACCCAGATCCTGTTTTATCAGCTCGATCGCCCTGGCACGCATCTCATTGGAAAAGGCATCGCCATTAATGCTTTTTGCATACAGGCCTTCAGCATGGGCGGCTTTTTCAAACGCGGCCGAGTTATACCAGCCAGCTGACCCCGGCTTGTTTTCCGTGGCGGGTTTTTCCAGGAATACCCCCAGGGTGGCGGCGTTCGAGCCAAACGCCGCGGTGATGCGTGAAGCCAGGCCGTAGCCGGTGGAAGCACCGATCACCAGTACCTTCTGGGGGCCGTTGGCGATGGGGCCATCGGCTTTAACGCGGGCAATTTGTTCATGCACATTGGCTTCACAGCCAGTGGGGTGGGTGGTAGTGCAGATAAAGCCACGGGTTTTGGGTCTAATAATCACGTCTAACAGTTCCGTTGGTTATTTTTGATGGTTATTTTGCTGCCTGTTGCAGGCGCAGCCTGAGGCATTATTGCAGACTGGCAGCGACCTTTTTCAGTTTTTGCTGCACCACGGGTGCAACCTCGCCGATCTTCGGGTTGTCTACCATGCCGAGTACCGCAATCGGATCCATAAAGCCGACATTGATCTTGCCATTGTCTTCTTCTCGCAGCAGTACATTGCAGGGCAACAGCAGGCCGATATCCGCTTCGGCTTCAATCGCTTCTTTGGCGAGGTGCGGGTTACAGGCACCGAGAATTTTATAACCGCTGCGGTCATAATCCAGCTTGGCCTTCATGACTTTCTGTACGTCAATTTCTGTGAGTACACCAAAGCCTTCCGCCGTCAGTGCTTCACGAACTTTTGCTTCTGCTTCTTCCATCGTGGCATCAATGCTTACATTAAATTTGTACATGGTTGTCTCCCGTTGTTTGCTGGTGTGCCTTTAAAACTTGAGGTTAAATTTAAATAAAGGGGTGCAAATATTAGCACAATCTTATCGGTTTATGCAGCCGCAGTGAGCTGTCGGCGTTTGGGGCTCTACCCCCGGCTATCAGATATTTGCCAGCTGCCAGACATCAAACGCCGGCTCTTCGTAGGGGTGAGCCAGTTTCATTGCGGCGATAACCGCATGGATGTGATGGTCTTCCACCACCAGCTCGACCTTGTATTCTTCGACCTGCTGTAGCTGGTCAATCTCGCCGATATGCGGATGACTGTTGGCCAGCGGGCGGAACTGGCCCTGGCCCAGCGATTGCCAGCAGCACTGATCGTAGTTACCGATTTTACCGGCACCCACATCGAACATCGCCTGCTTGACTAACTGCAGATGATCTTGTGGAATAAATACGCAGAGTTTATACATAGTGTGGCTTATCCTGACATAATTCCTGACAATTAGAAATGATATAGATAGAGTGATTCATGTAAAATAAGCCTGCTTTTAAGAATTTTTGCAACACAATCAACCTCAGGATCAATTTATGAGTGATGACGGTATTCAACTATCACCCGCCCTTATGCAGGATCTGCGTGATGCTTTAGTAAAACAGGATTCTCGCACCAGCGACGATGTGCTGGCGATGCAATATCTGGTTGCAGCAGCGGGCATGATGCTCTCCGATTTTAACAACCCGCAGATGGACAAGGCCAATGCGCTGAACGATCTGGCCGGTTTTATGAAGCATGTGTTTGACTATATGGAAGCACAGAAACCGCAGATGCCGCCACAGCAGGATGCATTTGGTGTGTGGAAGCCGAAATAGCCTCCTCACTAATATCATAACTACCCATGGTTTCGGCTGTGGGTAGTGCCTCCCCCGGTGAGATACTCATGATTCAGGGTATTTCAGTATGACAGAGCAATCCACAACGCAGACCGGCGCGGCTGATTTATTTAGCCGTGCCCATACCTGTTTGCAGGCGTGCGAGCCGGCAGAAAAAGTAGCGCTTACACAGGCGCTGTTTGCCGACTGGAACGCACAGCGTGTGACGCTGGATCGAAGCGTTGAACCCCAGCCGATTGGTGATGCCGGGCGGCCACAAAAGCCCGAGCTGGTGGCCCCCAGAGATGTGCCCCGGCGCAGTATGCACACCGAGCAGGGGCGGGTTATTCTTTGCCATGCACTGGCACATATTGAGTTTAATGCGATTAACCTGGCACTGGATGCAGTCTACCGTTTTACCGATATGCCGGCGGACTATTACACTGACTGGCTCAGGGTGGCGGCCGAAGAGGCCTGCCATTTCAGCCTGCTGGAATCCTGTCTGCATAAACGTGGCAGCCGTTATGGCGACTATGCAGCGCATAATGGCCTGTGGGAAATGGCACAGCTCACCGCCCACGATGGTTTGATACGCATGGCACTGGTGCCCAGAGTACTGGAAGCGCGAGGGCTGGATGTGACGCCGGGTATACTGGACAAACTGCAACAGTGCAATGATCAGGAATTTGTCGATCACCTGAAAATTATCCAGCGCGATGAAATCGGTCATGTGGCGATTGGCAGCCACTGGTTTAAATATTTATGCGAACAGCGCGGGCTGGATTATCGCACAACCTTCAAGCAGTTAATTCAGGATTATATGAAAGGTTCACTGCGTGGCCCATTCGATGAAGTGGCGCGGCGACAGGCCGGCTTCAGTGCGGAAGAAATTGCGGATCTGAATGCGCTGGAAGTACCCTAGTCAGGAAATACTGATGCGGCTGATACTGGATTCACCTGTATAATCCGGCGGTCGCTTAATTTACCCACAGGTTTGACACGATGAAACTGCTTTTGCAAATAATAGGCGCTCTGCTTGTAACGGCTGCTATGCAGGCGAGCTATGCAGCTGAAGAGGAAGGGCTGGTACTGTATTACGATGAGTATGAGTCATCCACCGGTGGCCAGCGTATGCGTTATCTGATCAATGATGATTTTTTACGCATTGATAATGGCCATATCGACAGTGATTTTATTCTCATGGATCGGGCTAAACAAACCATCTATAACGTCAATCATGAAGATCGAACTATTCTGAAAATCACCAGTAAACCCTGGCAAAGTCCGGATTTTGATTTTACGGTGAAGGTGCGTGAAGCGATACAGTCAGATGCACCCCAGGTGATGGGGCAGAGCGTTTACAGTTACGAGGTGTATGCCGAGGATGAAGTCTGTACCCGTGTGCTGCTGATTAAGGATCGCTATATGAAGCAAATGGCGGTGATGTACCAATACCAGACGATTTTGTCGGGGCAGCAGGTTTCAACGCTGGCGAACACACCACAGGATTTTCATACCAGCTGTTTTCTGCTGGATCAGGTATACCACAAAGGCGATTACTACAAACAGGGCTTACCTGTTCAGATCACCTACAGTCGGGACTACAGTCGCATACTCACTAATGTGCAGCAGCAGGTGCTGGATGCAGCGTTGTTTAAACTGCCGGAAAATTATCAGGAGTATCAGTCATTTTCACCGTAGGGTGGATTAAGTGTAGCAGTTTCACCGGGGTTGCATATAAGTCCGCAAATACACGCATTAAAGTGCAGGAGCACTTTGAACGAGCGAATGCTCGGCCCGAAGGGTGGAGCACAGGATGTGCGGAATAAATAAACGCAAATATATGGATTGAGTAAATAAGCATGACTGGTTCCCATGCTCCTGCGTGGAAACGAGCTGATAGACGCCAACCTACTTTAAGTGGGCTGGTGGAGTCCATACATCGCTAATGCTTAGTTATATAATGCTTTAATTGCGTTTATTCGCGTGTATTTGCGGACTATTGCTTTTGCAGTTTTCCATGAACGAGTGCGAACTAATCAAACGCACGCAGCTTGAAATCGTCCGGTGAATTGAACTCAAGTACGCTGCCCTGTGAATACCAGTCGCCAAGCACGATGCGCTGAGCCGCCTTGCCATTGGCTGTTAACTGGTGAATTGCCGGGCGGTGGGTGTGACCATGAATCATCAGCTGCACCTTGTGCGTGGTAAACGCCCGGGTAACTGCATCTGCATTGACGTCCATAATCGCCTCATCCTTGCTGCTGGTTTCTTCTCGGCTCTGCTGGCGCAACGCGCGAGCCATCTGCTGCCGTTCTGCCAGTGGTTTGCTGAGAAAATCCTTTTGCCACGCCGGGTCACGCAGCATGCTGCGCAGCTGCTGGTAGCGTAGATCGTCGGTGCACAGGGTGTCACCGTGCAGCAGCAACACAGGCGTGTGCTCAAACTCGACCACACTGGGGTCATCGATAAGCTGGCAGCCGGCGCGTTGTGCCAGGGTTTTACCCATCAGAAAATCCCGGTTGCCGTGCATCAGGTAAATTTTCAGGCCGTTATCCGCCAACTGTTTCATTCTGGCAAATACCGCATTCAGGCCCTCGGCCTGGTCATCATCCCCCAGCCAGTATTCCACAAGGTCGCCGAGGATATACAGTGACTCGGCGCTGGCTGCCTGTGTATCCAGAAAGCCGATAAATAGCCGGATGATATCCGGCCGTTCCGGTGCCAGATGCAGGTCGGAGATAAACAGGTGCCTTGCCATTAGGTGAATTGCCAGCTTTCAGCAAGCAGGCTGATTAAACAATGCTTGCGCTGTTGATAATGACCGGCTCCAGCGGCACATCACCGTGGCCCATCATATTGCCGGTGGCAACAGCTGCAATGCTGTCTACCACGTCCATGCCTTCAACGACTTCGCCAAATACCGCATAACCCCAGCCCTGTGTGGTGGGTGCGCTGTAGTTTAGAAAGTCATTGTCTTTCAGGTTAATAAAAAACTGTGAGCTGGCAGAGTCAGGGTCGGGGGTACGTGCCATGGCGATACTGCCGCGCTTGTTGGGCAGACCATTGTCGGCTTCGTTTTTAATCGGGTCGTTAGTGGCTTTCTGCGTCATGCCTTCAAGAAAACCGCCGCCCTGAATCATAAAGCCAGGAATCACACGGTGAAAAATGGTGCTGTTAAAAAAATCATCTTTAACATAATTCAAAAAGTTTTCAGTGGAAATCGGTGCTTTATCCGCGTTCAGTTCAATCACGATTTTACCGTGGTTGGTATCCAGGCATACTTTATCTGACATGTGCTGTTCTCTTGTTGGTTAAAATGGCGTCCCGTCAGGATGCGAACCTGCAGTCTATCCCTTGGGGGGGCGAATGGCCAGCTGTTTAAAAGTCAGTATCTTATATAAAATATATAATAAATACAATGATTTATGTTTGGTTTGGTTAATGTGTGTTGCCTGGTGTTCCCTTTATTACTGTCCAAAATATAAATTATTAGGTAGAGGGCTTACAAATGCCAGCCCTTAATATTTTCTAAAATATACCCCTGCAAATCACTGCTATATATCTAAATTTTCGATTAAATATATCTAATAATTAGATGCATTTTTTATAATCATATGCTTATGTTATATCTAAGAAAAATAGAATATAACTATACAATAATCCAGGTAGTTTCTTTAATTATAAATTGTATGCATACTCAGACCCGTTTTAAACAAATAAAATTTATGGGGCACCCTCCCCACATTCTAATAATTTCGGAGAAGCACTTATGAATAAAAGAATGGGTCGAAGAAACTTTCTTAAATTCAGCAGTGCAGGGATCGCAAGCACATTACTTGGAAGTAGCGGACTAATCAGTTGGAGTCCTCGCGCACAAGCTGCAACCATTAACCAGATATTCTATATAACCGAGGGCTATATCACACAACCAGATGGTGTTGATGTTTACTTCAAAGGCTTCAGCACAGACACAAATAGCCTCACCGTACCTGGTGCGCAACTTATCGCACAAGAAGGCGACACGGTTAATATTACTATTAACAATACTCTCGGCACCGATCACAATTTTGTTATCGATGGTGTTGTCGATAGTGGTGTGATTGCCGGTGGTAGCAGCAAAACAATATCGTTTACTGTGAACAAAGCCGGTTCTTATCTTTATTATGATGGACTGAATGCACCTTATAATCGACTGGTCGGTTTACATGGCGCACTTGCAGTCATGCCCTCAGGCAGCAGCAATGAGTTATATGCCGGTAGTGCAACTTTTGTGCAGCAATATTCCTGGGTGACTAACGATATTGATCCTGTCTGGCACGATGAAATTCGTCTGGGCCGCACACCTGGTACTACATTTACACCTTATTACTTCACCATCAATGGCCGCAGTATGCGTGTACCCGGTCACCCTGATTATGCTAACCCGGATATTGATTCTGGTTACGCACTTGATACCCGTCTTGAAGGTAGTATTGGTGACCGTACTCTGGTGCGTATTCTTAATGCGGGTCAATGTATGCATTCTGTTCACTTCCATGCCAATCATGTGGAATGGTTAGCGCGTAATGGACAGGCACGCGCTGATGTGTGGAAAAAAGATACCTTATTACTCCCGAATAACAAAGGCAGTCTGGATGTTATTTATCCTTATGAAATACCACCGGATTCATGGCCACAAGTGACGACTGGCTCTTTCCCGATGCACTTCCATGACGAAATGACGCAAACCGCTGGTGGCGGCCTCTATCAATTTGGCCTCGCAACAACCATTGCCTTTAAATAAGAATTCAGGAGTACAGATTATGTTTAATATTGATAAAGCGGTTCCAATGATGGGTATGGGCGGCGGCGGTGGCGGCGGTGGTGGCGCTTGCTACACTTACCCCGATGCCCCTGCTACCCCTGGTGAAGTCACACCCGATGTCACCTTTGATCGAGGCATATATATGAACGGCTCCATCACCATGGATGATGGTGTTAGTATTGAAATATGGGGCTTTACCGATGGCGGTGGTGGCATGGGCGGTGGTGGTATGGGTGGCGGTGGCAACCAGTTCCCTTCACCTGCCATGCGTGTGACTGAAGGCCAGGTGGTCCACACTAACCTGTCGGTCAATGGCATGATGTGGCTACACACCATTCACCACCACGGTATTGAACCCAGCCAAGAAAACGACGGTGTTGGTCATTACTCATTTGATGTTGATGGTACCTACACCTATCAGTGGAAAGCCTCCCATGCGGGTACTTATTTCTACCATTGCCATACCAACACAGTATTACACGCTGAAATGGGTATGTATGGCGGCTTGATCATCGACCCACCTGAAGGCCCCGGTACATTACATTCTGGCGGCCCGACTTACGATGTAGAAGCAATCTGGGCCTGTGATGAAATCGACTCCAGCTGGCATAATAAGAACTGGGACGCCGGCACCTGTGGTGGTGATGAAGGTTTTAATAGCCTGAATCCTGATTACTTCATTATTACCGGCGTAGATGGCGCACAATCGGCACTCACTAATCCGGCGGTGGCGGTAACCATGAACCGTGGCCAGAAATTACTGGTACGTTATATTTGTGCCGGTTACTTACCACAACGCATTAACTTCGGTGGTCTTACGGCAACGATTCATATCTCGGATGGCCGTGTATTACCAAACCCGGTGCAGGTAACTGAAATTGAAGCCAGTTCTGCTGAACGTTACGACTGTATCTTTGAACCCACTGAAGCGGGTGTTTATGAAGTCAGTTGTGATTTTCTCGACTGGGTGACAGGTGCTGTTGTCGGTACAGCCCGCACACGTATTACCGTAAATTAATTTTTTCCGTATGCGTTTAATAAACGGAGGGTGTTTATCGCTCTCCGTTTATTATTTCTGTTCCGGTAAAATTGACCACGTTATACTTACAGTATTATGTCGGACATCATTTTTCATACTCTGCAAAATCCTCACAATCATTTTATTGAGTCACTCTACACTGAGATAGCCAGATACAATGCTACGGTTGCCGGTGACAGTAAACAGATTCCTCTCGCGATTTGTGCCAATAATAAAAACGAACAAACACTGGGTGCCATTTATGGATGGTTACAATGGGGTTGGCTTTTTATTGATTTGTTATGGGTTGATGAAAGCTTGCAGAACAAAGGCATCGGTAAAACACTATTACTTCAACTTGAAGATGCGGCACTACAACAAGGTGTAGATCGAGCCTACCTGGATACGGGGAGTTTTCAGGCGCCTGGTTTTTATGAAAAAAACGGCTATGACGTTTATGCACAAATGGAGGTAACTGCCGATGACGGGAAACACTATATTAAATATTCGATGCGAAAAACATCTATCCGACATTGGCGCAAACATCATCCATAATCTGAGCCACAACAGCTGCTTTCTGCAAAATGTGGAGACGGGTGCGCCTGGCGGTAATGATGCCGATAGTGGCAGCGATGATACAATGGCAGATGGCGTGATTTCCGATACGCTTAATGCAATTAACGAGTGCAACGAATTAATCTTTTTTATCGAGCTCATGGGAACGCGATAATAAAAAAATTATGCGGCTAGATTATAGATTATCGTGGTGGGGGAGGCCGGAGGGAATCCGTCGCTACGCAATCAAACTGTGATATACCCTAAAGGGACACAGATCCAGCGGTTCGCTGCAATGTCTCAGTTTGCTCAAGCGCTGCCGTTAGCGCTGTGATCAGGACTGAAAATAGAGAAATTGGCGTCCCCTGGAGGATTCGAACCTCCATCTAACCCTTAGGAGGGGTTTATTCTATCCATTGAACTAAGGGGACATAGTAATGAATCGAGTAGTATATCAGGCAAAGCCACTTGATTTTAAGTCATTATTTCTCACTTAAGGAAACTCTGATCAATTATGAAATATCTCTGCGAGACCTGAAGCGTACAGCTACAAGGTGTGCTTCGCAGTGAATGACTCACATTGCGGGTCTTTACAGGCAGCACAATACCGTAGATGTGGGCTTCAGGCCTCGCCCTGCCGGGCTTGCAGGTGTGTCCGCACTCTGCGTTAGCGTTTTTCACCAGACTTGAGCATGCTTTCAAAACACTGCCTTGATTGCGAACACAGCAGAAAATTTGTGTTGGTCTGTGATGCATAGAAATATATAGAATTAAATTTGTAAAAAAATTTAATACATTTTGCTTAGGAGGGGATTGCATTATCCAGCTATGCTACGCAGACTTTGGGGGGCATATGATACAGGCCATGGCGGCATTTTGCAGCCTTATTTGCCCGTTGTCAGGGTCTAGTGCAGCTGATTGCGGCGTCGATTACGTCGTTCCTTGCGTTTCAGAAAGGCATTGAATTTGCGCCAGAAATAGCCGTCTGGTGTGTCTTCATAGGTCATGATGTAGTTGAGGCTGTGCAGGTCATTGAGTGACCAGTGCATGCTGCGATTGGCGCCGGGTGTGCCGCAATAGAGTATATGGTCGCCAGGCTTGATAGCGATATCGTCGGTGGGCATTAGCAGCAGTTTGTTGTCGCGTTTCAATAACAGTGGAATCGCTTTAATCTGCCGTTCTCGTTGCCGTGGATCCTGTAGCAGATTGCCGACGCGCATTACGCGTCCCAGCTTCAGTACTTCACACAGTGCGCGTGCCTCTTTTTCATTGACCTGCAGAGTCCAGATATTGGGGATGCAGTCGCCCAGTGCGCCCGTGAGGCGGCTGATGGCAACATTGGCCCAGGTGATATCCTGTTTTCTGGCTTTGCTGAGAAAGGCGATCATTAATGGCGAGACCAGCAATGAGCGTATTTTTCGCGCGATAATTTCACTGGGTTGCATAATAATATTGGCACGGGTGGCTTCAAACAGTTTTTGGTTGTTTTGCCGATTGTGGCGAGCAACGATAAACAGCTCGGGGTTGAGTTCCCGTGCGGTCATAATAATCGACAGGTTATTGGAGTCATTGTTGGTGCCCGAGATCAGGCCAATCGCGTTCTCAACTCCGGCAACGGTTAAGGTGTGTGCATCAAAGCCGGTGCCAAGTATAAAGTCATTTGCACTGTTCTCCGACTTGCTGAGAAATTCCTGTCGTTTTTCATCCGATGGATCAATGATAGTGACATGGATATTGCTTTTCAGCAGTTGTTGATAGAGGCCGGCACCAAAGCGCCCATAGCCACAGATAATCCAGTGGCCTTTTTCAATATAGACAGGATTGGACAAGTCGGTATTGGGCACGCCAGTGAGCCAGTCATACAGCAGATGCAGTGAAGGCGAGTGGATCGCCATGGCGAAGATATTGGCAAAAGTATCATAGGGGTTGACCACGAAATCGGTGCCGAATGAAAACATATTGCTTTCATATTCCTTGATTTCGGAACGACAGATGACCCGCACACTGGGGTTTAACAACTTGCTGGTGACGGCGATTTTCAGATTGATTTCATCGGACGAGGTTACTGCCAGCACAGCGGCGCATTTCGGGTTCTGTAAGCCAGCCTGAATCAGGTGTTCCGGGTTGCCGGCATCGCCCACCAGTCCGGGCACTTCCATTGCAAAGTCCTGCAGCGGCAGGGTCTGTATGCTTTCACTGTCTTCTTCAATCACCACGGTGTGTATATTGCGCTGGGTCAGGGTGCTGGCCAGTGCATGACCGGTTTCACCAAAGCCGCAAATCAGAATAAAACTGTCGGGTATGCGTTCCAGCTGGTGGCTGAAACGGCTTTTTTTCAGTGCTTCACGAAAGGTGGGGTCCTGCACCAGCGAAATGATTTTGCCCAGCGAATAGAACCAGGCAATCACCGATAAATAGATGGTGATCAGGGCGGAGATGCGCTGCGCATTGCTGAAATCGTGGGGTATTTCACCAAAGCCGATGGTGGTGGCGGTGTAGCTGACAAAGTAAAACGCCTGGAAAAAGCTCAGATGCCAGGTATTGCCCTGAGCATCAACCCCCGGCGCAACCACCATACTGATAACCGAAATCGAGAAGGCGAATATCAGTATAATAAAGGGCGCGCGCATCTGGCGCATAATTAATGATGTCACAAGTGACATAAGTGAGCCTGTGTTCAGTGGCGCATCATCGAGGTTTCAATAATCAGCAGAATAACCGAAATAAAATTGGCTATCAGTGCGCCGCCGCTCAGCGAAATAATGGTGGCCATAGTTTCCGGCGTCATTGCCTGACCCTGTATGTTCACCACATAGCCCCAGACGAAGGAGGCGGAAAATAATTGCACTAATGCCACCAGGCTGGTTGCCAGCAGCATCGCACCCATTTGCGAACGGTCACCGAATTTGAGCACGGTAGCAATCAGGTTAACCACCATCACGGCGAACAGTTCATAGGCATTGTGATGGGCCGGGTTATCAACCTCGCCGGTGAAAAAACCGAAATTCAGGGTAAGGGCCAAAATCATAAAGAAACTGAAGACAACTTTTTCGCGGTTCATTTTTTTACTCTTCTTTTACGTGCAATGCTTATTCTGTTTATAGCAGCAGATGCTCCATCATGCGATGGTAAATTTTTGATAGTGTAATTAAATCATCTGCCCTGACGTGCTCATTGAGCTGGTGAATGGTGGCATTGAGTGGCCCCAGCTCCAGCACCTGTGCGCCGCCAGGGGCAATAAAACGTCCGTCGGAGGTGCCACCGGCGGTGGACAGCTCGGTGTCGTAACCGCACACGTCGCGAATTGCCTTGCAGGTCGCTGCCACCAGTTCGCCTCTGGGGGTTAAAAACGGCTGGCCGGATAACACCCACTCCAGCTGATAGTTCAGGCCGTGTTTTTCGAGGATGCTCTCAACCCGCTGTTTGAGCTGTGCATCGGTGACTTCGGTGGAGAAGCGCAGATTGAACATGATGTCGCACTCGCCGGGAATGACATTATTGGCACCGGTACCCGCGTGGATATTGGAAACCTGAAAGGTGGTGGGTGGAAAAAACTCATTGCCCTGATCCCAGACTTCTGCGGCCAGTTCAGCCAGTGCAGGTGCTGCCAGATGAATCGGATTCTGCGCCAGGTGCGGGTAGGCCACATGGCCCTGTTTGCCCAGCACCGTCAGATTGCCGGAGAGTGAACCGCGGCGTCCGTTTTTAACCACATCCCCCAGCTTGCTGGTGCTGGAGGGTTCACCCACCAGACACATATCGATTTTTTCATTGCGCGCCTGCAGGTGTTTAATCACCTTTACCGTGCCATTTATTGACGGGCCTTCCTCATCACTGGTAATTAAAAAACCAATTGAACCGGCATGCTGCGGGTGCTCGCCAATAAAACTTTCGCAGGCGGTGATCATCGCTGCCAGGCTGCCTTTCATATCAGCAGCGCCACGGCCATACAGAATACCGTCTTTAATTTCAGGTTTGAATGGATGGGTCTGCCATTTTTCCAGTGGCCCGGTGGGCACTACATCGGTGTGGCCAGCAAACACCAGTAACGGGCCCTGGTTATTGCGCCTGGCCCAGAAATTATCCACCTCGTCATAGCGCAGTTTCTCAACCGCAAAGCCAAGTTTTTCCAGGCGCTCGATCATCAGTTGCTGGCAGCCCTGATCATCGGGGGTGACGGAGGGTCTGGAAATAAGGTCTATGGCCAGCTGTAGGGTGCTGTCGAGTGCTGCGTTTGACATGTAAAGCCCTGATAAAGTGTTGTTAGTGACGTGTGTTTGCGGATTATATCGCATTCGGACGGGGATTTTTGCCTGAATTTATTCGTGCTGTTGACAGTGTGTTGAGGCGGGCATCAGCGAAGTGATCAATAACAGTCAGCGCAGAGTGGAGCAGATTATTCCTGTTGCTTGTTTTCCTGCATGGCTTCGTACATGGCCAGGTATTCGGTTTCCATTGAGCTGAACTCTTCCTGTAACTGTGCCAGTGCCAGATCTTTTTTCACCACTTCCTCTTCCAGCTGATTTACTTTTGTTTGCAGCTCCTGCAGTTGCTGAGAATCACCTGCGTCAGCGGCCTCATGTTGCAGACTGTCTTCGATAGTGTGTACCTCGTCCTGCAGGCGCTCATTCTCTTCTTCAAGTATAGTGATACAGCTCATCATTTCCTCGGATGAGCGGGTGAATGCGCCCAGGTGTGTCTGCAGTTCTTCAGCTTTACCTGTATCAATTTCCAGTGTTTCGATAATGGCCTGCAGTTGCTTGATGCGTTCTTTCTGCTGCCTGACCACAGCCTTGATCTGGCTTATTTCAACCGAGACTTCCGCCTCATCATCTGATTCAGTATCCTGTGGTAACTGTGACTGGATGTTATGCAGCTCTTCCTGCAGACGTTCATTTTCTGTTTCCAGAATATCCATGCACATTTTTGAATCAAGAATCTGTCGTTCCAGAGAGGAGAGTTGTTGATGCAGCTCGTTAAGCGAATCCGATTCCTGTGGTGCTTCCTCAATGGCCCTGGCCAGATTTTTCTGCATACTGGACAGCGCATTTTCCTGGTCGTAGATAATGTCTTTTAATTTATTGACTTCATTGTCGACTTTCCTGCCCTGGGTTTCGACATAGAAAACCTTTTCTTTGACTTCTTTCTGCTTTTGAAACTCGGTCACTGTTTCCGTATGCAGTTCACTGCTTTTGAAATTTTCCAGCAGCGCCTGCATGCCGCTGTGAATTTCGTGCCAGAAACCGTCCTCATCATCGGTTTTCTGTGCGGCTTCTTTTTCAAGCTCGAGGAACTGCTGGCGGGCCTGCAGTAGTTGCAGTTGTGCACCAGCCGCTTGAGTGCTGTCACTAGCTGCATCTACTTCTGTATCAGCCTCTGTATCTGCGTCGCTTGCAGTATTCTCGGTTGACTGTTGTTCCAGTTGTTGCTGGTTACGTTGTAACGCTTCGTCAAGATAGTCGATATAGCTACTGTCCAGGCTGGTTGCCTCAACCGGGACTTCGGGCTGTTCAGCCGGCGTGTTTGTTTGCTGCTGTGGCTGGCTGGTCTGTGATTTACGCAAATACAGCATAATGCCCAGGGTGATGCTGGCACCCAGCAGAAACAGAATCAGTTCGAGTAAGACAAACAGGGTAATCAGTGAAATCTGCATAGTTATCAATCTGTAATTAATGGCATCTGCTGCTGTCTAGTCTGCATCGTTTTTTGCCGGTTTATTTTTTTTGATATAGCGATAAATAAACAACGCATTGACCGCAATGATCAGTAACAGCAGATTAAACAGGCCGAAATAGAGCAGGGCTGTTACAAGATCGGGTTCTTCTGCTTTAGCCTCGTGCTGTGTAGCTTCTGCTGGCGTTGTCTCTGTTTCTATTTCTGCTGTGGGTGTTGCTGCCGCCAGTTCTTCCTCGGGCTCTTTTTCTGCTTCTTCAGCCGTGTCGTCTACAGGCGGGTTTTCCGGCAGTGTATTGCGGAAAGAAAAGGTCTGCTGGCGCTGAAAGGTTTTTGACCTCGCAATCATAGTGGCGCCATAGTAACCGTTCATAGCGGGTTTGAAACGCAGCACAAATTCACCGGCCTCATTCAGCTCGTTGACCGGCAGGGTTTCCATGTGACCATCCGGGTGTTCGATTTCAAGGCTGACATGCATGCTCTGTAACAGTGCCTGATTGACTTCGGTTTGCTGATCCTGTTCAAACCAGGCGCGTAGCATGAGTTCAGGCTGTGCGCTTTGTCGGTCGAGCTCGAACTGTGTGCGCAATTTAATGTCGGTGACAATGTAGGCACGGTTGTCATCGTCGCTGAATAAAATGGCCCATTCACCCACCTGCGGCTTTTGCACGGTGATCATGTCGAAGCTGCTGGAGACAAACCAGTTGATATTCGCACTGTGTCGGCTGGCGCTGTAGTTATTGCCATCCGGTGACTTGAGTTCAATCGCGCTGTTCGCGTTTTTCTTGTTAGCAATGATGGTGACTTCACTGATGCTCTCGTCCACCACAAAACGGTTTTCATGCAGCGGCAGCATATTGGGCTCTTTTGCCTGTTCGAAAATTTTACTGAACACCTTGTGTAACACATCATCACTGGCGGCGAGGGCATAGCGGCCATCGGTGACATCGGCAATTTGCTGCATCAGTTGCTGATCCGATGCTTCGGTAAAGGCAATGCTGTACACCTTAATTTTATGCCTGGCCAGCTGCGGCAGTAGCTGGTTGATTATCTGCTCGCGCAGCGCCGCGGATCTGGCATCATCACCGACATCGATTTTGCCATCGGACATCAGAATCATAATCGGCTCACGTTGCAGTTGCTGACTGTTTTTCAGTAGTTCCAGTCCCTTGTTCAGCGCCGCATGAATATTGGTGTAGGCCCCCTTGTGGGAGATTCTGTCGGTGGCATTCAGCGCCTGCTCGAGCTGTCGCGGGGTTTCCAGCTTGCTTAGAAAGGTGATGGGCCAGGCCTGGCTGCTGAAACTGACCACGCTGGTTCTATCCTGTTTGCCGAGTAGCTGGATAAACAGTTTGGCTGCGGGTTTGCGTAGTTCGTTGGGGTCGGTGAATTTCATGCTGCCGGAGCTGTCCAGCATCAGCACACTGTCCAGTGGCGGCTTTTCAGTGGCTTTGCTGCTTGAGTTAGCACGGCCGGCATCGGCCGAGTCCGCCGCCAGTAGCAGCTTGTGTGAGGGAATGAGCAGCGCCGTCAGCAGCAATGTGCGGCAGATTATGGATGCTGTGGTGTTGTTTCCTGTTTTATACGGCACGGCCGATGCCCCGATCTGTAATTTATTCGTTTAGTTAACTGAATTGTCTTAATGCAATTTTTCAGGTAGTTCAGCTAAGCCATTCATTTTATTGTAGTACAGATTTATAAAAAGACTGTAGTGTGCCTTCAACTCATTGTTTCAGGCGTCTTAGCACCGCTGTTTTCAGTTCTTCCATCGAGTCGTCGTCCAGCAGCGGGTTGTAGTCACGGTCGGTGATGTAGAAGCTGTCGATGGCCTTTTCGCCGGCGGTGGATATTTTCGCATGGTGGATATGGATGTCGCAGTCGGCAAAGCCCTGCGCAATGCTGGCCAGCAGGCCGGGACGGTCGTTGGTTTCAATATTGAAAATGGTCAGGTCATTACCCACCTGTTGCTCGAAGCGAATAATGGTTTCCACGTCAAAGCTTTTCAGCGCACGGTTCTGACGGCGCGGGCTGGGACGTATGTCGTCATCGTGGCTGAGGCGGGACTGCAGCTTTTCAACGATTTCGTTCATGCGGTAGGCATCGCCGGGGCTGTGGCCATCATCTTCCAGTACCTTGAAGCTGTTCAGGGTAAAGTTGCTATTGGTCTTGTTAAGCCGTGCGTCGGCGATATTCAGCCCCAGTTGCTCCAGCGTGGAGGCGATGCGGGCGAACAGCTTTTGTGTATCGGCACAGTAAATAAAGATTTCTGCTTCGCCGCGCTGGTTGGTGCGGGCGCGGATAATCGGTGGCTCGAACTGGTTGTTGAGCAGAATCTGGCTGTGCCAGGTGACTTCATCGGGGGTGTGGTTGATAAAGTAGTCTTCTGAGAAGTCATCCCAGAACTCGGTCAGCAGTTCGGTCACCACGCCCAGCCGGGTCAGCATGCGCGAGGCGGAGGTGCGTGTGGCCTGGGCCACAATGTGCCGCTGTTGCGGGTTGTCCAGTCCGGCGCGCAGTGTCGAGGCGGTTTTGTGGTAGAGCTCGGAGAGCAGGTTGTCTTTCCAGCTGGTCCATTGTTTGGGGTTGGTGGCGCGGATATCGCACATGGTCAGCAGGTACAGGTAGTCCAGCCGTTCCAGGGTGCCGATTTCACGGGCGAAGTTATAGATGATTTCCGGGTCGCTGATGTCCTTGCGCTGGGCCACCATCGACATCAGCAGGTGTTTTTCCACCAGCCAGCTCACCAGCTGACCGTCCTGTTCTGCTAAACGGTGAGCCTGGCAGAATTGCAGCGCATCAACCGCGCCCAGTTCGGCATGGTTGCCGCCGCGGCCCTTGGCAATGTCGTGAAACAGGCCTGCCAGATACAGCAACTTGGGCTTTTTCAGGTGATGAAAAATGCCGCTGGCCAGCGGGTGTTCATGGGCAAAATCCGCGACTGACAGGCGGCGCATATTGCGCACCACAAACAGCGTGTGCTGATCCACCGTGTAGGCATGGAACAGGTCGTATTGCATGCGGCCGACAATCTGCCCGAAGGCGGGGATATAGGCGGCGAGTATGCCGTAACGGTTCATGCGGCGCAGCTCGTGGGTGACTCCCCGCGGCTGGTTGATGATGTCCATAAACAGTTGCTGCGAGCTTCTTGAGGCGCGGAACTGGTCGTCAATCAGGTGGGTGTTTTCGCGGATCATGCGAATCGTGTGCGCATGTACGCCACGTATTTCCGGCTGCAATTCCATAATCAGGAAAATTTCCAGCAGTGCCCCGGGGTGTTTCCTGAATACATTCTCGTGGCTGGCAGCAATATAGCCATTCTGTACATAGAAGCGGCGGTTGATAATGCTGGGTTGTTCTTCCAGCTCGCTGTAGAGAATTTCCTGGCGAAACAGCTGCAGCAGCAGTTCATTGAGACGTTCCAGTTCCATCACCACGCGGTAATAGCGTTGCATAAACTGTTCGATGGCCAGATTGTTTTCACTGTCTTCATAGCCGAAAGCCTGTGCCAGCTGCTTCTGCAGATCGAACAGCATGCGGTCTTCGTACTTGCCGGTGAGGTAATGCAGGTGGATACGGATTTTCCACAGGTAGATCTGGCATTCCCGCAGGGTTTCATATTCCGCCTGGGACAGAAACTGGTGATCCACCAGCTCACTTAAAATACGCGTGCCGAAGTGGCGCTTGGCGACCCAGCCAATCATCTGCAGGTCGCGCAGGCCGCCGGGGTTTTCCTTGATATTGGGTTCGAGATTGTAGGCTGTGTCGCCGAATTTGTAATAGCGCTGTGTCTGTTCTTCCAGCTTGGCTTCAAAGAAAGCCTTGCTGGGCCAGATTTTGTCCGCAGCGGTGGCATCCTGCATCTGCTCGAACAGGCTGGCTTCGCCGCACAGCAGCCGCGCCTCCATCAGATTGGTGATTACCGTAATATCATTGCCGGCTTCTTCCACGCACTGTTCCAGGGTGCGTACGCTGTGGCCGATTTCCAGGCGGCTGTCCCACAGCAGGCTGACAAAACCTTCCAGTTGTTCGCGGCTGTCCTCATCGGGTTCGCGATCCAGTAGCAGCATCAGGTCGATATCCGAGGCAGGGTGCAGTTCGCGTCGGCCATAGCCTCCTACGGCGAGCAATGCCAGCGGCTGTTTGCAGTCGCTGAAACAGGCCCTGAAAGCATGCTGGAGTATCTGGTCGATCAGCAGTGCACGGGTATTGACGGTCTGCAGGGTATCTGCACCGGCCTCAAAGGCTTCACGAATGGCCTGCTGGCCATGCTGAATGGCATCCTTGAGCTGTGGCAGCAGTTGTTGCGGATTAGCCGCCAGTTGCTGCTCGAATGCATCGCTATCGAAGATGCAATGGCCGTTCAGTGTCAGTTCAGCCATTTAGGGTACCTCTGAACAATGCTGATATGTCTCTGCGAGCCCTGCGGGGCTTGCAGGTGTGTCATCATTATTTAGAGATACCCTGGGTCTCCGCTCTGGCTCTGTGTGGTAATTTCGTGCTGGTGTATTTAGCAGGCTCACTCGATGCTTTCGTCTTTGCGCAGGGTGAGTACTTCGTAGCCATCGGCAGTCACCAGGAGGGTGTGTTCCCACTGTGCCGACAGGCTGTGATCCTTGGTGACCACGGTCCAGTTGTCCTTGAGTAGTTTGACCTGGCGTTTGCCCGCATTGATCATTGGCTCAATGGTGAAGGTCATGCCTTCCTGCAGCGTGACCCCGGTGCCGGCCCTGCCGTAATGCATCACCTGCGGGTCTTCGTGGAAACCACGGCCAATACCGTGGCCACAGTATTCGCGCACCACCGAGAAGCCACGGGACTCGGCGTAGTTCTGGATAACTTCGCCAATGTCTCCCAGCTGTGTGCCGGGTTTAACCAGTTTGATACCTTCGATCATGCTCTCCCTGGCTACCTCGGATACGCGGCGCCCGCGGATGCTGGGCTCGCCCACATAGAACATCTTGCTGGTGTCGCCGTGAAATTCGTCCTTGATCACGGTGATGTCGATATTGATGATGTCACCGTTCTTGAGTTTTTTCTCGCTGGGTATGCCATGGCACACCTGGTAGTTGAGCGAGGTACAGATCGATTTTGGGAAGCCGTGATAATTGAGTGGCGCAGGAATTGCCTGCTGCACGTCGACAATATACTCGTGACAGATCCGGTCCAGCTCATTGGTGGTGATGCCGGCTTTGACATGGGGTTCGATCATTTCCAGTACTTCGGCGGCGAGGCGGCCTGCCACGCGCATTTTTTCAATCTCGTCGGGGGTTTTAATGTGTATGCTCATGCCACTCAGTCTGTTGATTCCCCATCGATTAGCCGGCGCTTTGCCCGTTACGCCAGAATATCGTGTATTGCATCGGTTCTGGAGAGCGGATGCTGATCTGCTCTGGGGGATTGATATCTAATGAATAGCTGATTAGGCCTGAAATGCCGCTGATTTTCAAGATTTCCTTATTTTTCTATGGCTTAGGGAGCAGCCGGGTATTGCCGCAGGGCGCAAAAAGGCGCGTTTTTATTGTGTACTCAGGGTGGATATGGTATAAAGCCGCCGCTCCCGTGCAAACTGCAGGGGAGGCGAACATTCATTTTATAAATACGCACACATATCGTCACCGTGTAACTGGGTGCCGGAAACACGTCAAAACGTGGTTTTTCGGTTGTTGCAAGGGGTATGTGGAGGCCTAACCCGATCAGGAGATTATTATGGCTAAAGTGACCATGCGTCAAATGCTGGAAGCTGGTGTTCATTTCGGACATCAGACCCGTTTCTGGAACCCCAAGATGGCAGAGTACATCTTTGGCGACCGCAACAAGATTCATATCATCAATCTTGAAAAAACCCTGCCCATGTTCAACGATGCGTTGAACGCCATCAGCAAGACTGCTGCCTCTAACGGCAAAGTACTGTTTGTCGGCACCAAGCGTGCGGCGCGTAATGCGATTGCAGAAGAAGCAGCGCGTTGTGGTATGCCGTTTGTTAATCACCGCTGGCTGGGTGGTATGCTGACCAACTTCAACACCGTGCGTCAGTCTATCCGTCGCTTGAAAGAGCTGGAAACCATGTCCACTGACGGTACTTTCGATCGTATGATCAAGAAAGAAGCGCTGAACCTGACCCGTGAAATGGAAAAGCTGGAAAAAACACTGGGCGGTATTAAAGACATGGGTTCGCTGCCAGATGCGATTTTTGTTATCGACACAGGTAACGAGAACATTGCAGTCCATGAAGCCAGGGTGCTAGGCATTCCTGTTATTGGCGTGGTTGATACTAATAATTCACCAGATAACGTTGATTACGTTGTACCCGGTAATGATGACGCGATTCGCGCAATCAAACTTTACATCGAAGCAGTGGCTGATGCCATTATCGAAGGCAAGGCGGCGTCATTAAATATCGGTACGGCGGACGAAGCAGAAGCAAGCGAAGAAAAACCAGCGCCTAAGAAAAAAGTAGCCAGGAAGAAGGCTGCACCAAAAACTGATGCGCCAAAGACTGAAGAGTCAGCGGAATAAAAGCTGAATTATTTATTAATTCAGGTTACCAGTTAATTTATTAAAGAGGTAAAGGCGATGCAAATTACAGCTGCTATGGTTAAAGAGTTACGTGAGCGTACCGGCTCAGGCATGATGGAATGCAAAAAAGCGCTACAGGAAGTAGACGGCGATATGGAAACTGCAATCGAGAACATGCGTAAGTCCGGTCTGGCAAAAGCCGACAAAAAAGCCGGACGTACAGCGGCAGAAGGCCTGGTTGCAGTTGCGGTATCCGATGACAAGAAAGATGCGGCAATCGTTGAAGTAAACTGTGAGACTGATTTCGTTTCAGGTGGTGATGACTTTAAAGCCTTCACCAATGCTGTTGCACAGCGCATTCTCAAGGATTCACCGGCTGATCTGGAGGCATTGATGGCAATGCCGCTGGAAGACGGTGGCAAGAGCATTGAAGAAGTACGCCAGGAAATGGTTGCCAAGATTGGTGAAAACATCCAGCTACGTCGTTTCGTGCGTAAGTCAACGGATGGTTCATTCGGTTCATACCTGCACGGTGTGCGCATGGGCGTACTGGTGGAAATGAGCAAGGATGACGACGAGCTGATTAAAGACGTTGCTATGCACATTGCTGCCAGCAACCCGGTATGTGTTAACGAAAGTGAAGTGCCTGAAGATTTGCTGGCCAAGGAAAAGGAAATCCTGATTGCGCAGGCTAAAGAAAGTGGCAAGCCGGATGATATTATCGAAAAGATGATCGTTGGCCGTATCCGCAAATACCTGGCTGAGATTACCCTGCTGGGCCAGCCATTTGTTAAAGATCCTGATCAGACCGTTGAGCAATTGCTGAAATCGAAAGCTGCTGAAGTGAAAAGCTTTAACCGTTTCGAAGTCGGTGAAGGCATCGAGAAAAAGCAGGAAAACTTCGCAGACGAAGTAATGGCACAGGTTAATGCCAGCTAAGTTCTGTTGAGTGATCAGGTAAGAATAAAAAGCCGGGATTCGTTTCCCGGTTTTTTATGTGTATTAGGGTACCTTAGATTAAATATGACGGGACAGCGCACAGAGGGTGATGCAGGTCGGGTCATATCTCATTGTGCGGTATGTGATGGTGCTGAAAAACACCGATTTTTTTTGAGGCATGCAGTGCAATCTGCGGTAATATTAGGCCTGTCATTACAGGTCTGACCGAGACCATAGAATACGATTATAACCATAAGAGCGACGCATTATGAGCGAATCAAATCCAATTTATAAACGTGTGTTGTTAAAGTTGAGTGGTGAGGCCCTGATGGGGTCTCAGGATTCCGGAATTGACCCGGATATTCTTAATCGTGTGGCCGAGGAGATCAGCGAGCTGGTCGAGCTGGGCGTTGAAGTCGGTGTGGTGATAGGTGCCGGTAATATTTTTCGCGGCAAGGGTCTGGCGGATGCAGGCATGGATCGCGTCACCGGTGATCATATGGGTATGCTGGCCACGGTAATGAACTGCCTGGCCTTGCAGGATGCGATTGAACGGCTAGGCCCTAGCTGTCGTGTGATGTCGGCATTGAGCATACATCAGGTGTGCGAGGATTATGTGCGCCGCCGTGCGATCCGTCATCTGGAGAAGGGCCGGGTTGTGATATTTGGTGCGGGCACGGGCAATCCGTTTTTTACCACCGACAGCGCCGGTAGTTTGCGCGCCATTGAAATTGAAGCAGATGTATTGATGAAGGCCACCAAGGTAGACGGTGTGTATGATTCAGACCCGATGAAAAACCCTGATGCCAAACGCTATGAAAGCCTCAGTTACGATGACGTGCTAAGAGATAATCTCGCAGTGATGGACGCTACTGCGATTGTGTTGTGCAAGGAACAGAACATGCCTTTAAGAATTTTTAACCTTAATAACCCCGGTGATCTGGTGCGCACAGTAAAAGATAAAAGTATCGGAACATCGGTGATTCCTGCCGCTTAACTGTGCGGCATGAACTTGCGTGGAGATAAAATAGATGATTGATGAGATTATACAGGACGCCGAATCGCGGATGGCGAAAAGCGTCGACTCATTAAAGACTGAACTGACCAAAATCAGAACAGGCCGTGCACACCCCAGCCTGCTGGATCATGTCATGGTTGATTATTATGGTAGTCCAACGCCGATAAAACAGGTGGCTAATGTGGTTGCCGAAGATTCACGTACCCTGGCGGTAACACCATGGGAAAAGCCAATGGTGGCTGCGGTGGAAAAAGCCATTATGACCGCCAATCTTGGTTTGAATCCTGCGTCACAGGGCACGGTGATTCGTGTACCCATGCCGGCGTTAACTGAGGAACGGCGCCGTGATCTGGTGCGCGTGGTCAAATCGGAAGGTGAAACAGGTCGTATCGCGGTACGCAATATTCGCCGTGATGCCAATGGTGACTTCAAGGATCTGTTAAAAGACAAGGAAATTTCTGAAGACGAAAGCCGTAAAGCGGAAGAAAATATTCAGAAACTGACTGACAAATACATTGCTGAAATTGACAAATTACTGGAAGCAAAAGAAAAGGAAATGATGGAAATTTAGTGAGATAACTCACTAAGTGTTTGGCTCATGACAGTGACATCGATTAATACAGGCAGTGCATCGGACGCTGATAATCCACGGCATATAGTCGTGGTAATGGACGGTAATGGACGTTGGGCCAGACAGCGTCATTTACCACGCACAGCAGGTCACCATGCCGGGGTTAAGTCAACCCGTAAGGTGGTTGAAGCCTGCATCCAGGAAAAAATTCAGGCGCTGACCCTGTTTGCTTTTAGCAGTGAAAACTGGAAGCGGCCCGAACAGGAAGTGAGTAGCTTAATGGAGCTGTTTATTTCCACCCTGCAAACAGAAGTTAAATCACTGCATCAGCAGAATGTGCGTGTAAGGTTTATTGGTGAGTGCAGTGCATTTTCGGATAAGCTGCAAAAAAAAATCAATGATGCCAGTGCGCTCACGCAAAATAATAACGGCTTGCAATTAAATATTGCGGTTAATTACGGTGGTCGTTGGGACATTGCCAATGCCTGCCAGCAGATTGCAGAAAAAGTACAGCGCGGTGAGTTGAATGCGGCGGATGTCAATGCCCAGCTGGTTAATCAACATGTGTGCTTAAGCGAGTTGCCTGAGCCGGATCTGTTTATTCGAACCGGTGGCGAGAAACGCATCAGTAACTTCCTTATCTGGCAGCTGGCGTATACCGAGCTTTATTTCACCGATGTGCTGTGGCCTGATTTTTCCGAGCAGCACTTTGCAGATGCCCTCGACTGGTATGTTGACCGTCAACGCCGTTTCGGTAAAACCGGTGAACAGATCGAAAAACCACGTCATGGTTAATGCCTTATGCTAAAACAGCGTATTTTAACAGCAGTTCCTCTGGCGGCTCTGGTACTGTGGGGTATCTTCACTCAGCCAGTCGAAATAGTATTTTATGCCTTGCTGCTGGTTATCACCATTGCTGGCTGGGAATGGGCGCGCCTGAGTGGCGTGCTGAATCTAGCTGCGCGTGCACTCTATGCACTGTTTATTTTGCTTATCAGTTATCTTGCTAACCTGTGGATCACCCAGCAGCCGCAGATGCTGCATAGCATGCTTTCATTCTCAGTGGTGTTCTGGTTGCTTGCCAGCTATTACATGTTCAACAAAGGGCCAAGGGGTCGGCAATCACGACTATCCTGGTTGAAACTGCTGCTGGGTGTAGTGGTATTGTTGCCGCCGATTATGGCGCTGGTTTATCTGCGTGAGCAAAGCCATTTATGGTTGCTGTACGGCCTGAGTATTGTCTGGGTTGCTGATATCGGTGCCTATTTTTCCGGTAAGCGTTTTGGTAAAACCAAACTGGCGGTTCACCTTAGTCCCGGTAAAACAAAAGAAGGTCTGTATGGTGCCGTATTTTTAACGGCTTTTTACAGTTATCTGGCCAGTTTGTTTTTCGAGTTGTCGCCGATTTCCACATTAATGTTGATGATCATTACTGTGTTAACTACTTATGTTTCTGTGGCCGGTGATCTGTTTTTCAGTTTATTGAAACGTGAGCAGGGTTTAAAAGACACCGGTGCCATTCTGCCAGGCCATGGCGGCATACTGGATCGCATTGACAGCCTGATGTCGTCTGCACCGTTTCTTGCACTGTTATTAGCTATGGTGATTTTCAATGGCTAGTCAGGGTATCTGTGTACTGGGTTCAACCGGCACCATCGGCGTTAATACACTGGATGTGATTCGCCGTCATCCACAGCGTTATCATGTGGTAGCCTTAACTGCACAACAGTCAGACGAAGCACTGTTCAAACAATGCGTTGAATTCAAACCGCAATACGCTGTGCTGGTTGATGAGCTGGCGGCTCAGCGTTTATCGGAACAGCTGATAAAGCAGCGTATCGATACACAGGTTTTAAGCGGGGTGGATGCGCTGTGTCAGGTAGCGCGGCTGGATAATGTCGATCAGGTGATGGCGGCAATTGTAGGTGCGGCCGGGTTGATGCCGGCACTGGCGGCTGCCCGTGCCGGTAAACGCATTTTGCTGGCAAATAAAGAAGCACTGGTGATGTCCGGTGATCTGTTTATGAAAGAGGTTAAACAGCACGGCGCCACCTTACTGCCGATCGATTCCGAACATAATGCGATTTTTCAATGTATGCCTGAGTCCTTGCCTCATGGTCTGCAGACTGCAGGGGTCAATAAAATTCTGCTCACTGCCAGTGGTGGGCCATTTCGCAATCGTCCAGTCGAGAGCCTGCATGATGTGACTCCACAAGAAGCGGTGGCACATCCGAACTGGGTGATGGGGCAGAAAATTTCCGTTGATTCGGCCACCATGATGAACAAGGGGCTGGAAGTAATCGAAGCCTGCTGGCTGTTCGCTACCCAGGCATCAATGGTGGAAGTGGTGGTGCATCCGCAAAGTGTGATCCATTCGATGGTCAGTTATAATGATGGCTCCGTGCTGGCGCAGCTGGGCAATCCGGATATGCGCACTCCCATTGCTCATGCCATGGCCTGGCCGGAACGTATTGAGTCGGGAGTGGAACCTTTGGATATTTTTCAAGTCGCAAGACTGGACTTTGAAAAACCGGATTTTGCGCGTTTCCCCTGTCTGGCGATGGCATATGAATCGCTGCGTATCGGCGGTACAGCCACTACCGCACTGAACGCGGCTAATGAAATTGCAGTTGATGCGTTTCTTAACAAACAACTGCGCTTTACCCATATTGTCGAGGTGATCGAACAAACATTGAAACAGGCAATACATATCGAAGCAAACGACCTGGATACGGTGTTACAGGCGGATAAGGATGCACGTAGTATAGCGCTTGAGTGGGCTGCCCGGCTGGAGAAAAAATAATGGGCTCCGGTGGCTTATTGCACAATCTGCTGTTCTTTATTATTGCCATTGGTGTGCTGGTGGCGTTTCATGAATTCGGCCACTACTGGGTTGCGCGTTTACTCAAAGTAAAAGTGCTGCGTTTCTCTATTGGCTTTGGCAAGCCGCTATTTGTAAAAAAAGTACAGAAGGGCGATGATCTGATCGAGTTTGCCGTAGCCGCAATTCCGCTGGGTGGCTATGTCAAAATGCTGGATGAACGGGAGGGGCCTGTGGAAGAGTCACTGCGCCATCGTGCATTCAATACCCAGCCGCTGGCTAGCCGCTTTGCCATTGTGGCGGCCGGGCCCATCTTCAACTTTATTCTGGCAATTTTTTTATACTTTATCTTTTTTGTGAATGGTGAAGATGGAATTAAGCCAATGATTGCGGCACCTGCAGAGCAAACAGCTGCAGCTGTCGCCGGCTTCGAGGACGGTGATACAATTGCATCGGTTGCCGGACAGCCAGTGCGCACATGGAACGAGTTCCGCATGGCGTTGATTGAGTATGGGCTGGATGGTGGCGATATTGTGGTTGATGTGCGCAGTGCAGACCTGTATCAGACACAACGCCTGATCTCGATTGGTGATCGCCACATTCTTAATGAAAAAAATGATGTGGTGGAATTACTGGGATTCAGCGTATGGCGGCCAGATTTTCCCGCGGTGATTGGCGGTTTGAGTGAAGCAGCGCCTGCAGAGCGAGCCGGTTTACAGGCAGGCGATCAGATTTTAAGTATTGACCAGCAGCCAATTAGCAATTGGCAGCAGGTGGTGGAAATTATTCAATCCAGTGTGAATAAAACGCTGCAGCTCACTATTAGTCGTGAAGGTGAAAGCCGTCAAATCAGTCTGCAGCCGGAGGCGCGAGAGCGTGGCGATCAGCTGCTTGGCTTTATGGGGGCATATCCCGAAGTGTCGCAACAATTACTGGATCAATCCAGAGTTCGGCTTGAGTATGGTGTGTTTGAAGCCATGCAGCGTGCCATTGTTGAAACCTGGACCTTCTCAGTGCTAACCCTCAAAGTGCTGGGTAAAATGCTGGTAGGTCAGGCAGCGCTGGAAAATATTTCCGGGCCTATCACCATCGCTCAGTACGCCGGTATAACTGCAAGCATCGGGTTTCTTATTTACATAAAGTTTCTGGCGATGATTTCTGTCAGCCTCGGTGTGCTTAATCTGTTGCCTGTGCCTATGCTGGATGGTGGTCATCTAATGTATTACCTGGTGGAGCTGGTAAAAGGCTCCCCGGTATCACAACGTGTAGAACAACTGGGGCAGCAAATAGGCATCACTTTGCTGTTCCTGTTGATGAGTCTGGCGATTTTTAACGATATCCAGCGTTTATTGAATTAGGGAAGCTCTGAATAATTCATCCGTGAATTATCAGAGCAAAAACAAATCAAAATGCGATTTTGATTTGTTTTTCATTTTCAATAACCTAGCAGTTATTGAAAATGGCGACACATCCTTGTGCCGCGGAACCTCTGAGTTTTTCAGAGGTTCCTTAGGGCATATTCAACCAGGGCTTGCTGAAGCAAACAGCATTCCCGGGTTTTACTGATAACAAATATTGGCGATTATTTTGCAAAAGCGAATAGTATTATTTTTATTTCTGTTTTTCTTTCAGTTTACTGTATTGCAGGCAAGCAGTGATTTTATTGTGGAAGATATCCGCATTGAAGGACTCGAGCGGATTCCAGATGGTACGCTGTTAAATTACCTGCCAGTTAAAGTGGGCTCAGCGTTTAATGTATCTGAAACTGCTTATCTAATTCAGGAGTTATATAAAACTGGCTTTTTCAGAGACGTGAAACTGCTAAAAGACGGCAATGTGCTGGTGGTTAAGGTAAAAGAACGACCGGCTATATCAAATGTCAGCTGGACCGGTAACAAGGATATCGAAGACGAGCAGCTGGAAGAGATTCTCAATGATCTTGAAATCAGTAAGGGGCGAGTATTTGTGCCCTCAGCACTGGATAAAATAGAGCAGGGTCTGAAACAGCAGGCGTATTATAGTCGCGGTAAATATGCGGTGCGCATTGAGACCAGGGTGACCGAGCTTGAGCGTAATCGCGTCGATATTGAAATTGAAATTTCTGAAGGCGTGATTGCTAAAATTAAGCAGGTGAATATTGTTGGTAACAGCATATTTGATGATGAGATCCTGCTGGACGAGTTTCAACTCGGTGTACCCGGTTTCTGGAGCTGGTTCAGTAGCATTGATGAATACGCCAAACCGAAACTCGCCGCCGATGAAGAAACCATAAAATCCTATTATCAGGATCGGGGCTACATTCGCTTTACGGTTGACTCAACTCAGGTGAGTATTACGCCGGATAAAAAAGATATCTATATCACCATGAATGTCAGTGAAGGGGATATATATACGGTTAAGAGCGTCAGTCTGGCGGGTGATTTTCAGGTGTCTGAAGATGAGCTACGCCAGTTGATCCTGATTAAGGATGGCGAGACCTTCTCACGCAAGCAGATGATCGACACCAAGGATATACTGACACGTAAATTGGGCAACGAAGGTTACGCCTTTGCAAATGTGCGTGTGATACCACAGATAGACGATGAAACACGGCAGGTCGAGCTTGTTTATTTTATCGAGCCGGGTAAAAAAGTGTATGTGCGACGCATTAATTTCTCAGGAAATTTTAAAACCCAGGATGAAGTGCTGCGTCGTGAAATGCGTATTATGGAAGGTGGTGAGTTATCCAGCACCAAGCTGGAGCGATCAAAAATTCGTCTGCAGCGTTTGCCTTATATCGAAGAAGTCATTATCAACAAAGACCAGGTGGCGGGAACTGATGATCTGGTTGATGTTAATATCAGTATCAAAGAACGACTTTCTGGCAGCTTCAATATCGGTGCAGGTTTCTCACAAACCCAGGGCTTTGTTTTCAATCTGGGTCTGACGCTGGAAAATCTGAACGGTAGCGGTGAGAAACTGGATCTGAACTTCAATAATGACGCTGCCAATAAAGTTTACAGCATGTCGTTTACCGATCCCTACTACACCATTGACGGTATCAGTCGTACTGTAGGCTTCACCTACCGCGAACGTGATGCTTCTCAACAATTTATAAGTAACTACTTACAGAATACCTACGGCGCCAATCTGTCCTTTGGTATACCCCTGTCTGAATATGATCGGGTGCAGATGGGGATTGGTTATGAGGCAACCGATATTTTGCGCGGTAGCACCAATGCCACCAGCGATGTCATTGATTTCATCAATGCCTATAGCGATGGTACGGTTAATGCGAACGGTGATCTGTCACAGGGATCGGTTGAAGCTTTTACCCTGCTTACCAGCTTCAGTCATGATACGCGTAATCGAACCATATTTGCCACGCGAGGTAATTCACAAACCGTGTCGCTGGATGTAACCTTGCCCAATAGTGATTTACAGTACTATAAGCTGAGTTATCGCAATCGCTTTTATTTTCCGATTTCACAGTCGGTAACCACACTGGTTCGTACCGACCTGGCCTATGGTAAGGCTTATGGTGACAGTGAAGAATATCCGTTTTATGAGCGATTCTATGCCGGTGGTTTGCGTACAGTACGTGGTTACGATACGAACTCACTGGGGCCGCGGGATCCATTGACTAATAATATAATCGGTGGTGATCTGCGCACGGTGGCAAGTGCTGAGTTGATTTTTCCGGTGCCCTTTGTGGAAAATCCACCGAGTTCTGTTCGCTTCAGTGCATTTTATGATATAGGTAATGTGTTTTTGCAGAATCAGGGCGGGTTTGATTCTGCTGAACTTCGCAGTTCGGTGGGGCTGTCATTTGTCTGGCTCGCACCGATCGGCCCCTTGCGCTTTAGCTGGGGGCAAACCCTGGATGACCAGCCTGGCGACGATAAACAGGCTTTCCAGTTCAGTATTGGTTCATTTTTCTAGGAGATGTAATTATGAAGACGCGTATGTATCACACCCTGGCCCTGATTGGCCTGATGCTATTCCCCCTGAGCGGATTCGCGGAAAAAATTGGTTTCGTTAATGTGACCCGTTTATTCAATGAGTATGCCCAGGTTCAGGGCATTGATAATATGATCGAGCAGCGATTCAATGGCCCTAAACAGGAAATTGAAAAACTGGTGTCAGATATCAAGGCACTGGAAAAAGAAATAAAAACCAATGAGCTGATGATGACAGAGAGCAAGCTCAGTGCATCCAGAGCACGCCTGCAGAAAATGGTGGGCGAGTACCGTGAAAAAGGCATGCAACTGGAAAAGGAATTACAGGAAGTGCGCAACACAGAAATGGGCAAGTTCCGTCAGGTGGTGTTTGATGTGATCAAGCAGTATGCGGTAGAAAATAATTATGACCTGATTGTGAATGAAGGTGTGATGTACGCCAAAGACGACGTTAATATTACCGAAGATATTTTGCAGCGCGTCAATAAAGCCACAAAATAGGCGCAGTCTGAAAAAATACTCATGGTTTACACTCTGAAACAGCTGGCGGATTATCTGGGTGCATCGCACCGAGGCGATGGCAATTTGCAGATCAGTTCGGTTTCCAGCCTTGAGGATGCACAGCAGGGCGATATCTGTTTTGTCGGCAGTGATAAATATCTGAAAGCACTTAATGTCAGTGCGGCCAGTGCGGTGATTATCCGTGAAGATCTGCTTGAAGCGACATCATTGCCAGCGATTATTGTGAATAATCCACGCGCCGCTTATGCGCGGCTGATGTCCTTTCTGTATCCTGAAGTTAAGCCTGCTGCCGGTATTCATCCGACTGCAGTTATCGATCCGTCTGCAGGTGTAGCAGACAGTGCCACAATAGCTGCCCATGTGGTAATCGAGGCGGGTGCGGAGATTGCCGAGGATGTGCGTATCGACGCCGGTTGTTTTGTCGGGCGAGACAGTCGCATTGGTCAGGGCTCACATCTTTATCCCAATGTGACGATTTACCATCAATGTACACTCGGTGAATACTGTATAATGCATTCATCGTCTGTGGTTGGTTCGGATGGTTTCGGCTTTGAGTATGATCAGGGCGAGTGGCTCAAGATTCCGCAGATAGGTGGTGTGGTTATCGGTAACGCGGTAGAGATCGGTGCCTGTTCGGTGGTTGACCGAGGTGCTCTGCAGGACACGGTGATTGAAGACGGTGTTAAGCTGGATAACCATGTACAGATCGCGCATAACGTGCATGTGGGTGAACACACCGTGATGTCACGGGGTGTGGGCATTGCTGGCAGTACTCGCATTGGCAAAAATTGTCTGTTCGCAGGCATGACAGGCGTAAAAGACCATATTGAAATTGTCGACAATGTGACCGTAACCGCTATGTCGATGGTTTCAAAATCCCTGACCAAGGCGGGTTCCTATTCATCGAATACACCAATTGATGAGACCCGCAACTGGCGCAAGAACAGTGCGCGATTCAGGCAGCTAGATGAAATGGCGCGTCGAATTCGACAGCTTGAAAAGCAAATACAAGAAAAAAACTGAGGCTTTACAGTGAACACAATGAATATCGGGGAGATCAAACAGCTCCTTGCACACCGTTATCCTTTTTTACTGGTTGATAAGGTGCTTGATTTTGAAGCAGGCAAACATCTAACCGCAGTTAAAAATGTAACCATTAATGAGCCTTTTTTTCAGGGGCATTTCCCGCACTATCCGGTGATGCCCGGTGTGCTGATTATGGAAGCGCTGGCGCAGGCGACTGGCCTGCTGGGCTTTAAAACCATGGCGGAGAATCCCGCTGAAGACATGCTGTATCTGTTTGTGGGTATCGATAATGCACGTTTCAAGCGTCAGGTGGTGCCTGGTGATGTGCTGACCCTGCAGGTGGAGCTGATAAAACGCTCCCGTGCTATCTGGAAATTTGAATGCAAGGCGCTGGTGGATGGTGAACTGGCTGCCAGCGCAACCATTATGTGTGCAGCAACGGAAAACCCCGGCTCCAGAAACTGAGTCGGTATTTGCTGTAACGGGGAAACCCGTACTGATTTTTTCCGCTCGCTATACGCTTATCGAGCTTCAGGTCTGAGTTTTTAGAGGCTGCCAAGATGATTCACCCAACCGCTATCATAGATGACACAGCCCGCATTGCGGATGATGTAGAGATTGGCCCCTACAGCATCATCGGTGCACAGGTGGAAATTGCTGCAGGCACCTGGATAGGGCCCCATGTGGTGATCAACGGCCCCTCACGCATCGGTAAAAACAACCGCATCTTCCAGTTCGCATCAATTGGTGAAGAGCCTCAGGATCTGAAATTTGCCGGTGAGCCCACCCGGCTGGAAATTGGCGATAACAACACCATACGTGAAAATGTGACCATTTCCCGGGGCACGGTGGATGGCGGTAATATCACCCGCATTGGCAGTGATAATCTGCTGATGGCCTATGTGCACATTGCCCACGACTGTCAGGTGGGCGACCATATTATTTTTGCCAATTCGGCCTCCTGTGCCGGTCATGTGGAAGTGGGCGATTATGCAATCCTCGGCGGCTTTACCCTGGTGCACCAGTTCTCCAAAATCGGCGCGCACAGTTTTACCAGCATGGGCTCGATTATCAACCAGGACGTGCCGCCCTATGTGGTGGTGGCCAGTAGCTATGGCAAGGCCGGTGGAATTAACAAGGTGGGTTTAAAACGCCGCGGTTTCAGTGACGAGGTGATTCGCGCCATTGTGAATGCCTACAAGATTACGATTCGTTCGAAAAAACCCAGGGAGCAGGCGCTGCAGGAAGCGGCACAGCTGATTGATCAATACGAGGAAGTCAGGCTGATGACCGACTTTATTCAGCAGTCAGAGCGGGGCATAGTACGCTAACGCGTACGCTTAATTACTCGATAATCCATTCGCTTAATTCAGTTAGCTTCACTGTTCGTGAAGAAAGTACTTCATCGAAAACTCAATGTGTATCGGCCCGAGTGCGAGCAAATTCTCCGAGCGTTGCGGCATTGGTAACGCCTGTTCAATCGAGCGCTGGCTGGCACTCAACAGCACGCTGTGCTTGCCCTGGGTACGCAGGTTTTCAATACTGCCGTCCGGCTGTAAATCAAACGAGATCTCAACCTGACCCTCTGTACCCCGGCGAATCGCGCTGCGCGGATAGTATTTGTAACTGTTGATGTGTTCAGCCACCAGCCCCAGGTAATTCTGTTTTTCCGCTTCCAGCGCCGAGCTGTGCTCTGCATTCTGCTGGCCGGCGCGGGCGGCCTGTAGACTGGCGGATGTCGGCTGGTTGCTGGTTTCCACTGCAGTGGATTCTGGCAGTGTGTGGTCTGAGATCTGTGCCTGAGCAGGGAGCTCAGTAACCGTTTCAGGCTGCGGCCTGGTTTCAATACGCTCGGCGGGCGCTGGTTCTGGCATGCTGTCTGTATCGGCAATCAGCTGCTGATTCGCATTATCCTGCTGGCTGCTCAGCACCTTTTCATCAAGGGTATCTTCTGGCGATTGTGACGGAGTGGCGTTTTTCGTGGGAGACGCCTGTTGCAGGCTGATTTCTACCATGGCCTGGGCGGAGGGTGCGCTGGCGGTTTTATCCAGCCACAGAAAACCCGCTGCCAGTACCAGGTGAATGGCACTGGAAATACCCAGCGTGAGCAGGAGCAGTTTGCTGCGACTCATATGCGATTACGCCTCCAGCATCTCCAGTACCAGTTCCGCCATGTTTTCTACCCCGCCGGGTTTACCCAGTTTGTCGCGCACCTGTTTCAGCTCTGCCAGCATGGTGTTGCGGTACTCGCTGTCATCCAGAATCCGCTCGATTTCCTCGGCAATCGCAGCAGCTCTGGCCTGGTACTGCAGAAACTCTTTCACTATGCCCTTGCCGGCGACAATATTAACCAGGCCAATGTGCTCGATATGCACCATGCGTTTCAGAATGGCATAGGAGAGATGGGCAATTTTATAGGTAATGCAGTTGGGAATACCCATCAGGGCAATTTCCAGGGTGGCAGTACCGGAGGCGGCGATAATCGCATCACAGCATTGCATGACATTGTAGGACAGGTCATCCACCAGCCTGACCTGTAAATGGCGGTATTTATTCAGTTCAGCCTGGAACAGCTCGGCATTCAGGCTGCGTGCCAGTGGCATCACAAACTGCAGTTCGGGTTTGCTGCGCTGCAACAGATCGGCGGCAGCGAGCTGCAAAGGCAGTATACGTTTGATCTCGCTGCGGCGGCTGCCGGGTAGCAGGCCAATCACCGTGCGTTCGCTATCCAGCCCGTATTCTTTCATGCAGCGGGCTTTGCTCTTATTGGGTTTGACCTCATCTGCCAGCGGGTTGCCAACAAAGCGCACCGGTACATTGGCATCGCGATAAAAGGCTTCTTCAAATGGCAGAATCACCGCCATCATATCCACCCGCTTGCCAATCTGGTGCACCCGGTGCTGGCGCCAGGCCCAGACCTGGGGGCCGATATAGAACAGTACCTTTACCCCCAGTGATCTGGCGTATTCCGCCAGCTTGTTATTGAATTCCTGATAATCCACCAGAATCAGCAGATCCGGCGGATTTTCAGCCAGTGAGGTTTTGAGAATCTTCAGCGCGGCCATAATGCTACGGTATTTGAGCAGCACTTCGACTATGCCCATTACCGCAATACCGGAACAGTCCACCAGTAGCTCGACACCGGCTTCCTGCATCTGGGCACCACCCATGCCATAGAATTCAAGCTGCGGATCGTGTCGGCGCAGGGCGTTCACCACATTCGCGGCATGCATATCGCCGGAGGCTTCACCCGCGCTGATCATTATACGTTTGTTCATTCGAGTCCGTTGATGGCTAGCAGGCCTTTAAAGTCGGCGCAACAATACAAGGATTTACCTTGCTCCAGAGTGTGACATCTATAAGATGTGACGTTTTCGGAGCCTCTGAAAACTCAGAGGTTCCATGGCACAGGGATGTGCCAGCATTTTTGATAACGGCTAAGTTATTAAAATGAAAAACAAATCAAAATCGCATTTTGATTTGTTTTTGCTCTGATAATTTATGGATGAATTATTCAGAGCCTCCTTATAATTGAACAGCGAATTGTACCGGAAATCATGATTAACGACATTGATATCGATCTGTCTGCCTACCGGCTGATTGCCGGTGTGGATGAAGCGGGCAGAGGGCCGCTGGTGGGTGCGGTGGTGGCCGCCGCCGTTATCCTCGATCCGCAGCAGCCCATCGACGGCCTGAATGACTCGAAAAAGCTCAGTGCCAGCAAACGCGAACAGCTGGCCGAGCAGATAAAAAGCCGGGCGACTGGCTGGGCGATCTGCTCGGTCGAGGCGGAGGAAATTGATCGGATTAATATTCTGCAGGCCAGTTTGCTGGCAATGAAACGGGCGGTGGAGTCACTGCCGCAGGCGCCGGATTTTGCCCTGATTGATGGCAATAAATTACCGCAACTCGCCTGTGAATCAGCCGCGATTGTTAAGGGCGATGCCAGGGTCGAGGCGATTGCCGCCGCCTCGATTCTGGCCAAGGTGGAACGGGATGCACAGATGCAGGCACTGCATCAGGAGTATCCGCAGTACGAATTTGACCGCCACAAGGGCTATCCCACTAAAGTGCATATGGCGCTGCTGCAGCGCCATGGACCTTGCCCGCAGCACCGCAGGAGTTTTGCACCGGTGCGCCGCGCACTGCTTGAACTGGTAGAGATGGATATCGGTTAGTTATTAAAATCAATAACTTAAGACATTTTGTTAAAGTTCGCTTTGCATGCGTGGCAGCGGCTGTCATGCGAGCCAGAGCAGTGATGCACTAAAACAGCGGCCAGGTGGTTATTAGAGTGGGATTCTTGCTCGTTTTCGCAGTTATTGTGGGACTGGTACCGTGATTTACTCGGCTCAGTGCAAAATAAAGTGGTAAATCGGCATTAGTTATTGTCGAAGCGGCGTAACTGTTTCATAATGGTCAGCCCCATCAGCAGATTTTAATTATGCTATTTAATTTAATTAAAACAATAAGATATATAACTTACTTCAAGTAAATAATAGGTCTAATGAATCCACGCTTTATACATCTTCGTTTACACACCGAATACTCGCTGGTGGACGGCATTGTGCGCATCAAGCCACTGATGCAGATGGCGGCCGAGCAGAATATGCCCGCCATCGCGCTGACCGATCAGTCCAACCTGTTTGCTATGGTGAAGTTTTACCGCGCGGCGATGGCGGCGGGTATCAAGCCGATTATCGGCGTCGACATCTGGGTGCGTAATGCGGTGGAAACCGAACCGCCATCACGCATGGTGCTGTTGTGCCAGAACGACCTGGGCTATAAAAATATCACCCGGCTGATTTCCCGTGCCTACCTTGAGGGACAGCACGCCGGTATTCCGATGATCGAGGTCGACTGGTTGCGTGAATCGAATGAAGGCATTATTGCCCTGTCCGGTGGTCGCGAAGGCGATGTGGGTCGCGCACTGCTGGCGGGCAACCAGATTATGGCCGGCGAGCTGCTCAATGCCTGGCGACAGATTTTCCCGGACCGTTTTTATCTCGAACTGCAACGCACCGGACGTGAAGGCGAAGAGGAATACCTGCACGCGGCGGTGAATCTGGCGCTGGCCAGTACCACCCCGGTGGTGGCTACCAATGATGTGCGTTTTCTCAAGCAGGAAGATTTCGAGAGCCATGAGGTGCGCGTGTGTATTCATGACAGTCGCACCCTGGACGACCCGCGCCGCCAGAAACACTACAGCGACCAGCAATACCTGCGCAGCGAAGCGGAGATGTGCGAGCTGTTTGCGGATATTCCGGAAGCGCTGCAAAACAGCGTAGAAATTGCACAGCGCTGTAATCTCAATGTGCGACTGGGGGAGAGCTTTCTGCCCAACTACCCGATTCCCGCAGGGGACACCATCGAGAGCTACTTCGTCCGTGTGTCGCGCGAAGGCCTGGATAAGCGCCTGGATTTTCTGATCCCGGCAGACTCGGAGAATGCGCAACAGCGCCGTCAGCCCTACTACGAGCGACTGGAGACAGAGCTCAAGGTTATCAATGACATGGGCTTTCCCGGCTACTTCCTGATTGTCGCCGACTTTATTCAATGGTCCAAGGACAATGCGATTCCGGTGGGGCCGGGGCGGGGTTCAGGTGCTGGCTCGCTGGTGGCCTATGCGCTGCTGATTACCGATCTGGATCCGCTGGAATACGACCTGCTGTTTGAACGCTTTCTTAACCCGGAACGGGTCTCGCTGCCGGATTTCGACGTCGACTTCTGTATGGAAGGACGAGACCGGGTGATCGACTATGTGGCACAAACCTATGGTCGCGATGCGGTATCGCAGATCATTACCTACGGCACCATGGCCGCCAAGGCGGTGGTGCGGGATGTGGGGCGGGTGTTGAGCCTGTCCTATGGTTTTGTTGACCGGATCGCCAAGATGGTGCCGTTCGAGCTGGGCATGACCCTGAGCCGCGCACTGGAAGAATCGGAGGATCTGGCCAATGCCTATAAAACCGAAGAGGATGTCACTGAACTGATCGACATGGCGCTGTCGCTGGAGGGTTGCACACGAAACGCCGGCAAGCACGCCGGCGGCGTGGTGATTTCACCTTCGGTGCTCACCGACTTTACCCCGCTGTACTGTGAACAGGGCGGGCAGAGCGTGGTGACCCAGTTCGACAAGGACGATGTAGAAGCTATCGGTCTGGTGAAGTTCGACTTTCTCGGCCTGCGCACCCTGACCATCATCGACTGGGCGGTGCGCAATATCAAACTGCGCCATGCAGACCAGCATGAGCTGGATATAAACAAGTTACCACTGGATGACCCACAGGCCTTCCGACTGCTGATGGCGGCTGAAAGCACCGCGGTGTTCCAGCTGGAATCCAGTGGTATGAAGGATCTGATCAAGCGCCTGCAGCCGGACTGTTTTGAGGACATTATCGCACTGGTGGCGCTGTTCCGTCCCGGCCCGTTACAGTCAGGCATGGTGGATAACTTCATCAATCGTAAGCACGGCCGGGAAATCGTCTCCTATCCCGATGCGCAGTACCAGCATGAGTCACTGAAGCCGATACTGGAGCCCACCTACGGCATTATCCTGTATCAGGAGCAGGTTATGCAGATCGCCCAGGTGCTGGCGGGTTATACCCTGGGCGGTGCAGACATGCTGCGCCGCGCCATGGGTAAAAAGAAACCCGAGGTGATGGCCGAGCAGCGCGCGGTCTTCGCCGAAGGGGCGAAGAACAACAATATCGACCCCGAGCTGGCGATGAAAATCTTCGACCTGGTGGAAAAATTCGCTGGTTACGGTTTTAACAAATCGCACTCCGCCGCCTATGCCTTGCTGTCCTATCAGACCTGCTGGTTAAAGGCGCATTACCCGGCCGAGTTCATGGCGGCGGTGCTGTCGGCGGATATGGATAACACCGACAAGGTGGTAATCCTGATTGAAGACTGTCATCGCATGGGGCTGGAGGTGCTGACGCCGAATATCAACAGTTCGGTGATCAAGTTCTCGGTACCGCAGGACACCCAGGTGCTGTACGGGCTGGGTGCGATCAAGGGCGTGGGGCTGGCGGCACTGGAAGGCATTATCGAAGAGCGCAGCAATAACGGCGCCTATAAGGATTTGTACGATCTGTGCCGGCGGGTAGATGGGCGTAAGGTGAACAAGCGGGTGCTGGAAGCGTTGATCAAGGCGGGCGCACTGGATCCACTGGGGCCTAACCGTGCGTCCTTACTGGCGCGTCTGCAAAATGCGATGCAGATGGCAGAGCAGTACCAGAAAAATGCCAGCATTGGCCAGGATGATCTGTTTGGCAGCTCGGTGGATGAGGATGCAATCGCGCCGGTGGATGAAATTACCCTGGAAGAATGGGAAGAAGAACACCGCCTGACCCTGGAAAAGGAAACCCTGGGACTGTTTCTTACCGGCCACCCAATCGAGCGTTATGAGCAGGAGCTGAAACACTTTACCGACTGCCGTCTGGGCGCACTGGCGGATCAGTCTGATCTGGCCTCCGGTGCCGGCGGCGGTGGCTACATGTCACAGAAAAATGCACGCAGTTATAAACTGGCTGGGCTGATGATCGGCATGCGAGTGCGCAAGACCAAGAACGGCAGCAAAATTGTCTCCGCAGTGCTGGATGATCGCACCGCGCGGGTGGAAGTGCGCATTTATGAAGAAAAGTTCGAGCAATATAGCTACCTGTTAAACAAGGATAAGCTGATTATTGTGGAAGGCAAGGTGGCCTATGATGATTACTTTGGCGGCTATCGAATTACCGCTGACAGTATTTATGATATCACCGAAGCGCGGCAGAAATTTGCCCAGCGAGTGGAAATCAATCTGCAGCAGGTGAACGGTGATCACGGTTTTATTCAGCAGCTCGACCAGGTGCTGAATCCGTTTCGAGAAGGTGCTTGTCCTGTGTGGATCAATTATCGCCGTGATGATGTGATGGCCAAGTTTTCACTGGGCGAGGACTGGCGGGTACAACCCAGTGATGAGTTGATTCAACGGCTGGACAAGCTGGCCGGTGAAAACAATGTGAGCGTGATTTATTAACCACTGTTAGCGCTTGTTTTTAAATCGTGTCAGTTTTTATATGTTCAGCCAGCCAGCGTAGTTCAAACAGGTCATCACGTCGGTCTTTGGAATTAGTGACCGAGCCTTCGTGGCGTAACTGCAGCAGTTTTTCCAGGTCAAGGTCGGCGATCAATGCCATTTCAGTGTTGGGGGTGCTTTCCGCCATAATTGCATCATGGGGAAAGGCAAAGTCGGAGGGCGAGTACACCGCTGACTGTGCATACTGGATATCCACATTCTCCACCTGTGGCAGGTTACCAACACTGCCACCAATCGCCACATAGCATTCGTTTTCAATCGCCCGTGCCTGGGCACAGCGTTGCACCCGTAGAAAACCGTTTTTGGTGTCGGTCCAGAAGGGGACAAATAGAATATCCATGTCCTGTTTGGAAAGAATGCGTGACAGTTCTGGAAACTCCACGTCGTAACAGATAAGAATGCCAATGCGTCCGGCATCGGTTTCAAAGACCTGCAAACTGTCACCGCCTTCAATCACCCAGTCACGGCGTTCGTGTGGTGTGATATGAATTTTCGGCTGAATCGCGGTGGTGCCATCGCGACGACATAAATAGGCATTGTTATACAGGTTGTCACCATCCATTGCGGGCATGCTGCCGGCAATAATATTGATATTGTAGGTCACCGCAAATTGCGACACCGCCTCAACAATGCGATCCGCATAGGTGGCGAGAAAGCGGATCGCATCATACTGGTTATCCTGATCACCTATGCCCATCAGGGGCACATTGAAGAATTCCGGAAACAGCACAAAGTCTGCCTGGTAGGCCGACATGGAATCGACGAAATATTCAACCTGGTTTAGCCAGCTGTCGAAGGAGTCGGTGAGTCGCATCTGCCACTGTACTATGCCCACGCGTACCGAATATTTACGAAACGCATCAATCGCGTGGTCTTCCGGCTCATATAAAATGTTATTCCATTCCAGCAGAGTGGCGTAACCCAGTGATTTCTTGTCCTCCGGCATATAGCCTTTCATCAGTCGTTTAACTTCAAAGTCATTGGCCAGCTGAAAACTTAAAATGGGGTCATGAATTTCCCGTCGTCTCACCGCTTCAAGGTAATCAGCAGGAGACATTTCTGCATGTTCGTGATAACGGATAATACGTCCGCCGGCCAGAATGGCACGCAGGTTCAGGTTACGACACAACTCCTTGCGTGCATCATACAGTCGTCGTCCCAGGCGCAGGTTGCGGTAGCCCTTTTTGACAAACATGTCCATGCCATACAGTGCATCACCGTTTTGATCGTGGCGAATACGGTCACGGCGGCCGAGTAAATCATCATAGGTATGGCTGCGACTGAAGCGGTCGTAACTGCATTTAACAGTGAGTGCAACCGCAACAATCCTGCCGTTATCTTCAATTATAATCTGCCCTTCGGGGAAGTCCTTGATTAACGCGGTGAGTGAGCTTTCTGACCAGGCCCCGCCAATATCCGCGTAGATTTCTTCCATTAATTCGGAAACCTGGGGGTAGTCTTCGTTTTCAAGGTTACGCAGTTTAAGGTGCAGGTCTGAAGGGGTGTCGGTACTCATAATTGATCTTGAACAATTTGATTTAAGAAACGGTGAATTCACTCTATACGAATCTATTCACCTGTGCCAGAGTAGTTCTGAATAATGCAGTTGCACAAATGCGTGTGCATGTGTTGCTTGCAATGACAATACGGCGTTTAATATCCAGATTAAACTGCCCGCTGTGAACAATCAAATGATTAAGGAGAGCTTCATGCGATTACCTGGCCTGATTTCAATCTATAGTGCCCTGTTACTGGGGCTTATCAGCTCAATGGCAGCGCAGGCGGCCCCCATGTTTGCACGTCAGTACGGGGTAAGCTGCATGACCTGTCACGCTGCTTTCCCACGGCTGAATGCATACGGCGAAGAGTTTGCCGCAAATAATTTCCGCATGCCCAACTGGAAGGACACCACTGTGCAAACCGGCGATGACCAGCTGGCATTGCCCAGCCAGATTCCCATGGCGGTACGAGTTCAGGCCTTTACCCAGGCACGAAAAGCCGAGTATATTGATAATGATAGTACTCCGCGTGGTGAGACCACGCAGGCTGATGGTGATTTTCAGGCACCCTATCTGATCAAGCTGTTATCCAGCGCGCCACTGTCGGATCATATTACCTTTTATTTCTACGGCATTATGGCGGAGAAGGGTGGCAATGGTGAAACCATTATCGAGGATGCCTGGTTCTCCCATGATGATGTGTTTGGCACCGGCACCGGCATGATGCTGGGTCAGTTCCAGGTGTCGGACCTGATGTTTCCACGGGAAACGCGCCTGACCTTCCAGGACTATATGGCCTACCGACTGGCAGGCATCACCTATGAGCGGGGTGTGGTATTTGACCACGGTTTTGGAGGCGTGGATATCGCACTGGGCCTGGTGAATGGTAATGGCATCAAGGAAAACCTCACTATCAACAGCCCCGGTTATCAGCGCCCGGATCATCTGTTCGATAACGATAACAACAAGTCGGTGTTTATGCGTGTCGGAACCGACATCGGCCCGGTGAGCACTGGGCTGTTTGCCTATGCCGGTGAGCAGCGTAATGCCACGGGTGACGCAGGTATGGATCAGGGTGATCGTTACACTGATAAGCGCATCGCCGGTCTGGATTTATCCGGTCAGGTCGGAGGCAAGGCATACTGGTTTGCACAGCTCCTGATGAACCAGTGGGATGGTTTCATTAACCAGGGCGATGACTATGACTGGCTGGCAGGTTTTATTGGTGTGGATTACATTACCGGTGATCGCTGGAGCTACTCCTTGCTGTATAACTATGCAGAAGCGGATGATTTCAAAAACTCTGACACGGTGTATGAAGGCATTGAAATGAACAGTCTGAGCCTGAACGCCTCATATTACTTTATGCGTAACCTGAAAGGGGTGATCGAGCTGAACTATGACCTGCTGGATGAGGTGCAACGAACTGGTAGTTTTTACACTGGCCACCTGAGCAGCGAGGATTATATCCTGTTCGGCTTTGATGCGGCTTTCTAGTCTTGGCCCTGCTTAACCATGCACCCGGCTGTTTAAGTTTGACATTTGACAAAGGAGGCATGGTGCCTGCTTTTTAAACGCTGTATCGGGGAGTCAATGGCAGTTGTCAGGCATTGAGTAAAACCGTTCAGAAAAGTTTACACATTGCGACGGACAAAGGGCGGACACCCATACAGTTTATATGTCATATTTACTATAATAGAATCTGTTATTGTTGTAAGTTACTGAAAATAAAATAAAAAGTATGTTGTGTTCTAGTTGGTGTGAATTTTGCAAATATTTGATTGTTGTATTTTTTACCAGGCGGTACTTTCTGGTAAACAACAGGGACAGGACGTCAGCGAACAAGAAGTAGAATCCGCTGATTATCATATTGAAATGAAAAGGTATAAATGATGAAACTACAGACGATACTGACTGCTGCAGTTATCAGCCTGAGTGCAAACGCTGCAAATGCAGCCACTGTATGGTACCCAACCAGTGTAGATACAGACTTTTTACAGTTTGATCTAGCTGGCTTGAATACCAACGGTGGTGAACTTGCCTTGTTTGACGAAGATGATTTCGGCGGGGCAGGCTTGATTATCGGCGCCAATGGTGGCCAGGTAGGCTTTCAGGCAAATGGCAGTAACTGGGATGCAACCCTTACCGGTGGTGGTACCATCACTCTGTTCAACGATTACAATTTTGTACTCGGTATGAGCTGGGATGGTGGCAGCACCTGGTATGAGGATTCATCCTATCTGCTGTCAGGTGGCTCACCGGACAGTTACCAGATTAACTTTGATGGCTTTAATGCAGGCCTTGAAGTGATGGGTAGCACACTGGGTGTTGACCTGCAGCCTGTGCCGATACCGGCGGCGGTGTGGTTGTTTGGCTCCGGCCTGATGGGTCTGGCTGCAATTGCACGTCGACGTCGCTAAGCCTGCTGTTAAAAGCTGGTAGTACTAAAACGGCGACCCTGGTCGCCGTTTTTTTATGTACAGGATTTGCGGTATTCCGTGAGAGGCAGGGATGCCGGTAGTGGAACGTGTATAAAAAGAAAACGCGAATGAACGCAAATACACGCAAATTAACGCCAATGTTTTAGAAATATAAAGCTTTCCTGGTTCCACGCTCCTGCGTGGGGACGCAGATGCATCCGGACATTAATATGTAAAGGGCCAGCTGTCATCTGATAAAATCTTTAAGTTAGTCACGACCACTTAAGACAGTCGCTTATGACCTAAAGTAGCTCCTCATGGCATTGACTGTATGGGGGCTGGAATTAGCCATTAGCAGACCTGAGTTAATCGTGAATTAATCGTGGTATCCCCTATTGTTTCTGCGACCCAAAGCGGACGTTAACTCCTGTATTATCCAATGTCGCTTTCCTTTACAGTAATCAAACATCAACAATTAATGCTTTAAATATATTCATTTAAAAACAATAGATTATGTATTGGGCCTGATTTTTGCAACTATCAATGATAGATAGATGAATTAAGTAAATGTGTAAAGGGAAACAACAAATGAAGGTTTGGAAGTTAGTATCAACGGTTGCCGCTTTAATTATATCAACCAGCGCGAACGCTGCTTTAATAGAGCGCCTTGGAGGATTGGCATATTATGATACTGATCTAAATATTACCTGGACAGCTAATGCCAATATTAATGGCCTTATGACATGGGATGAGGCAAATACTTGGGCATCCAGCTTGGAAATTGCTGGTGTTCAAGGTTGGAGACTCCCCAATATGAACTTAAATGGGGGGGGTATAGCAGTAAATTGTTTCGGTGGTGGTCGTGAAGGATGTGAAGCCAATGAATTAGGTTATCTATTTTGGGAAGAAGGAATTACATCTGACACACAGGGCCCATTTACCAACGTAGTTGATGGCTGGATGAGTTACTGGTCTAGTACTCAGCTAGACCCTATGTATTTACCAGATGGCAGTGCAGACCATTATGAAACTATGGAATTTACTGAGGGGTTAACAGGTGCAATGGATGTAGATTCACAAGCATTTGCATGGGCTGTTCACACCGGTGATGTAAGTGCTGTACCCGTGCCAGCAGCAATCTGGCTATTCGGCTCAGGACTACTTGGTTTGGTAGGTATTGCTAGACGTAAGAAAGCATAATATTAATAATAATTTGTTGTGATATTAAGGCGGCTTTTTAGTCGCCTTTTTTATTTCTACTAAACGTCTGCTTCTGGTCGGTTCTTGCATGATTGGGTAAATACCATGAAGCCCGCTTCAGGGTGAACACAGCCTCTCGGTGACTCAGTGTTGAGAAGCAGTTGTCGCAGACAGCTGATAGCCAGAAAAGATTGAGTCTAATCAGCTGATTTTGTCAGGTCAGGTATAAACTTTTGTAATTAATACTCACTGGTATAGCACTCGCAAAAGGGTTCCCACGCAGGAGCATGGGAACCATTAAAAAGATTAACGCCAACAACGCGAAAGCCGCTAATGAACATCAAAGCTAGCTGATATAAGGCATTAATCGCGTCTATTTGCGTTGTTCGCGTTCATTTGCGTTTTCTTTTTGAATCACGCCAGAAATCAAGCCAACGTCACCTCATCCGACAGATACACATCCTGAATCGCATTGAGTAATTGGATACCCTCGGCCATCGGTTTCTGGAATGCCTTGCGCCCGGAAATCAGCCCCATGCCGCCGGCACGTTTATTAATCACTGCAGTACGTACCGCCTGATGTAAGTCATCCTCACCGGAAGCACCGCCGGAATTGATCATGCCCACGCGGCCCATATAGCAGTTCGCCACCTGGTAGCGCACCAGATCAACCGGATGCTCTGTAGTCAGTTCGCTGTAGACCCTGGGATGGGTTTTACCGAAGCCGATTGCATTATAGCCGCCGTTGGTTTGCGCCTGTTTCTGCTTGATAATGTCGGCATCAATGGTGGCCGCCAGATGATTGGCCTGGCCGGTCAGGTCCGCCGCCGTATGGTAATCCACCCCGTCTTTCTTGAAACTGTTGTTACGCAGGTAGGCCCAGAGCACGGTGACCATACCCAGTTCATGGGCGTGTTCGAAAGCTTCACTGATTTCCTGGATCTGCCGGCGGGACTCCGGCGAGCCAAAGTACACTGTGGCACCGACGGCGGCAGCGCCCATATCAAATGCCTGATTGACGCTGGCAAACAGCGTCTGGTCATATTCATTGGGGTAGGTGAGCAGTTCGTTGTGGTTAATTTTGACAATAAACGGAATTTTATGCGCATAATCACGGGCGATGCTGTTAAGTACCCCCAGGGTCGAGGCGACGCCGTTACAGCCGCCTTCAATCGCCAGTTTGATAATATTTTCCGGATCGAAAAATGCCGGGTTAGGCGCAAAGGAGGCACCGGCAGAGTGCTCCACACCCTGATCTACCGGCAACAGCGACATATAACCGCTGCCTGCCAGACGGCCGTGGTTATACAGCGCCTGCAGATTGCGTAATACAGAGGGTTTGCGGTTCTTGCGCGCGACCACCCGATCAATGAAGTCCGTGCCGGGGGCGTGGATGCTGGCCAGTGGTATGCCTTCACAGCGATGTTCTAATAAGCTGGAGGCTTCATCGGCGAGAATGTCGGCGATCTGGATCATGGTCATCTCCTTGCGGTCAGGGTTTTATCATTTCGGCTTCAGGCATTTAAGGGCCATGCACGTCAGCTGGCTACAGCTGCATTACCTTATCAGTTTAGTTGAGATGCAAACGCTATGCAGTGATGTGTGCAGCTATTTACTCAGCATCTTCGCGGCGTTTTTTCAGCAGCACATACACCGCGCCAATGCCGCCATCTCTGGGAATGGTGCTGACAAAAGCCAGTACCTGGGGGATGTTCTGCAGCCATTTATTCACCATCGCCTTGAGCACCGGCCGGTTATCACTGGAGTTATATCCCTTGCCATGCACCACCCGCACCAGTTTATAACCCTGGGCTTGTGCATGATCGAGAAAGGCCAGCAGGGCCTTGCGTGCATCATCACGCTGGTAGCCGTGCAGATCAATGTCGTCTTCGATGGCGACTTTGCCATTGCGAATCAGCTTCATATAGGATTTCTGTACGCCGGCACGGATAAATTCCAGATGATCATCACAGGGGGCAATAAAGTCATCACTCAGGGTGTCCCTGATAGAGCGGCTCACCTGAGGGGCGCGCTTGCGAATTGCCGCTGGTCGGGTTTTCAGGCTGGCCTTGTCGCTGTGCAGCGGTTTCACTCCCTGCATGGCATCGCGAAACAGTTGTAGTTCGTCGTCTGTGTGCTGACTCATGGCGGTAAAGAAATGGCTCGCTTTAACTTTCTGTTAATCACAGCCTAAATTTTATATCATTCCGGCTCTTATCAGGTGGAAAACTTACGTGCATATTCTATTGAGCAATGACGACGGCTTCCAGGCACCGGGTCTGGCGATTCTGGCCAACACCCTGAAACAGCTGGGTGAGCTGACGGTGGTGGCGCCGGATCGTAACCGCAGCGCGGCGAGCAATTCATTGACTCTGAACCGTCCGCTGAATGTGCAGCTGGCGGATAACGGCTTCTACAAGGTCGATGGCACGCCCACCGACTGTGTGCACCTGGCGATTACCGGCATCCTCGATAACGAACCGGATATTGTGATTTCCGGCCCCAATGACGGGCCGAATATGGGGGACGATGTGCTCTATTCCGGCACCGTGGCCGCCGCTACCGAGGGGCGTTTTCTGGGCCTGCCGGCAATCGCTGTTTCCATGGGGAGTTTTGAGCCGCAACATTATAAAACCGCCTGCTGGGCGATTGAAAAGATTCTGCGCAAATTGCAACAGACCCGGCTCAACGATGACACCATTCTGAATGTGAATGTGCCGGATCTGCCGATCGAGCAGATCAAGGGCTTCAAAAGCACGCGCCTCGGTAATCGCCACAAGTCGGAAGGGGTGATCAGGCAGAAAAACCCGCGTAATGAGGATATTTACTGGGTCGGGCCACCCGGCGAGGCTCAGGATGCCGGTGAAGGTACGGATTTTTATGCGGTAAAACAGGGATTTATTTCAGTTACCCCTTTGCAGATCGATTTAACACGGTATGATAGCCTGAAAAATCTAGATCAATGGCTCGGCGACCTGTAACGCCGACATACACACATTTCAGGCTGTAAGCATACGTGAATTTATCAGACCCCCGCATGCAGGGTATAGGCATGACATCCCAACGAACCCGTGATCGTCTCATTGAGCGTTTGCGTGATAAAGGCATTCAGAATGACCGGGTACTGGAGGTGATGCGCACCATGCCCCGCCATCTGTTTGTGGATGAGGCGATGAATTCCCGTGCCTATGAAGACTCCTCATTGCCCATTGGCCATGGCCAGACGATTTCCCAGCCGTTTATTGTGGCGCGCATGACCGAGGTGCTGTTGAGTCGTGGTGTACCTGAGTCTGTGCTTGAGGTGGGTACCGGCTCAGGCTATCAGGCGGCGATTCTGTCGCAGCTGGTGCCGAAGGTCTACTCGGTGGAGCGTATTGTGGCGCTGCAAACCCGGGCGCGGGAGCGTTATCACCAGCTGGGTATTCATAATATATCCCTCAAGCATTCCGATGGTTCCTGGGGCTGGCCGCAATACGGGCCTTACCCGGCGATTATTGTCACTGCGGCACCGGAACAGGTACCGGAATCACTGCTGCAACAGCTGGCCCCCGGCGGCATTATGGTGATACCGGTGGGCAGTCAGCGGGGGGTACAGAAGTTGTTGCTGATCACCCATGAAGATAACCAGTTTGTGGAAGAAGAACTCGACGCGGTGAAGTTTGTGCCCATGTTGAATGGAGCGGTCAGTTGATTTTTTCCGGCCTGTATAACCGTTGCATGTTATGGGCGCATCATCCGAAACGGGAACGTTACCTGATGGGCGTCAGCGTGTTTGAATCGTTTGTGTTCCCGGTGCCCACCGCCTTACTCATGATTCCGATGGTCATCGCCACGCCGGATAAGGCAATTCGCCTGGCCACCATCACCACCCTGATGTCGGTGTTTGGTGCGATTATCGGCTATCTGATGGGCTGGGGCGCGATGAGTGTGATCGAACCCTGGATCGTCGAGCTGGGCTGGACGCCACAGCTCGACGCGGCACGCCTGCAGTTTGAAAAATACGGGGTGCTGGCGGTCGCCATCGGTGCTTTTACCCCGGCGCCGTTTAAAATATTTACCCTGACCGCGGGTATTCTGTCCATGTCGTTTATTCCTTTTATAGTGGTATCACTGTTGGGACGGGGTGCACATTTCTATTTAATTGCCTTGCTGATGGCCTGGGCCGGGCCGAAAATGGAACCGGTGGTTCGTCGCTACATCGAGTGGTTCGGCTGGTCGATTATCGGCATTGCGGTGATTGCCCTGATTTTTCACAACTACGGATAACCCATTATCGAGATGTCCCGGCAACAAACTCCACAGCGCGTTCTACTGCTTTGCCTGAGTCTGTGGCTGGGTGGTCTGCTTGGTGGTTGTGTCAATCTGTCCGAGCGCTGGGATATGCAGGCCTATACTGTGGTGCGAGGTGATACGCTGTATTCGATTGCCTGGCGTTATGAAAAAGATTTTCGTGATATTGCCGAGTGGAACAATATTGCGCCACCCTATGAAATTTATGTGGGGCAGCGACTGGTGATGCAACCGGTGACTCGGGATGGCACCCTGAGCCATGAAGATCGCCCGCAGGTGCTGATTGACTCGGCCACCGGCCTGTCGATTGAGGACGCGCCGGCGCGTTCGGCGCCGACGAGCGGGGCGACCAGCAAACGTGACAAGGTGGTGGTGAGTAAAAATGACACGCTGTATGGCATCGCCCGCCGCGAAGGCCTGACCCATCATCAGCTGGCACGCTGGAATCACCTGCGCGCACCCTATCTACTCAAACCTGGTCAAACCCTGTGGTTGATGCCGCCCCCTGCATCCACCGCATCGTCCCAGTCCGCAGCGTCTGTGAGTACGTCTTCGGTTGTCACCAGTACACCCATCGCTACTCCATTAAGAGACCGCCCGGCACAACAGGCTCGTGTCGTTGCAGCCAGAGTGCAGCCTCCAGCGAAATTGCCGACAACCGTTTCAAGCTGGCAATGGCCCGCCAGTGGTCGGGTGGTAAAAACCTTCAAGGCAAACAATACTTCACGCAAGGGCATTGGAATTCAGGGCAGTGCAGGGCAGGCCGTCAAGGCTGCGGCCGCCGGTTCGGTGGTGTACAGTGGTAATGGCCTGATCAATTACGGCAATCTGGTGATTATCAAGCACAGCCATGCCTTTCTCAGTGCCTATGCCTATAACCGTGAACTGCTGGTAAAAGAAGGCGATGTGGTGAAGCAGGGGCAGGCGATTGCGCGCATGGGTGATGCCAGAAAGTACAGTCACCATCTGCATTTTGAAATTCGTCGTAATGGCAAGCCGGTTAATCCGTTGAACTATCTGCCGAAACCCTGATCAACTCAATATCATTCCTTTAATCATTTCTGAAATTTAATATCATTGTCACAGGATCAGGTGAAAATTCTCTGAAGCCCGCTGTGGCGCGATTAGCGCACAGTGTGCGCTGGTTTTCTGTACCTGTATCAGCACACTATTTGTCAACCATAACCGCTGTGTTTCAGACGAAATGTAGAAAAAAAATTACTATTTGCTTGTGTTTCTTTTAAAAGTGGATTAAAAAGATAACCTAAGTATGTGATTTAAATACACTTATTATACTTTTCTAATATTAAGAAAAGCTGATAGAGAGACGGCCGCGCTATTTCTCGATCGAATAATAACCCGGCTCACCTGGGGAGGGCTAAACCATGAATGCGATCTTAAAGAAAAAATTACCACAGGATGACATCGAAGCTGCAGCTGATGATATCGACACGGATGATACGTTTCTCGACGATGTAGACAAGGATGATGAGCTGGAGTTATGCGCTGCCGGAATCGATGCGGAGACCTCCTGCAAGGAAGAGACGGCCAGGTCAAAATACACCGCGGGTAGTGTCAACCGCAAGGAAATGGATGCCACACGGTTATATCTGCGTGAAATCGAATTTTCTCCCCTGTTAACTGCTGAAGAGGAAGTCTACTACTCCCGTCTATCACGCAAGGGTGTGGAAACTGCACGTAAGAAAATGATTGAGTGCAATCTGCGCCTGGTGGTTAAAATTGCCCGTCGTTATATGAACCGTGGTCTGGCCCTGCTGGACCTGATTGAAGAAGGCAACCTGGGTCTGATTCGCGCGGTTGAAAAGTTTGATCCGGAAAAGGGCTTCAGATTTTCCACCTATGCCACCTGGTGGATTCGACAGACCATCGAACGCGCATTAATGAACCAGACCCGTACCATCCGCCTGCCCATTCATGTCATTAAAGAACTCAATGTCTATCTACGTGCTGCACGTAAACTTGAACAGACCAATGAACACGAACCGACTGCTGAAGAAATCGCCAAACTGGTGGATCGTCCAGTGGAAAATGTGGAAAAAATGCTGGGTCTGCGTGACCGTGTGTCCTCGGTGGATATTCCGGTGGGTAAGGAAAATGATCGTCCATTACTGGAGATTATTCCTGACATGGCTAACCCCGAGCCATCGTCGATACTGCAAAACGAAGATGTGATGGCCAATCTGGAAATGTGGCTCAACCAGCTGGAAGAAAAACAGCGTCAGGTGGTTGTACGTCGTTTCGGTCTGCATGGCTATGAACGCACCACGCTGGAAGAAGTCGGCCGTGAACTGGGTGTGACCCGTGAACGGGTACGCCAGATTCAGATGGATGCCCTGCGTCAGTTGCGCAAAATTCTGGAAAGCCACGGTTTTTCTGAAGAATTACTCCTCAACGAATAATATAAAAACGAAATGCGTGACGATTAAAAGGGAGGCATTGCCTTCCTTTATTTTATGTGCTGGCAGTCAGTAGATTGGGATGGCACAGGAACCCTGATGATTTAAAAAAGAAAACGCGAACAACGCAAATGAACGCGAATAAACGCTAATCTATATGTAGGCCGGATCAAACGCAGTGGATCCGGCGTGTGTAGTACAGGTTGATCTGCTTTGAAGAAAATACGAGCCTTTAGGTTAGGGTGACCCCCAACGACTTAAAAAAGAAAACGCAAGCAACGCAAAAGTCGCTAATAAACACCAAAACTTGTAGATACACAGCCTTAATCGCGTCTATTTGCGTTGTTAGCGTTCATTTGCGTTTTCTTTTTGAATTATACGTGGTGCCAGCAAGTTATCCTGCAGGTCCGTTTCGCTTGATACCACGCCACGCTACATGCTCACAGAATAATCCCCGCCACCACCGAGCGGTCCTCCGACAATAAAATATTGTAGGTGCGACAGGCCGCCATTGAATCCATAAACTCCACCCCGATACCCCGCTCAATTACCGTCGCATAGCTCGATGGGTGGGGGAACTGTATGCGCTCACCGGTGCCGATAATAATCACCTGTGGCTGCAGCTCGAGAATCTGCTGCCAGTGCTGTGGGGTGATCTGCTCAATGTGTTGTACCGGCCAGTCGGGCTGCAGTGTGTGATTAGCTACTAGCAGGCTGCTCTGGTATTCGCGGTTATTAACGGTGATCGCGTTCCGGGTACAGGCGCGAATCACATAGCTGCCATCGGTATAGTCTTCACTGAGTTTCATGATTACGGCCTTTTGCTGGCGGATGTGCTGATTCCTTCAGGATTATACACCCAGCCAGTTGCGAGATGACTTATCTGCGATGAGGGATTCACAATGGTTTAAATTCAGCGCATTTCCCTATATTATGCCCTGCTAAATTAAAGCAGCGGCAATACGCTGTCTGTCAGCCATCTAACGTCGCCAGAAGTCTGGCAAAGCGGAGTAAAAAAACATGCAACCCGTCAAAATCGGTTTAATGGGGCTGGGTACTGTCGGTGGTGGTACGGCCACAGTACTGTTGAGAAACTGTGAAGAAATTGCACGTCGTGTAGGTCGTGAACTCACCATTGTTCATGCGGCAGCACGTGATATTGAACTGCAGACTATTCTTGATCCCACCAAAGTCAGGTTATCCGATGATGCCAGTGCGGTGGTGAATGACCCGGATGTAGATATCGTGGTTGAGCTGATTGGTGGCTATTCACCTGCCAAGGAGCTGGTGTTAAAAGCGATTGAAAACGGCAAGCATGTGGTGACTGCCAATAAAGCGCTGATTGCACTGCATGGCACCGAAATTTTCAATGCGGCGAATGAAAAAGGCGTAGTGGTTGCCTATGAAGCGGCGGTTGCCGGTGGTATACCCATTATCAAGGCATTGCGTGAAGGTCTGTCGGCCAACCGTATTGAATGGATTGCGGGTATTATTAATGGCACCGGTAACTTTATTCTCACCGAAATGCGCGACAAGGGCCGTGACTTTGATGATGTGCTCAAGGAAGCACAGGCACTGGGTTATGCCGAGGCCGATCCCACTTTTGACGTGGAAGGGATCGATGCCGCACACAAGCTGACCATTCTGGCATCACTGGCCTTCGGCATTAATCTGCAGTTTGATAAAACCTTTACCGAAGGCATCAGCAAGATCACCACCGAAGATGTGGTGTATGCCGAAGAGCTGGGCTATCGCATCAAGCACCTGGGCATTGCGCGTAAATCCGACAAGGGTGTAGAAATGCGCGTGCACCCAACCCTGATTCCCGAGCGTCGGCTGATTGCCAATGTGGACGGTGTGATGAATGCAGTACTGGTTAATGCCGATGCGGTTGGCCCCACACTGTACTACGGCGCCGGTGCCGGTGCAGAGCCCACGGCATCTGCGGTGGTTGCCGACCTGGTTGACGTGGCCCGCGCCATGGATTCAGCCCCCGAGCAACGCGTTGCCATGCTGGGTTTCCAGCCGGATGCGATTCTGGATACACCGGTGGTGGCACAGGATGAATTTGAAACTTCGTATTATGTGCGCATGCAGGCGGATGATCGTCCCGGCGTGCTGGCCGAGGTGACCACCATCTTTGCAGAAAACGGCATTTCGATTGAAGCGGTGATTCAGAAAGAACCGGCTGAAGGACAGACCCGGGTCTGTCTGATTATGCTGACTTCACGTATTGTAGAACGCAATATGAATCAGGCACTGGCGCAGATTGAAGCGCTGGATTCCATCGATGGGGATGTGATTAAAATCCGTGTTGAACACCTGGGTTAACTCCAGCCGGGTTAAAACCGGGTCATCCGATTCAGCTTTTAATCGATTCAGCAAACACCTCGCGCCAGTTGGCCGGCAGATGAATATCGCTGGTTTGCTGGAGCGTTTTTATATAGGCATCCCGTGGAATCATGCGTGCACCAAGTGATTCAAGGTGCGGTGTATAGACCTGTGAATCAATCAGCTTGAAACCCCTCGCTTGAATAAACCGGCACAGATGCACCAGCGCAACCTTCGAGGTATTGCTCTGCAGGCTGAACATCGACTCACCACAGAACACCGCGCCGCTGCTGATGCCATACAGCCCGCCCACCAGTTTATCTCCATTCCAGCATTCCACACTGTGTGCATAACCGGCCTGATGCAGATTGATATAGGCCTGCTGCATTTCAGCGGTGATCCAGGTGCCGTCCTGGCCTTCTCTGGGTAGTACAGAACAGTGCGCAATCACCTGTTCAAAGGCAGTATCCATGGTGATGCGCAGGCCGCTGTTGCGAATATTTTTTGCCAGACTGCGCGAGATTTTTATTTCATCCGGTGGCAGCACAAAGCGTGGATCCGGCGACCACCATAGAATCGGTTCACCTTCACTGAACCAGGGAAAAATGCCATGGGCGTAGGCATTCTGCAGACGTGTCACGCTTAGATCGCCGCCTGCGGCCAGCAGGCCATCGGGTTCATGCAGTGCGTTTTCAAGTGCTGGAAAGGGCGCGTGAGGATCGGGGTCAAGCCACTGTAGTCTGATCATCAGCGAAGTGTAAGAGAACTGCTACACTCAGACAATAATAAATCATATGCAGTTAACTGCACGGTTATCAATGTTTGAAAAAACACTCTCGGATTTATCTGTACTGCTGGTTGAGCCATCCGCCATGCAGGCAAAAATTATTCTTAAGGAATTAACTGCTGCCGGTATCCAACGGGTTGATGTGCTGGCGGATGGACAATCCGCGCTGGACAGCATGGCCAGTCATCATCCTGATCTGGTGATCAGCGCCATGTATCTGCCGGATATGAGCGCATCGGAGCTGGTGCAGCAGATGCGCAATGATGAAGAGCTGCAGCACATCGCCTTTATGCTGATTTCCAGTGAAACCGGTTTCGACTATATCGATCCGGTGCGCCAGGCAGGGGTCACCGCTATATTGCCCAAACCGTTTGCCTCATCGCAACTCAAGCGTGGCCTTTACAATACGCTGGATATGCTAAACCCCAGTGCGGTTGAACTGACTGATTACAATGCTGAAGACCTGCGGGTGCTGATTGTTGATGACAGCAGGATGGCACGTAAGCATATCAAACGGGTATTAAACGGCCTGGGCATCGATAATATTACCGAAGCGGATGACGGGGCCACCGCGGTGCCATTACTGGATCAGTCGTTTTTTGATTTTGTGGTCACTGACTACAATATGCCGCAGATGGATGGCAAGGCACTGCTTGAGCATATTCGAAACAACAGCAACCAGCGTTCAATACCGGTGCTGATGGTGACCTCGGAAGGCAATATGGGTAACCTTGCCGCGGTTGAACAGTCCGGCGTTTCCGGTATCTGTGATAAACCATTTGAAGCAGACACTGTGCGCAATATGATTAAAATGATGATGGCCGATGTCTAGCGTCGTTACTGATCGGTTTGCTCACAGAGACTGATCATGGCGTAATTCACCTCATTACGCGCCTTATCACATACTGGGTATTTTCTTTGCTGGCGCGGGCATCTACACTGCTGCCCTGAATTACTCACTGCAAGCATTCTATTTATGTATCAACATCTAAAACATTCCGGGCGCTGGCTCATTTCACATAAAGACTGGAAAGCCAACCTGGTGTTTATGCTGGGTGGTGCAGTGGTGGGTCTGGTGGCTGTGTTTATGGCGGTGTCCAGCGAGTGGGCTAATCATACCTTTTTCAGTATGGTGGAAGAAAACAGTTACCTGCCATTTGTGGTTGCACCCGCCGGTCTGGTGTTGATTGTCTATCTGACGCGTAAATTTTTTCCCGGTGCCGAAGGCAGTGGCATTCCCCAGGTGATGGCAACGCTGGAACTGGGACATGAAAAAGAACGCAGTGTATTGCTGACCCTGCGCATTGCCTTTGGCAAAGTCATGCTGTGTATTCTGGGTTTACTCAGTGGTGCCTCCATTGGCAGGGAAGGCCCAACGGTGCATGTAGGTGCGGCGATTATGTTTTCATTGCGCCGCTTTGTACGTTTTCGACTGTACGATATGGATCGTGTGCTGATTATCGCCGGAGGCGCGTCGGGGGTGGCGGCTGCATTCAATACACCACTGGCGGGGATTGTGTTTGCAATTGAAGAACTCAGTCGTTCCTTTGAAGTACGCACCCGAGGACTGTTACTTGCCGCAGTGGTGGTGGCGGCGATTCTGGCGATTGCGATTCTGGGTGATTACACCTATTTCGGTAAAACCAGTGCCTCCATCGAGTTACATCAGGCCGTGGTGCCGGTGCTGGTGTGTGGCCTGGTCTGTGGTTTGCTGGGTGGACTTTTCAGTTTAATGCTGATTCACGGCACTCGCTGGATTACCCCTTACCGTAATAACAACCCTTATCTGATTGCAGCATTGTGTGGTCTGGGTATTGCGATTATCGGTTACTACTCGGGGCATATCACCTACGGCAGCGGTTATGAGCAGGCCACCGCGATCATGAATAACAGCGGTGAAATTTCAACCGACTATGGCTACCTTAAACTGCTGGCCACCGTGGTGTCCTACCTGAGCGGAATTCCCGGTGGTATCTTTGCGCCCTCACTGGCAACCGGTGCGGGCATTGGCGCGCACATTGCAGAATGGCTGGTGAACTATCCCTACGCGCCGATCGTGTTGCTGGCGATGGCGGGCTACTTTGCCGGCGTGGTGCAGGCACCGATTACCGCATTTGTGATTGTGATGGAAATGACCGATCAGCAGCAGCTGATTCTGCCGTTGATGGTGGTGGCGTTTCTGGCTACCGGGGTGTCCCGTTCAATCTGCAAAACGCCGATCTACAGTACGCTGGCGGATAATTTTTTACCTGAAGATAAAAAAATAGTTACGCCTAAAGGGTAGTCTTTAGTCTTTAGTCTTTAGTCTTTCAAAAAGACCAACGACTAATGACTAAAGACTAACGACTAACGACTAACGACTAACGACTAACGACTATTTATAAGGCGAAGCCTGCCACAGGTCTTCGCCATAGTCTTCAAGCGCTGCAGCTTCCCGTTGTAAATGATCCTGCAGTAACTGGCTAAACTGTTCGTTGGCTACCCAGTGTGCGGAGCGGGTTTTTACCGGCAGAAAACCGCGGGCAATTTTATGTTCGCCCTGGGCACCGGGCTCGAAGCTTTTCAGCCCATGCTCAATACAGTATTCAATGCCGGTGTAATAGCAGACCTCAAAATGCAGACTGTCGTATTCTTCAAGACAACCCCAGTGGCGACCGTACAAAGTATCCTTACCAGTCACACAGATGGCGCCGGCAACGGTTTCATCGCCGTGATAAGCGAAAATAATCAGTAACTGCTTTGCCACGGCCTTGAAGAACGCCAGGCTTAAGGTAGGCGCGCCGGATTTTTTCATAAAGGTGATTTTATAAAAGAAGTAAATCTTCTCCCATTGCGCGTCACTGAGTTGCGAACCGTTAAAGCTTTTGATCTCGATCTGCTGATCACGAACCTTGCGACGCTCCTGTTTGATGTTCTTGCGTTTTTTGGAACTGAGTCGGGCGAGAAAATCATCAAAGTTTTTATAGTCGTGATTATGCCAGTGAAACTGATAATCAAAGCGTTGCAATGTACAGTGCTGTTTAAGCTGCTGGTAATCATCATCCAGCGTGAACAGCCAGTGTGCGCTGGAGTAATTCTGTTTGCGGGCAAACTCCAGTGCAAATTCAATTAACAGCGATTTGATTTCAGGGTTATTGTCTGCAGCCAGCAGACGCGGCCCCTGACAGGGCGAGTAGGGTATGGCAACAACCAGCTTGGGATAATAGTGCAAACCGGCGCGTTGATAGGCATCGGCCCAGGCCCAGTCGAATACAAACTCGCCATAGGAGTTGTGTTTTTCATAGGCAGGCATGGCGCCGATTAACGCGCCGTCGTCATCACGTACAAGAAAGTATCTGGGCAGCCAGCCATAATTCTGCAGACACTGGCCGGTTTCAAAAGCGAGTAAAAACTCGTGCTGTATAAACGGGTTGGCATCACCCGCCAGTGCATTCCATTGCGCGGCGGGGACATCTGCCAGTGTTTCGCAAATACTCAGCTTTGGCATAAGTCCACTCTGGGGTCGATTCGACTTATGATAGGGATTTATATCCGCCTATTTACCCTGGGCTTCCAGCTCATCGAGGAATTTTTCAGCGTCCAGTGCCGCCATACAGCCAGCACCGGCAGAGGTCACCGCCTGCTTGTACACCTGGTCCGCGACATCGCCCGCTGCAAATACACCGGCTATGCTGGTGGCAGTGGCATTGCCCTGCAGGCCGGACTTAACCGCAATATAACCATTGCTCATCTCAAGCTGGCCTTCGAAGATGCCGGTGTTGGGCGCATGACCGATGGCGATAAACACACCGGCCACATCAATCTCTTTGGTGCTGTCATCTTGTGTGCTCTTGATGCGGATGCCGGTGACGCCGCTGTTGTCACCCAGCACTTCGTCCAGTGTGTGATTCCACTCAATGGTGACATTGCCTTTTTCAGCGCGTTCGATTAAACGATCAGAGAGGATTTTTTCAGAACGGAACTGGTCACGACGGTGCACCACGGTCACGTGATCGGCAATGTTGGCCAGGTACAGTGCTTCTTCAACCGCGGTGTTACCCCCACCGATAACCGCGACATTCTGACCACGATAGAAAAAACCGTCACAGGTGGCACAGGCAGACACGCCTTTGCCCTTGAAGGCTTCTTCCGATTCCATGCCCAGATACTTGGCGCTGGCGCCAGTGGCAATGACCAGTGCATCACAGGTGTACTCATGGGAGTCGCCACTCAGTTTGAACGGACGCTGACTCAGATCGGTGGTGTGGATATGATCAAAAATTATTTCGGTACCAAAGCGTTCAGCATGGGCTTTCATGCGTTCCATTAACTCGGGACCCTGCACACCGTCATTGTCACCGGGCCAGTTATCGACATCGGTGGTGGTGGTGAGCTGTCCGCCCATTTCCATACCAGTGACGACCACCGGCTCAAGGTTGGCGCGTGCAGCATAGACTGCAGCCGAGTAACCGGCAGGGCCAGAACCTAAAATCAGTAGTCGACAATGCTTGCTTTCGCTCATAGTGCTCTCTCCGCGTTAAAGACCGGGTCAGAATCAGTCTCGGTGAAACAGGTTATATGCGGCCTGTTGTTGTCCGATGATTCAGCCATATTAAAATTTGCGCTTATTCTAACAAATCTGAAAAAATTAAATGCACAATCTGCCTGTGAATATAAACCCTGGCTCAGATGTATCGCTGCTTGCATTTCGGTGTAACAGCTGTTGTGCTGCACAGGACATATTGCCTGGCATAAGGTTTAACAGGCGTGCTGCAACGGCGGTAAAAACTGCAATGGAGGACAGATGAAAATTGGCGTGGTTAAAGAAAGCAAGGTACTGGAGGGGCGGGTAGCACTGATTCCCGCTGCCTGCGGCGAGCTGGTACAGCTCGGGCATGAGGTTTATCTGCAACGCGGTGCCGGTGAACTCAGCGGTTACAGCGATACCGATTACCAGGCGCAGGGCGTGAGTCTGTGCGATAACGCCGCGGAGCTGTACGCTGCCGCCACGCTGATTGTTAAAGTAAAAGAACCCATTGCCGGGGATCTTGCCTGTCTCGGCCCACAGCATATTTTATTCTGTTATCTGCACCTGGCCGCCAGCCCCGAGCTGACAGATAAACTGTGCGAGATCGGACTGACCGCGATTGCCTTTGAAACCGTCACCGATGAGGTCGGCCGACTGCCGCTGCTCAGGCCGATGAGCGAGATTGCCGGCAAACTGGCCACGCAGATAGGTACCCAGCTGTTGCACCAGCCACAGGGAGGCAGGGGCATACTGCTGGGTGGCCTGAATAATACCGATCGGGGGCATGTAGTGGTGCTGGGTGCGGGTGTGGCAGGCAGTGCCGCAGCCCGGCTGGCGGCAGCCATGGGCGCCGAGGTCAGTCTGATTGATCGTGATGCCACACGCTTCGCGCCATTGCAGGATGAGTTCAGCCATGCCCAGGGCATAGTGTCGTCCGAGGCGGCAATCACTGAAGCTGTACAAACTGCCGATTTACTGGTCGGTGCGGTGTTATTGCCGGGGCTGCATGCGCCGCGCCTGGTGTCAGAGCAACAGGTAAAAAGCATGCAGCCAGGCAGTGTGATCATTGATATATCGGTGGATCAGGGCGGCTGTATCGAAACCACCCGCCCCACGGATTACCAGAAGCCCACTTATACGCTGCATGATGTGCTGCATTTCGGCGTCACCAATATGCCCGGCGCGGTGCCGAGAACCGCCTCCCAGGCACTGTCGGCGGCGATTCTGCCCTATGTGAAACGGCTGTGCGAGGCGGGCTGGGAGCAACAGGCGGATCTGCAGAACGGGGTGAATATCCGTGCTGGTCGTATCGATAATCCATTGATTGCACAGGCCATGACCGAGCACAGCGATACACAGTTCGATAAATAGACAGGTCGCTGTTAGGTCACTGACCTGGCTTGGTGTATAATCCCGGCTATAATAAAAAAATCAAACTAATCAAATAATTGCGTAGCGAATTTCATTTTTTAACATAGGGTTGCACAATTGCCTCAGGCTCGTCGAACAAAAGAAGAAAAACCACTCTCCGGGTTAACCATTCATATCAGTCGCGGCTTACGTGAGGCGGCGTTGTTTGTTCTGCTGGCGATTGCCCTGTTTATGCTCACCGCGCTGATCAGCCATGATATTAAAGACCCCGGCTGGTCATACACTGGTCCGGCGATGCAGATCAATAACCTGGCAGGCACGGTCGGCGCCTGGTTGTCCGATGTGTTTTACCTGCTGTTCGGCTACCTCAGTTACCTGTTCCCGGTGATTATTGCCTACAGCGGCTGGCTGGTGTTGCGCGGTCGCAAGGCCGACGGTGAAATCGACTTTCGTGTGCTGGGGGTGCGCTGGGCCGGCTTTCTGATGACCCTGGCGACCGGCTGTGCGCTGGTCAGCCTGCACTTTGTGATTCCTGAAAACAGCCTGCCGCTGGATGGGGGCGGCATACTGGGTCGCTGGCTGGGGGATGGGCTGGCGGCGCGCTTCGGTGTGCTGGGCTCGACCCTGTTGCTGTTTTCGATTCTGCTGGCGGGTATCACCCTGTTCAGTGGCCTGTCGTGGCTGGGGGTGATGGATTATATCGGTGACCTGCTGCTGCGCAGTTATGACTGGCTGAGCCAGCGAGTTCACCAGTTCCTGGAAAACCGTGAGGAACGCCGGGAAGGTGAGGTCGCCCGACAGAACCGTGAAAAAGCGGTACAGGCTGACAGCAAGAAAAAACAGGAGCGCAAGCAGCCGGTGCGTATCGAGCCGGTGATCAAGAAGGTTGAAATCAGTGAGCGCCACAGTCGTGAAAGCCAGATTTCGCTGTTTGATGACAGTGCCGGCGATGCCGAGCTGCCGCCTCTGCGCCTGCTGGATGAGGCGGTGCAGTCGGGCAAGGGCTTGTCCACCGAAGCGCTGGAAGCGCTGTCACGTCTGGTAGAGATCAAACTCAAGGACTTTAATATCGATGTTGAAGTGGTGGCGGTGCATCCTGGGCCGGTGATTACCCGCTTTGAACTGCAACCGGCGCCCGGTATCAAGGCGAGCAAGATCACCGCGCTGTCCAAGGATCTGGCGCGTTCGCTGTCGCTGGTTTCGGTGCGGGTGGTGGAAGTGATTCCGGGCAAAACCGTGGTCGGGCTGGAAATTCCCAACGAGCAACGGGAAGTGGTGGCATTGGGCGAAATTCTGATGTCCAGGGCCTATGACAAATCCTCGTCCTCACTCACCATGGCGCTGGGTAAGGATATCTCCGGGCACCCGGTGGTGGCGGATCTGGCGAAGATGCCGCACTTGCTGGTGGCAGGCACCACTGGTTCCGGTAAGTCGGTGGGCATCAATGCCATGTTAATGAGCTTGCTCTACAAGAGCACGCCGGAGCATGTGCGGCTGATTCTGATCGACCCGAAAATGCTCGAACTGAATGTCTACGACGCCATTCCACACCTGCTGACCCCGGTGGTGACCGATATGAGCGAAGCGGCCAATGCATTGCGCTGGGCGGTGGGTGAAATGGAGCGTCGCTATAAACTGATGGCCTCGCTTGGGGTGCGCAATATCACTGGTTATAACCGCAAGGTGAGTGAGGCGATTGAGGCCGGTACACCGATCAAGGACCCGCTGTTTACTAAAGACGAACTGATGCCCGATGAAGAACCGGCTGATCTGAAACCGATGCCGTTTATTGTGGTAGTGGTGGATGAATTCGCCGACCTGATCATGGTGGTGGGCAAGAAAATCGAGGAGCTGATCGCACGTCTGGCGCAGAAAGCCCGTGCCTCGGGAATCCATCTGATCCTGGCGACTCAGCGGCCCTCGGTGGATGTGATTACCGGTCTGATCAAGTCCAATATTCCCAGCCGCATTGCGTTCCAGGTGTCCTCCAAGGTGGATTCGCGCACTATTCTTGATCAGATGGGCGCGGAGCAACTGCTAGGGCACGGTGATATGCTGTATCTGAATGCCGGCAGCAGCATGCCGGAACGGGTACACGGCGCCTTTGTGGATGACCACGAAGTGCATGCGGTGGTGGCCCATCTGAAACAGCAGGGCAAACCCAATTACATTCCCAATCTGATTCAGGACAACAGTGATGTGATCAAGCTGCCTGGCGAGTCAGTGTCTTCTGCAGAAGCCGGTGGCGAGAGTGATGCGTTGTACGACGAGGCGGTAAAGATTGTCACCGAATCGGGCAAGGCATCCATTTCCTATGTGCAGCGTCGTCTGAAAATTGGCTACAACCGCGCTGCGCGCATGGTGGAAGAAATGGAAGCGGCGGGTGTGGTCAGTTCGATGCAGTCCAATGGCCAGCGTGAAGTGCTGGCGCCACCGCCGCCGGAAATGTAAATATAATTATTCAGAGGTGCCTAAACCTTTATGCACTTCAGGAGTCTATTCCAGCATGTTAAAAAACACCCTGTTTATTTTTTTCTGTGTGCTCAGTCCCTTCACTATGGCGGATAATTCCGTTGCGCAGCAACTGCAGCGCTTTCTGGATAACACGCAGAGCCTGTCGGCCCAGTTTGAACAGACCCTGTTGAACGAATACAGTGAGCTGATGCAGCAATCCGCGGGTGAGTTGCGCATGCAACGTCCCGGCAAATTTCGCTGGGATTACACAAAGCCCTATGAGCAGAATATTGTTTCCAATGGCCGCAAAATCTGGATGTATGATGCGGAGCTGGAACAGGTGAGTGTGCGGCCCTATGAGCAACTGGAATCCTCACCGGTGAACCTGCTCGACAATCAGCAACCGCTGGAAACACTGTTTAGCCTGCAGGCGATGCCCGCGCAGGAGGGGCAGGACTGGGTGAAGTTGATACCGCGCAAAGCCGACAGTGATTTTCAGCAGATGCTGGTGGGTCTGCATAATGGCAGGATCAAAACCATGCGCCTGCTGGATAACTTTAACCAGAAAACCGAAATCATCTTTACCGATTTAACCATTAATCCGTCATTCAAATCCGGGCTGTTCGAGTTTTCACCACCGGCGGGTGCGGATATCATGGGCGACTTCTAAACGACCGTCCACTGATTCAGCCGCTTGGTAAACTATGTCAGATAACCAGTTTCGCCCACTCGCTGATCGCATGCGCCCGGATACCCTCGAAGGTTATCTGGGGCAGTCGCATATTATGGGCAAGGACAAACCGCTGCGCATTGCCATAGAGTCGGGCAAGTTGCACTCGATGATTTTCTGGGGACCGCCGGGCACCGGCAAAACCACCCTGGCACGACTGATCTCGAACTATTCCCAGGCACAGTTTATCTCCATCTCGGCGGTACTCTCCGGGGTCAAGGATATACGTGCCGCGATCGACAGGGCGCATCAGTATTACGATGTGTATCAGAAGCCCAGTATTCTGTTTGTGGACGAGGTGCATCGTTTTAATAAATCACAACAGGATGCCTTTTTACCCTACGTTGAAGACGGCACCGTGTGTTTTATCGGGGCGACCACGGAAAACCCTTCGTTCGAACTCAACAATGCATTGCTGTCCCGCTGTAAAACCTATGTATTGAAATCTATTCAGCCGCGGGACATGGTTGAGCTTTTACAAAGCGCGCTGCATGACGCCGAGCACGGGCTGGGTGAGCGCACTATTTCAATTACCGAGGAGGCGCTGGAGCGCATCGCGCTGCAGGCCGATGGCGATGCACGGCGTGCGCTTAATTTTCTGGAAATTGCCGCGGATCTGGCGCTGGAAAATAACGGCCAGCTAGAGATTACCGAGGAAATCGTACAGGATGTGAGCTCGCAAACCCTGCGCCGCTTTGATAAATCCGGTGACCTGTTTTATGAACAGATATCTGCCATGCACAAATCGGTGCGTGGCAGTAATCCCGATGCTGCGCTCTACTGGATGTGTCGCATGCTGGATGGCGGCTGTGACCCGATCTATATCGCGCGCCGTGTGGTGCGCATGGCCTCGGAAGACGTCGGCAATGCCGATCCCCGTGCGCTGGAACTGGCGCTGAATGCCTGGCAAACCTATGAGCGTCTGGGCAGTCCGGAAGGTGAGTTGACCCTGGCCCAGGCGGTGATTTATCTTGCCTGTGCGGCCAAATCCAATGCAGTGTATAACGCCTACAATAGCGCCATGGAACTGGCCAGACAGAGTGGCAGTATGGAGGTGCCGATGCATATCCGTAATGCGCCGACCCGTTTTATGCAGGATCTCGGCTATGGCAAGGATTACCGCTATGCACACAACGAAGACAACGCCTTTGCCCAGGGTGAAACCTACTTCCCCGATGAGCTGGGTGAGCAGGAACTTTACCATCCTGTTGATCGCGGCCTGGAAATAAAGATTGGTGAGAAGCTGAGTTATCTGCGCAGCCTGAATAAACAGACAAAATAAATTGCATCGTGCCGCTTGCCTGACTGATAACAAGCGGCTTGCTCCGTATGACTAAAATCTGCAGAAAACCCCTGCCGAAAACTATCCAGTACCGTGCTAAACGCTACAGGAGGTGACCCCTGTAGAACTCTATGTTATATAAAATGCTATCAATTGATAAAAACGCTAAGCCTGTATGGGTGATAGCATAAACCACCTCATCCGACACCGTATCGCCGAGCCGTATTGATAAGGGGCTGTATAAAAAATGATCAATTCTAATTCTGCTCTGCCACCCCGGCCACTTGAACATTTAACCATGAATATGTTTCGTGCCACCTTGTGTTGCAGTCTGCTGCTGGGCTCAGGCTTCGCGGTTGCGGCAGATAATGAACCGCAGCCATCAAGCACGCAGAGCCAGCAGCAAACAACAACACAGGCCACAGAGCCGGCGCAAACTACCCCGGTGACACGCATTGCGGTGCCGGTAATCAAGCAGTTTACCGGCACCGTCGAGGCGGTTAACAAGGCCACGATGAAGGCACAGACCTCAGGCCGGCTGGCAGAAATTTATGTCGATGTGGATGACATTGTAAAACCGGATGACATACTGGCGCGCTTTAGAAACGAACGCCAGAAAGCCGAGATGGATCTGGCTCAGGCCGGTCTGGAAGAGGCCAGTGCTGAATATGAACGCAATCAGGCAGATTATGATCGCTACCAGAACCTGTATGAACAGAAGCTGATTGCGGTCACTACCCTGGACCAGGCGCGTGCCGCACTCAAGGCCTCAAAGGCACGGCTGGATGCGGCCAGTGCGCGCATCAAGCAGGCACGAGAGGAGTATGAATACACCATCATCCGTGCGCCCTACAGCGGTATTGTCACTCAACGCCATGTTGAAGTGGGCGAGTCGGTCAACCCCGGCTCGCCGCTGGTGAGTGGTATATCGCTGGATAAACTGCGAGTGACGGTGCAGGTGCCGCAGTCGATTGTTGAAACTATTCGTACCCGCCAGCAGGGGATGCTGTATCTGCAGAACGGGGCGGTGATCAGCAGCAATCAGCTGACAGTATTTCCGTTTGCCGATGAAATCAGCCACAGCTTTACCGTGCGACTTGAGCTGCCATCCTCTGACAAGTTGTTGAATGGCGCCTCACTCTATCCGGGCATGCTGGTGAAAACCGGCTTTATTGCCGGCGAGCAGCAACTGCTGGTGATACCCGCCTCGGCACTGGTGCAGCGCGGTGAAATCAATGCGGTGTATGTGAAAGCCGCCGATGGACGTATTGTGATGCGCCAGGTGAGGCCAGGTCAGCGGGTGCCGCTGGTGTCTGTCAGTCAATTTGCCGAACTGTCCCAGCACCTGACACAACAGGATGGTCAGGCGCTGCAAATCATTCATGCAGGGCTGTCTGAAGGCGAACTGGTGTATCTGAATCCATTACAGGCCACCGCTGCACTCAAGCATCAGTTGCAACAACAGCCTGCGCAACAATCCGGGTCTGCCGATCATGAGTGAACGGGAGAATAAACCGCTGGGCATTTCCGGGCGCATCGCCAGACAATTTCTGCAAAGCGAAATCACTCTGTTACTGGCCTTGCTGGGTCTGTTTCTCGGCCTGTTTGCCATTATGGTGACCCCGCGCGAGGAAGAGCCGCAGATCAATGTCACCTTCGCCAATGTGTTTATCGCCTATCCCGGTGCCTCAGCCCGCGAGGTGGAAAGTCTGGTGAGTGTGCCTGCTGAGCAGGTGTTATCGGAAATCGAAGGCATCAAGCATGTGTATTCCGTGTCGCGTCCCGGCATGTCGGTGCTCACGGTGGAATACAGGGTGGGTGAGGATCGCACCCAGGCGATTGTTCGCCTGTACAACAAGATATTTTCCAATAGCGACTGGCTGCCGCAGGGGCTGGGAATCGCCCAGCCGATTATCAAGCCTAAAGGCATAGATGATGTGCCCATTGTGTCGCTGACCCTGTGGACAGATGACCAGCAACGCAGCAGTTATGACCTGTTACAGGTCGCCCATGTGCTGGAAGCCGAACTCAAACGGGTGCCCGGTACACGGGAAATCTACACCATTGGCGGTGCCGAGCAGGTCGTCAAAGTGCTGCTGGATCCACAGCTGCTGGCAGCCTATGGTCTGTCATTAAATGATCTGCAACTGGCGCTCAACAGCAGCAATGCATCCAGTGAAGCCGGGGTGGTGGTGCATGATAATCGGGAGATTCAACTCACCGCCGGGCGCTTCTTAAGCAGCGCCAGCGATGTAGCGCAGCTGGTGGTTGGCTTGCATAATGGCCAGCCGGTTTATCTGTCGGATATAGCCGAGATCAGTTTCTCACCAGCCTATGCCAGTCAGTATGTGTTTTACGGGCAGGGTATGGCGGTAAACTCAACGGCTCAGCAGCCACAGCATTATCCGGCGGTCACCCTGGCGGTAAATAAACAGCCGGGCACCAATGCGGTGGATATTGCCAATGCGGTGATCGAACGCATGGATCAGTTGCAGGGTATTTATCTACCACAGGGGGTTAAGGTAACGGTGACCCGCAACTACGGTGAAACCGCCGACAGCAAGGCCCAAACGCTGATCACCAAGCTGATCTTCGCCACCTCGATTGTGGTGCTACTGGTGCTGGTGGCGCTGGGTAAACGGGAGGCCTTTATTGTGGGTACCGCAGTTGTAATTACCCTGGCGATTACGCTGTTCGCCTCCTGGGCCTGGGGCTTTACCCTTAATCGAGTGTCACTCTTTGCGCTGATTTTCTCCATTGGTATTCTGGTGGATGACGCGATCGTGGTGGTGGAAAATATTCACCGCCATATGAGCATGGGCAATAACAACCTGCTTGAAGCCATTCCAAAAGCGGTAGATGAAGTGGGTGGTCCGACCATACTCGCCACCTTGACGGTGATCGCAGCGCTACTGCCCATGGCATTCGTCAGTGGCCTGATGGGGCCCTATATGAGCCCGATCCCGATCAATGCCAGTATGGGGATGCTGATTTCACTGGCGGTAGCCTTCGTGATTACACCCTGGATGTCCTACAAGTTTCTGGCCAAGTCGGCATCGACAGGGCACGAGGAAAGCTCGGCCAGCTACAGCCGTTTTTTCAACCGCCTGATCGGACCATTTATTGATGAAACCAGTGGCAGAAAACGCCGCGGGCAACTGGCGTTGCTGGTGCTGGTACTCATCGCACTGTCGATAGCGCTGGTCTACACCCAGCATGTGGTGCTGAAAATGCTGCCCTTCGACAACAAATCCGAATTCCAGATTGTGGTGGATATGCCGGAAGGCTCGCCGCTGGAACACACCACACAGGCCATGGAAGCACTGGGGGCGTATGTCGCCAGTGTGCCGGAAGTCACCAATTACCAGATTTACAGTGGCACCGCCGCGCCGATAAATTTTAACGGCCTGGTGCGCCAGTATTATTTGCGCAGCGGTTCCAATGTGGGGGACATCCAGGTTAATTTGCTGGATAAATCATTGCGCGATAAAGAAAGTCATGAGATCGCGCGTGAAATGCGCGAACCGCTGCAGAAGATTGCCGCGCAATTCAATGCCAATGTAAAACTCGCCGAAGTACCGCCGGGGCCACCGGTGATGTCGCCACTGGTGGCTGAAGTCTACGGGCTGGATTATGCCGGACAGATTCGCGTGGCACAGGATATTCGCAGGGTGTTTGAAAGCACCCCGGATATTGTCGATGTGGATGACACAACCATCACCCCAGCACCGCGTTACATTGTGCATGTGGATCGGCAAAAAGCTGCATTGCTGGGCGTGAGTCAACAGCAGGTGAGTCAGCTGTTGCAAACCCTGTTGCAGGGTTATGATGCCGCCTATTTACACGGTGAACATTTCAAATATGCGGTGCCGATTCGACTGGAATTACCGTTGCAGAACAAATCGGATATTGAACAAATCATGTCCATCAAACTGCTGGGCAAACTGGGTGTTGCCATTCCACTGGAAGATATCGTTCATATTGAAAAAACGCTTCGTGAACAACACATCTACCACAAAGACCTGCAGCCGGTGGTGTTTGTAACCGGTGATATGGCCGGGGAACTGGACAGTCCGCTTTACGGTATGGTTGATATGATTGAGCGGCTCAAACAACCCTCAGCCGAACAGACAGCCGCGGCGCAGCAACTGAATAATGGTCAGGGCATACACCAGTACTTTATTAACCCGCCGGCCAATCCTTACGAATACAGTATGAAATGGGATGGTGAATGGCAGATCACCTATGAAACTTTCCGTGATATGGGCATTGCCTATTCGGTGGGCCTGCTGCTGATTTATTTTCTGGTGGTGGCGCAGTTCCGTTCCTATATTGTGCCGTTGATTATTATGGCACCCATTCCGTTGACCATAATCGGTGTGATGCCTGGGCATGCCCTGCTGGGCGCTAAATTTACCGCCACCTCAATGATCGGCATGATCGCGCTGGCGGGTATTATTGTGCGCAACTCGATACTGCTGGTGGACTTTATTAACGAACAGCTGGCCGAGGGCATGGCATTTCGCGAAGCGGTAATACAGGCCAGTGCAGTGCGCAGTAAGCCGATTGTGCTCACCGCACTGGCGGCAATGATGGGGGCATTATTTATCCTCGATGATCCGATTTTCAGCGGGCTGGCGATATCACTGATATTCGGTATTCTGGTTTCGACGCTGTTAACATTACTGGTTATTCCGGTGATGTATTATGCGGTAATGAAAAATAAACTGGATAAAGCCACCTGATGAAATCAATTTTGTTTATTTTAAGTCTTGTTTTGCTGTGCGCGCAAAACCTGCATGCGCAAAGTGCAACCGATAAAATGCTGGGCGTACTGATTGAAAAAAACATTCCGCACCAGCTGTACCGCAATGAGTCGCTATCCTGGGACTATGGTGTGTACAGCCTGAACATTGTAAAAAACGGCCAGTCAAAATTTAGCAGTACTGAAAATCATATGATCAGTGAAGTGCCACTGGCTGTCACCATGGCAGGCAAGTTGAAAAATAATTTACTGTTTTCCAATATGAATGTTGACTGTAAGGGTGATTTTAATACCCGTGCCAGCGTTAAAATCACTCCACAGTTTTCCGCTAAAAAAGATGACATCAAGGCGGATATTAACTTGCCTATTCCCGAGGTGTTTATGGACTGCAACGGCTTCAAGCTACGCATTGACAGTTTTCTGCAGCAGATCGTCAATAATAAAAAAAATGAATGGCAAATACAGATTGAGAATTCATTTCGGCAGGTTTTGAAGAATTCTGCGATGCCTGCTCGTTAGTTTTTAGTGCCTGATCCGGCACCTGGCTGGTCGGTTACCTGAAAAAAACTATCCTTGCGAATCAGTTATCGTAACTGGGTTACAGTTCACAAATATCAATAGAATTTTACCGCTTATAGATTGTTCTAAAGACGAGTTATAAATAAACAGTCTCGTTGCAGACTCTATGCAAAATGATTCGATCTATATAAGGGGGTAAAAATGAATACCACGACGTCACTGGCGGCCGATCGCAGCGATTCAGCATGCAAAATACCAGGTCAAGGGGCTGGGCTTTCAGCGGCTGCCTGCAGGTCCGCGTCAGGCATGATTGATGGAAAAGGTCAGTTCTTCGATCAGGTCACTCATATGAAGTCGATGATGGCCTTTCTTTTCTCCAGTCTGTTTTTATTGCTTTCGCTGGTGCTGGCGGTGGCTTCTGTGTATCAGTTTATGAGTACCGTGTTTGACGAATCAACCGACCTGATCTCTGTTGCCATCAAATCTATTAATATTCTGGTGATATCCCTGGCAATGTACGAACTGGGCGTGGGTGTAGGCAAGGAGTATATTAACTGTGAATCCGGCGATAATATATTTTTTAATATACGCCGTACCATTACCCGTTTTGTCGGTACCGTGTGCATTGCGGTGGTGCTTGAAGCGCTGATTATGATTATTAAATACAGTCAGCTGGATATGGCCGGAAACCTGTTTTACCCGGTGGCGATTATGCTTGGTGGCGGTGTGTTATTAGCATCGCTGGGCGTGTTTCTCTCAATGACCCGTGGGCATACAGAGTAGATTTGTGCAGGGAACCAGCGCGATAAAAATTCTGTATTATTTTTTTGTTAGCAAATCTTTTAAATCTGCAAATGGCTGGTAGGTGGCTTCCTTTTTTTCATCGGAAATCAGCTCAATGCCGTGGCTGGCCATCTCTTCCTCATAACGCTGATGTTCGTTGTCATGGCAGTACAGGCATAATAGCTCCCAGTTGCTGCCATCCGACGGGTTATAGTCATGATCGTGGTTTTTATGGTGAACCGTGAGTTCACGCAGGTTGCTGCGGTTGAATTCCCGTGCACAGCGTGCGCATATCCACGGGTACATTTTTAATGCCTGCTCACGGTAGCCATGTCCGCGCTGCTCACTGTCATTGCGCGCCTTAAGCACAATCTCATCCAGCTTTTTATGGTCTATGGTGGTTTTCTTTGTTGGCATGGCTGTCTACTTTGGCTTTTGTTAATATCTGGCTGTGATCCAGCTGTATTTCAGCGGAGCATTTGATGGTTTGCGTGTGCCGTTTAAACCATGGCCTGAACCAGCGCATAGTTTAGGCTTGCGCTGCTTATTTCTGCTCACCAGTCTGCGACATGCCCGTAAATTTGTAAACTAGTCGACCGATATAGCGGTTGGTCGGCCGAAAAACATAAAACGCCGCGGGTGTTAATAAGCCGTAGAAAAACATTTCCTCATTGTCCCGCGCAACAACTAATACCAGTACCGCCATAATGAGCATGGTTATAAGCACATAAATGCCCCAGGCTACCTTGGTGTAGAAAACATACTGATGATCCTGATTGTCTGCCATATCTATCGCTTCCTGTTAATAATGCCGTCTCCAGCACCCTGATTAGAGCCCTATTCTATTGCTCTTTTGTTTGAAGGTCATCCTTCAATTTGGTTTCATTAAATTTTCATTGGTGTCGCAGGTCGGCAGGTGCTAGATAAACAGTGGCAGCGGTCAATTCGCTGGATGGCATGGCGGCGCGCTTAGAGGCATTACTGATATAAATCTACAGATCGCCAGTGCCGCAGAAGAGCAGGCGCAGTTATCGAAGAACTGAACAGCAATATCACGCAAATACAGAACCAGGCCAGGCAGCCGGAGGACGTCAGCAAACAAACCATCGACCCCTGACACGACCTGGCACGACTCGCCTTTTAAGCTTTAGGCTTTGCAAGTGAAAAAACAGTTGAGGTGCTGGCGTCACCCAGGCTGCAGCTAATGCGTTCAGCGGCTAGTTATCTGTTAGTCACCAGTTACGGCCTTTGTTGAGGAATATGGTGCTTGCCAACAACCTTTACCGTGCTCGCCTGTGGTCCGGCATCACCGGTTTCTTCATCGAAACGTACCTCCTGGCCGACATCAAGCTGATCAAAGTCCTGATTGATGACGCTATGACGATGAAAATAAATTTCACGTCCATCATCGGTGACGATACGGCCAAAGTCTTCGTCGGGTTTCAGTGACACAATCTGGCCATGTAGCGGTGTTGCATGTCGCTTGGTTCGGTGGCGTAGTTTGTCAGTATAGGTTTTCAGTTGTCGGGTAGCGGCATCAAAGGCATCGCGTATGGAAACGTGCATGGATTCATGCGCATGGTTCTTGTTCGGTTCGCGGCTTACCACCAGTTCGTCACCCGGTACTGTGAGGTCGATACGGGTATGAAACAGGTTTCCCTGGTGGTGATGCTGGTGATGGTATTCAACCACGACACGGCAACCCGTGATGATTTCGGGAAAATAATTGTCCAGTTTTTCCACCCGTTTTCGCACATCGGCTTCCACCGCATCCGAGTGTTCCATGTCGCGAAAGGTTAATTGAAATGGTATTTTCATTTAGCGTCCTCCTGTAACCCAGGAAACATAGTAACAAGGCTTATAAAATAGCACCCTGCAGTTTGCGAGATGATGACCTTGCTCAATATAACTGTAGTTGATGGATTGATGCCTAATCAAGAGCTGCTTGCTAGAAATTACTTATATGTAGTGCGAAAGGCCTATCGCTATATGAAAGATAAATAAGTATAAATACATATATTACAATAACTTGCCAATCGCGCGCCTTTGGTCGGTTCGCCAGTTCATGCACATCTTATAGGGGGCAGGGTATACCGTAAAACCGTTGTGAATCATTCATAATGATTGTTATCTTCAATATCAACAGGCATTTGTTACAGGGCGCTATTTTAAGCCATGTTATTACAGCGTACCCTGTTGCCACGAACCAAGTTAGCGTTGCTGTTCTTCACTTAGTGAATCAATGTCGATGTCCAGTGCCGCGGCGACATCATCCTGAGTGCTGAGTGGATTACTGGCACAGAGTACCAGATCCGCACCGGCGGCCTTTAAGGTACGGGCGAGGCTGGCGGTTTCCGTGGTGATGTGCAAGCATCCGGCGATGCGAATATTACGCAGCGGTTTTGTGGATTCGAAACGTGTCAGCAACTGACGCAAAACCGGCATTTCCTGCCAGGCCCATTCAATACGCCTGAGTCCAGCATCCGCAAGTGCGATATCCTTTATGTCATAGGTCCTGTCATTTTTCATTGCGATTCCTGGCTGTTGCTGTCATCAGGATATTAGCAGCTGTGGTTCAGAGACGGAAACGGCTGCTTTGTGTTGTTTGCGTCATGTGATGTATGCTGGGCAGGCTGCATTCTATTGAGTCTGTGTGTAGAAACGTAATTTGAGCAGTAGCCGCAGATGATGTTGTTCGCGAGGTCCACCGGGTCATTTGTCTGCTACTGAAGGGTTCGAGTAACCGCGTCGCACGCGAGCGCAGCAAGCTATTCATAGCCATCACATCGATGATCATTATCTGTATTGTTCTGGCCATTGTGTTGCATTTTTTCCGGCGCTGACCCTGGCCTTGAAAATACAGCTATAACACTGCATTATCGAAAATGGTTCACACGAATCCTTTCGAAGCAGGAGTCCTGATTTTGAGCGCGATCACGCAAAAACGTCCCGACATCAATGTTATCACGCTGACGTTACTGGCAATCCTTGCCATCAGCCTGCTGTTACAACATGAATTTGCTCTGACACAGGCCGTGCTATTCCTGATCGGCACAGGTCTCGGTATCACTCTGGTGCATGCGTTATTCGGCTTCACCGGTGGTTGGCGTCAATTTACCCGTGAGCGCAACAGTGTCGGTATACGTGCACAGATTCTGCTGCTGGCGGGCACATCGATAATTTTCTTTCCGATTGTCGGCCAGTCCGTTCCCGAACTGAATGGCTTTGCCGCGCTGGGCCAGGTCGGCGTATCAGTATTTGTGGGTGCATTCCTGTTTGGTATCGGTATGCAACTCGGTGGTGGATGTGGATCAGGTACGCTGTACACTGTCGGCTGGGGCCATACCGATATGCTGATCACGCTGGCATTTTTCATTATTGGCTCCACGCTCGGTTCCGTGCATCTGCCTTGGTGGATAAGCCTGCCGAATATTGGTGAGGTGTCACTGATCAAGTCATTTGGCTGGCTGCCAGCCCTGATCGGACAACTGGTGGTGCTTGCAATACTTTATATAATAGTGCGCGCAATCGAGCTGCATCGTCACCAGCAGCTGACATCACTCAATCCGCAGTTAAACAGGGCGTTCTCAGATCGGCTGATTTTCGGGCCATGGCCATTGTTGTGGGGTGTCGCTGGCCTGATGTTTTTCAACCTGTTAACCATGCTGGTCGCCGGCCACCCGTGGTCGATTACATTTGCATTCGGTCTCTGGGGCACCAAGATCTGGCAGGCACTCGGCGGTGATATTTCGAGCTGGCAGTACTGGTCCGGCGGATATCCGCAACAGGCGCTCAACAGCAGTGTCCTGGCTGACACCACCTCGATCATGAACTTTGGCATCATCCTGGGTGCGTTACTGGCCGCAGCGCTGGCCGGCAAGTTTGCTCCTGATTCAAAACTCAAATTCAAGCGTATTATCACTGCCATCATCGGCGGCCTGTTACTCGGCTATGGCGCCAGGCTGGCATTTGGTTGTAATATTGGTGCCTTGCTGGCCGGCATCAGTACCGGTAGTCTGCATGGCTGGGCCTGGCTGTTGGCCGGCTTCAGTGGCTCGATCCTCGGTATCCATATCAAGATCTGGATGGGCATGGATAAACCCATCGGAGGTAAGGCGGCATGAAAAGCAAACTGATCATGGGCTCCGCACTCAGCATAGCCGCCATTGCCGTTGCTATTGATCATACCAAACACCAGGCACCGGAACCCCAACCGGCACAGAACCAGCAGGATCTGATCATCATTGAGGGCGAAGATACCGGGATGCAGGAAAGCGGGGTGCCCTGTGGGCTGTCCGTTCCGCCCTGTTCATTGTGATCCATGTCACTCGAAATCCTGGTCTCCTGCATTCAGGCATTTGCCGCCGAGGAAAGCAATCCGCTACTGGCGACCTTGCCGGCAAACTCTGTCGTTGAAACCGATACCAGATACCCGGTTGATCGTTATCGCTTTGATGGCCTTGGCATGAATGCCTATTATCACTGCCATGGCGCGAACAACCGTCCCGAACAGGAGCATGGGCATTTCCACCTGTTTCTGCAAAGCGGAAATAAATGGAGTCATCTGGCAGCACTGTCGATGGATCAGCAGGGCCAGCCACTACAGTGGTTTAGCGTCAATCTCTGGGTCACCGGCGAAGCCTGGGGTGAGACAGCCGACTTGCTGGAGCAGCTTGATCGCATACCCTGCGAACCAGCACTGTCATTGACCGAACAATGGCTGCTGGCGATGGCACACTTTTATCGTCCGGTGCTGCAACAGCTGCTTGAGCAGCGTGACCAACAAATTGAAGCATTGGCCTGTGGCCGCGATCTGGCTACAGTTCAGCAGGACCGACAAATCTATACCTTATCTAGCAGGGAAATCAAACTGTTAGAGGATATTCAGCAGGCCGCCGGCCTGGTTTGAACAAGTTTAGATGAATATCAATCGCCTGATATTAAATCTATGTTATAAATACTGTAAATACTATCGAGGAGGTGACACATGACACTTTCGCCCCGAATACTCTTTCTAATCACACTGCTGTTTATCAATCTTGATATCGTCCATGCCGGTGCCGTTCCTTCACCACTGGTCGACAGTGACTGGCTGAAAAACAACCTCGACAAAGTCGTTGTTCTGGACATCCGCGCCGATACCAAAAGTTTTACCAGCAAACCGGTTTTTCGCAAGGACAAGAAATCCGGCAAGCTGACTCTGCTCAGGGTCGGTGGCCATATTCCAGACGCACGCCTGGTCGATTACAAGAAAATTCGCACCAGGCTTATAATTGATGGCAATGAAATCGATAAACTGCTGCTGCCGAAAGCTCAGTTCGAAAAGCTGATGCAAAGTACCGGCCTTAACAAAGGTGATGCCATTGTCATTGTCAGCAAGGCTGAGTCCAACAAGGATGCGATGAATGCTACGCGTCTGTACTGGAGCCTGAAATACTATGGCAATGATGACATGGCCATACTCAATGGTGGTATGGCAGACTGGCTCAGAAGTGGCGGTAAAATAAGTATTGATGAAAGCAAACAGCGATCTGGTAACTGGGTAGCCAGTGCGGAACGCAAAGACATTCTGGCAAGCAGCGCTGATGTCAAACAGGCATTAGGTGATAAAACCACACAATTGGTGGATACCCGCTCGATTGCACAGTACCTCGGTACCTACAGGAAATCCTATGTTTATAAGAAAGGGCACATCCCCGGCGCCAGGATTATGCCCAATGAACTGCTCACCGGACCGGGAAACAAACCGAGCTTCACGACGGCAGAAGATCTGAAACAATTATCCAGTGCGATGGGCATTGATTACAAAGGCAACATGATTACATATTGCAACAGCGGTCATCTTGCTTCCGGCAGCTGGTTCCTGTATTCGGAAGTACTCGGAAACAAGAACGTCAAGCTCTATGATGGTTCGATGCACCAATGGACCAAAGAGAAAAATGACACTGTCAAAATGAAAATGGAATAAGCGGGCACATCATCTGTATTATATAAATTAGCCGCTTGTTCTAATAAATATCAATTATTCTGTTTTTATTTATTAGTCGTTAAGGCTCACCTGACAGTTACCGGCTTTCTAGCTGGTGACTGTGTACTAGGTCAGTTGTGATCAATATAGTCACAGAATTCTATAGCTCTGTCTATCAAGACGCCCCGTAAGGCTGCGTTTCAAGGACGGCAATTCGTCTTCATTTAGCAGGTCAGCCACTGTAACAGGTGGGCAGCCTGGCCCTGCAGCACCACCCTGGGATTGCTATCGACGGGGGGGAATATGCAGCACATCCCTGTGCTGCACCCCTTCGGGGCCAGGGTCATAAAAGCGTTGACCCTGTTAAAAATTGCTCCCGGCAATTTTTTCGAACCGTTCTTGCGTGTGAAGATGACACGCTATAGATGTGTGCGGAGCACTCAGTGCTTTTGACGAGTTTTATTCCAGGCATCCTGCCTTCCACCCTCCGGGCCATATGCCCAGAAACCGGGTACATGTTCAAATTTGATCTCGTCAAATTTGTCATCCTCCCATCATCACCAATAAAAAAGCCACCCAGGTGATGGGCTTTGCTTAATGTAGTGGGTGCGATTTAGTGGGGGAATATGAAACACATCCCTGTGTTTCACCCTTCGGGTCAGGGTCATAAAAAGCATGACCCTGTGCAAATTTGTTCCAGACAAATTTGTCGAACCGTTTGGGCTACTCATCCATCCGAATCCGCCAAATAAAAAAGCCACCGCTAGGGTGGCTTTGTTATTTGGTGGAGACGGGGGGAATCGAACCCCCGTCCGCAAGTACTCCGCTTCAGGCTCTACATGCTTAGAGTTCGCCTTTTAGTTTAATCGTTTAAACTCCGGCAATTCAGGATTTTAAACAACGAGTCTGTTTAGGTTTTAATGCTCTGACCTCAGACCGATCAGCGCACGATCCCGTATAATATGACTCCCGAAATCCACCCCCTACAGGCAAGAAGTGGCCGGAAGGCAATCTACTGGTTATTAAGCAGCGATCGCGTAGTTGTCGTCGTTTGCAACTATAAGGTTTGCAGCTGTATTAACGAGGTAGTCTGCGCCTCGGCATGCACCATAAAGTTTTGTTACCCACGTCGAAGCCTTGTCGTCCCCGAATGCGTAGCTTTACTTTACTGATACCCCATAAATGGGGGTGGTATTGACGATTTAAAGGGGGCCATGATAAATAATTGCCGGTTGGCACTGTCTGCCATGGCCCGCTATTCAGCTGGTTAAGCCTGTGTCTATTTTACAGCCCAATTGGCTGCATTGGTAGCGGTGGTTCACGCATTGCTTTAAAATTCGCCCCTTATCAGCTTATTCCTTCATTACCTGAGGCCATCAATGCATTACTTCCGTGGATCACCCGCGCTTTCCAGCTTTCGTACTGAAAAACTGCTTAATCAGCTTCAATCTTCAATTCCAGCAATTGGACATATTTATGCAGAATTCGTTCATTTTGCTGATGTAGACGGCGAGTTATCTACAGATCAGGCCGATACACTGCGCCAGCTGCTGACCTATGGCCCGGCTTATTCGGTGGAGCAGCCGCAGGGCCAGCTGTTTCTGGTGATTCCGCGTTTTGGCACGATTTCTCCCTGGGCTTCCAAGGCCACCGATATTGCACACAACTGTGGTCTGGGCGCGATTCACCGCCTGGAGCGGGGTGTGGCCTACTATATCCAGTCGTCTGCACCCCTGAGCGAGGCAGAGGTGGCGCTGGTCAAGGCGCAGATTCATGACCGTATGATTGAGGGCGTGCTCAGCGATTTCGAGCAGGCGGCGGGCCTGTTCGAGCACGCAGAACCCGCGCCGGGGCGCCATGTGGATATATTGCAGGGCGGGCGTGAGGCGCTGGTGGCGGCCAATAGCAAGCTGGGGCTGGCGTTGTCCGATGATGAAATCGATTATTTAATGGCGCATTTCGTCTCGATCAAGCGTAACCCGGGGGATGCCGAGCTGATGATGTTTGCCCAGGCCAACTCGGAGCACTGCCGGCATAAAATCTTCAATGCAGACTGGGTGATCGACGGCCAGCCACAGGATATCTCGCTGTTTGGCATGATCCGCAACACCTATAACAAGTCACCACAGAATATTCTCAGTGCCTATCACGATAACTCGGCGGTGATCGAGGGGCAGACCGCCGGGCGTTTCTTTGCCGATGTGGACACTGCGGAATACACCCTGCATCAGGAGGCAATGCCGATTCTGATGAAGGTGGAAACCCATAACCACCCCACGGCGATTTCACCCTTTCCCGGTGCGGCCACCGGCTCCGGCGGAGAGATCCGCGATGAGGGCGCCACCGGGCGGGGTTCCAAGCCGAAGGCGGGCCTGTGCGGTTTCTCTGTCTCCAATCTGCGTATTCCTGGCTTTGAGCAGCCCTGGGAAAGTGATTACGGCAAGCCGGAGCGGATCGTCTCGGCGCTGGAGATCATGCTCGACGGCCCATTGGGCGCGGCGGCCTTTAATAATGAATTCGGCCGCCCCAATATCAACGGCTACTTCCGCACCTTCGAGGAAGTCAGTGCGGGGGTTGATGGCGATGAGATGCGAGGCTACCACAAGCCGATTATGCTGGCCGGTGGCTACGGCAATATGCGTATGGAGCACATCGAAAAGATTGACATGCCGGCCGGCACACCGATTGTGCTGCTCGGCGGCCCGGCCATGCTGATCGGTCTGGGTGGCGGTGCGGCGTCGTCCATGGCCTCCGGCGAGAGTGCGGAAAACCTGGACTTTGCCTCGGTGCAACGGGGTAACCCGGAAATGGAGCGGCGCTGCCAGGAAGTGATCGACCGCTGCTGGGCAATGCGCAAGGACGGTGAAGACAATAACCCGATTATCTGGATTCACGATGTGGGCGCCGGCGGTATTTCCAATGCATTGCCCGAGCTGGTAAACGACGGTGGTTGCGGCGCGGAATTCGAACTGCGTGAAGTGCATATCGACGAGCCGGGCATGACACCGATGGAAATCTGGAGTAATGAGTCGCAGGAGCGTTATGCACTGGCGATTGCCGCGGATCAGCTGGAGGCCTTCAAGGCACTGTGCGAGCGTGAGCGCTGTCCCTATGCGGTGCTGGGTTACACCACCGAGGCCAGGGAACTCAAGGTGCATGACCGCCACTTCGGCGACTACCCGGTGGATATGCCACTGGATGTACTGCTGGGCAAGCCACCCAAGATGACCCGTGATGTGCGCCATGAAACCATAGAGCATAAGGTGTTTGATACCGGCTTGATCGAGCTTGCAGATGCCGTGCAGCGGGTATTGCGCCTGCCGGCGGTGGCCAGTAAGTCGTTTCTGATCAGCATTGGTGATCGCAGCGTTACCGGGCAGATTGCTCGTGACCAGATGGTGGGGCCGTGGCAGGTACCGGTGGCGGATGTGGCGGTGAGCACCGCCTCGTTCAATGTACACAGCGGTGAAGCCATGGCGATGGGCGAGCGCACACCAATTGCACTGCTTGATGGTCCGGCTTCCGGACGCATGGCGGTGGCCGAGGCGATTACCAATATCGCCGCCAGCGCGATCAATAAACTGGGTGATATCAAGCTCTCCGCCAACTGGATGGCACCGGCGGGACACCCCGGTGAAGATGCGATTCTGTTTGATACGGTGAAGGCGGTTGGCATGGAGCTGTGTCCGCAGCTGGGCATTGCGATTCCGGTGGGTAAGGACTCGATGTCGATGAAGACTGTGTGGCAGCAGGATGGTGAAGAGTATGCGGTGACCGCGCCACTGTCACTGATTGTTACCGCCTTTGCGCCGGTGAGCGATGTGCGCAGCACGCTGACCCCGCAGTTACAGCAACAGGCGGGCAGCCTGCTGGTGTTGATTGACCTGGGCAAGGGGCAGAACCGCATGGGCGGCTCGGCACTGGCGCAGGTGTATAAACAGCTGGGTGACACGCCAGCGGATCTGGATGATGCCGGCCTGCTGAAAAGCTTGTTTAACCTGATTCAGGACCTGAACCATCAGGGCAAGCTACTCGCCTATCACGACCGTTCCGATGGTGGCCTGTTGACCAGTCTGTGTGAAATGGCCTTTGCCGGGCATTGCGGCCTGAGCATTGATATTTCAGGCCTGCTGGGCAGCTCGGTGAACCCCGATGCCAATGCACTGGATGTGCTGTTTAACGAAGAGCTGGGCGCGGTGATGCAGATAAATTCAAACGACATTGAATTTATTATGAATGATCTGCGTGCCGCAGGACTGGGTGACTGCGCCCATGTGATCGGCAGCGTCAGTCAGTCGGACAGGATCGCCATTTACAATGATGTCGAACCGATCTTCGAAGACAGCCGCATCAACCTGCAACGGGCCTGGGCGGAAACCAGTTACCAGATGCAGGCACTGCGTGATAACCCTGAGTGTGCACAGCAGGAATTTGATCTGATTCTGGATGATAAGGATCCCGGCATCTCCGCGCAGCTCAGCTTTGATCTGAATGACAATGTCGCGGCACCCTATATTGCCAGCGGGGTCAAACCCAGAATGGCGATTCTGCGTGAGCAGGGTGTCAACGGCCATATTGAAATGGCCGCGGCGTTTGACCATGCCGGATTCAGCAGTGTCGATGTGCACATGAGTGACATACTCAGTGGCCGCGTTTCACTGGCGGACTTTAACGGCCTGGTGGCCTGCGGTGGTTTCTCCTACGGTGATGTGCTGGGCGCCGGTGAAGGCTGGGCCAAAACCATTCTGTTTAATGACCGTGCCCGTGATGAATTCAGCGGCTTTTTTGCGCGTGATGACAGCTTCGCGCTGGGGGTGTGTAACGGTTGCCAGATGATGGCCAATATCAAGAGCCTGATTCCCGGTGCACAATACTGGCCGCATTTTGTGCGCAATCAATCGGAACAGTTCGAGGCGCGTTTCAGTACGGTTGAAGTGCTGGAGTCACCGTCTGTGTTCCTGCAGGGCATGGCTGGATCACGCATGCCGATAGCCGTGGCCCATGGCGAAGGCCGCGCCGAGTTCAGTGATGCGTCTGCGATTGCTGCCAGCCAGCAGGCACTGCGTTATGTAGATCATTACGGTCAGGCGACTGAAACCTATCCGCTCAACCCCAATGGTTCAGCGCAGGGTTTAACCGGTTTTACCACCGATGATGGTCGTGTCACCATTATGATGCCGCATCCGGAACGGGTTTTCAGAACCGTGCAGCATTCATGGCACCCGGCAGGCTGGGATGAAGACAGCCCGTGGATGCGCATGTTCAGAAATGCACGGGTGTGGGTTGGTTAATTAATTTTTATTGAATCTAAGATAAGTTGAATAACATGGAAAAAGTATTAATCGTTGGCGGCGCCGGTTTTATCGGTTCGCATACTGCCGATATTTTAATGGAGCAGGGGATAAAGGTTCGGGTACTGGATAATCTCAGTTCAGGTCACCGTTCCAACCTGCCGGATGCGCATCCTCTAATGGAATTTATTGCAGGTGATATGCGTGATGCCACCACGGTAAAAAAAGCAATGCAGGGTATCAGCCATGTAGTGCATCTGGCGGCACAGGTATCGGTGGTTGCTTCACTGGAAGACCCGGAGTTTTCCGCACAGCAGAATATTATTGGTTATCTGAATGTTCTGGATGCGGCAAAAAATGCCGGTGTAAAACGCATGGTATATGCCTCGTCTGCGGCAATTTATGGCGAGCCGCACAGTCTGCCGCTGACGGAGGATGTACCCATGCAACAGCTGTCGCCCTACGGCCTGGAAAAGAAAGTGAATGAAGACTATGCCGATCTATATCATCGTCTGTATGGCTTCTCTGCACTGGGCATGCGTTTCTTTAATGTGTATGGCCCCAGGCAGGATCCAAAGTCACCCTATGCGGGTGTGATTGCATTATTTATGGATCGTATCCAGCACAGCCTGCCACTTACCGTCAATGGTGATGGTGAACACACCCGTGACTTTATTTATGTGCGCGATGTGGCGCAAACCAATGTGCTGGCACTGGGGGTGGATGTGCAGGGTGCCTGTAACGTGGCGACGGGTAAGAAAACATCGCTGAACGATCTGATTGAAGTCTTATCTGAGATTACCGGTAATCAGGCAGAAGTTACTTATGGCCCGGAGCGCGAAGGCGATATTGTTCATTCACTGGCAAATCCTGCAAAAATGAATAAAGCGATTGGCGTGATAGCTGAAACCGATCTCAAAACAGGCTTAACAAAACTGCTAGGGAAACTCTGATCAGGTCTCAATATTCTGGCTAATATGCACACCACAACAACGGCAGTTTTCAATGGAGTAAATCAATTTTTCTGCAGCCGGATATTCTCTCAAGAAGCGAAAAATACGTCGTGAGAAGTTTTTAGAACAGATGGATGAGCTGCTTCCCTGGAAGCGGTTAGAAAACAACATAAAGCGCTACTATCACAAGGCAGGCAATGTCCGCCGCCCATATCCTTTGTCAATAATGCTACGTATTCATTGTCTTCAATTATTTTACAATCTCAGTGATCCGGCTATGAAGACTCACGCTATGCAATAGACTCCATGCGTCGCTTTGCAGGCTTAAAAATAACGAAGGTCATACCGGATGAAACTACTATATTAAAGTTTCGACATCTATTATAAAAACACAGACTATGTGAAAAGCTGTTTAATGGGATTAATTCACAGCTAAGGTTGAGCATCGGTTTATGTTTATCAAAAGAATATTTTGCTGCAGCAAAGTTCGTTACCGAGGGCTAGGGTACCTCTGAACAATGCTGATATGTCTCTGCGAGCTCTGAAGCGTGCAGCTACAAGCGTTTCGCAGTGAATGGCTCAATTTATACATTGGCCTTTACAAGAAGCACAAAGCTTCCGCTCCTGCTCACGCCCCTGACCTACATCCATGTAGGCCACACCGTAGATGTGCGCTTCAGGCCTCGCCCTGCGGGGCTTGCAGGTGTGTCCGCACTCTGCGTTAGCGTTTTTCACCAGGCCCATATCTATTAAACACGGGCCAGCTTTCAAAACACTGCCTTGATTGCGAACACACCTGTAAGCCAGTGATATGTCATCATTATTCAGAGGTACCCTAGAGAAAAATCAAAGCCGGTTATTTTTATTAATCCGGCTTTAAAAACCTGATAAAAGTGAAAACTATCCTGCTGGCGCAGGATTAATCCGCCTTAAATCTGCATAAAAGCAGGTTTAAGTCAAAAATTAAATATAGACAGGCAATTTTTAGCGCAATATCGACTATTTTTGGCGTAATATAGTGTATGAGTGTTAAATTAATCAAAATCAGGACTTAATCAGTGCATCCCTGGCATCCGTTAGTTGAATGTAATGAGTCACTATTTATCTCGGGAGAGCTACGATTGAAATTAAAACATATAGTCAAAGGCCTGGTTGTCTCTGATATTCCGCTCACTGAAGGCGAGCTGAAAATCGGCCGCAATGAAGCTAATCACTTACGCCTGGATGATGCCTCGGTGAGTGGTGATCATGCACGGCTGATTATCACGCCGAATGAATATATGCCGGAGACACTGGATGTGGTGATTGAGGATCTGGGCAGCACCAATGGTGTGTATGTGAATGCAGATAAAATATCCCGGCAAAAGCTCAAGCACGATGATCTGATTCGCATCGGGCATCATGAATTCAAACTGTATGACGAACAGTCCTATACTGGAACGCAGACTGAATATTATGTGCCGGATAATGAGTAGCTTGTACTGTTCAGATGCCGCTTTTTTTCAATCTCAGGTAAAATTGCAAATCACAGCTTATGCTGCTGTTTTTTTATTTCTCGGCTGACACCCTTCTTTACACCCGCTTCATCAGCAAATTCCATCCACCTGTTAACCGCAGCAGTCACTTCATCAATGATTTCTTCTGGCCTGGAAATACTGATCGATCGACCCGTATCAATTAATTCGTCTCTGCTGAAATGATCACGTCTGCTGTTCACACTCATCTGGTGCTGGTTGGTCCATTGTCCAGCGGGGGTTGTGAGAGTAGCTCACATCATACGCCGGCGATAGCCGCCATTGTCCGTCTTTACCCATCAGAAACGAAATGTTTTTTGTGTGGTCGTCCTGATTGCGTGCGATTATATTGAATAGCATACGTCGGTACTGTTCGGTTGCTTCAGCCTTGCTTAGACGTAATTTGCGCATCACTTCAAATGCCTGTTCATAACTGTAAGCGCCCGCCATATTAAAATCATAGTGGGCTATGCCACACAGTGATTGCATATGCAGCTTTTCACTTCCGGCACGGTCAAATCGCCTGGTCATAAAGTGGGCTCGACCATTTTCCTCCAGCAGTCTTATATGGACTCCTCCTCATTTGCAAATAAACTGTTAATGACTGTAGGCTCGACTGCATACGTATATCCGGCCTCTTTAGGTGGCATATGCATGCCGGGCCATAATGGGTTGTTCGCGCGCAGATTCCCTATTGCTTTCTCGTGTTATGACACACCCAGACATTCTCGGGTTTTATCCGCGCCGGTTCGACCTGTTTGCCATCAAACAATTTATATCGCAATCGTTAACTGACCATTTAACCTCATTGCACCTTTAGTTTACTGAGACAACATGAAAATCTGGATCATAATCTGTTCCCTGACTCATCATCGCCCATGCCATGCGCGTCATCTTGTTAGCCAGCGCAACTGCCACTACATTAGCATGACGCCGCTCCTGTAGACTCGTAATCCAACGGCTAAGACGATCGTCTTTATCTTTCGCCGTACGTATTGCCGAACGGGCACCATGAACCAGTAAACACCGTAAATAGGCATCACCACGTTTACTAATCCCCAGCAGCCTGTCTTTCCCACCTGAGCTGTGTTGCCTCGGTGTGAGCCCCAAAGCGGCGGCCATATCCCGTCCTTTTCGATATTGTTTACCATCCCCGACGGTGGCAACCAGGGCCGTCGCTATTAATGGACCCACACCACGCAATTGCTGCAAACGCTTCGCTATGGGGTCTTGCTGGGCAATGGTTGTTATCTGCTTATCAAGCTCCTCCATGCGTTTATCAAGTGACAGTAAATCTTGCCATAATCCGTGAAGCAGTTGTCTAAAACACATCGTTAAGCCATTATCAGCATCTTCAAGCCACTCAGGTATGGCTCGGCGCAGTGATGATAATTGCTGCGGTGCCACTAAGCCATATTCGGCGACCAGTCCGCGTATCTGATTACCTTTCGCGACACGATGCGCTTTTATCTCAGTTCTTACTCGATGAATGGCCTGGATATCCTGTTGCGCAATGGTTTTAACTTTAACAGGATACATATTCGGACGCATCATTGCTTCACAGATCGCCTGGGCATCATTAGCATCGTTCTTATTGCTTTTGACAAACGGCTTTACAAATTGCGGTGGGATCATTTTCACCTCAAAGCCTTTTTCAAGAAGCAGCCGGGACCAATGATGTGCTCCCGTACACGCTTCCATTCCGATGACCGCACCGGGTTTTACGGTGTTACATAAAACATCTAGCCATTTGTCTCGGCTTAACTTGCGCTTCCAGACAGTTTTACCCTTGTTATCTGTACCATGTAGTTGGAAAACATTTTTTGCTAAATCAACACCTACTCGACTAATATTATTCATTATGGGCTCCTTCTCTTGCCGTTAACTGAAACTCATAATCTCAGTTTGGCACATCGATGCCGATAGGGTGAGGAGGAGTCCATCCCATTGCTTTC
>Ga0316209_1000279_pt1 | contig 100520 bp, 83 predicted proteins | sample 6monopyrite_MG_FD_204945 | JGI IMG/M metagenome (GOLD analysis project Ga0316209, IMG submission 204945) | Microbial mat bacterial communities from mineral coupon in-situ incubated in ocean water Damariscotta River, Maine, United States -... | ecosystem: Environmental > Aquatic > Marine >... | reverse complement strand
TTTTTTCGCATAGATTCCCCTTTTAAATTAATTCTGTGTGCGTTGTGCATGAGTCGGTCAAGGATGGCATCAGCCAGTGTGTTATCACCGATAGACTGGTACCATTGATCTGTTGGTAACTGGCTAATCATCACGGTTGATGTGCTTCCATGACGGTCATCCATTATTTCCATCAGGTCATTGCGTTGCGCGGCTTTCAGCGGCTCAAGCCCCCAGTCATCCAGGATGAGTAAATCGTTTTTTGCCAGTGTTTGCAGGGCTTTGCTATACGTGCCATCCGCTTTAGTCTGATTAAGCTCCAGGAGTAATCTGGATAGCCTGACATATTTAACCCGATAATTTTTCAGGCAGGCAGTATTACCTAATGCACAGGCAAGGTAAGTTTTACCGCTACCGCAGGGGCCCGTGATTAACAGGTTTTGATATTTATTAATCCAGTCACATTGCAACAGGGTTGCCATTTTGGCTTGTTTCAAGCCTCGGGGATGCTCATAGTCGATGTCTTTTGCATTGGCTGCAATTTTGAACTTCGCGGCTTTTAACAGCCGTGTTTGTTTGCGTTGATCTCTGTCCTGATCTTCACTATCGGCAAGTAACTGTAAACGCTCTTCGAACGATAAACCTTCATAGGTGCCGGGCTGTTCAATTTGACTAGCCAGGGCTGTTGCCATGCCGCTTAGGCGCAGTGTTCTGAGTTGGGCGAGTGTTTGTTCTATCATATTTTTTCCTTTTGTTTGTTTGATTATTTAATTAAAACTTTCTGGTCCACGGATGTTTTCGTGGGTTTGCGGTAACAGGGGTAATGGTTCATTGGTTTGTTCTGAGACCAGTTGATCCTGGTTACTTTGCAAAATGGATTTAATCTGTTTTAGTCGGGTGAGTTTGTTTTTGTTCGCAATAGCGCAGGCATTGTTTACCCGGGTTGCAGGATAGGTTCTGGATAAATTTAATAAACCTAAACAAACACGGTAAGCTTGCTGCTCATGCGGCTTTTGTTTGAGCTGGGTTTGTACCCAGAGCAAGACATCATCTCCTAAGTCTTTACCCCAGTTCATGAGTCGACCCGCATTCCACTTGTGGTGTTTTTCATGTTTGATGGGCATGTGTTCAGGTACGGTCGTTGTACCGGGGTAATGTTTCCTTACATGGCTAACGACACGTTGGTTCTGGAAGTGCAGCTCAATCAGTTTATCCTTTGCATGTAGCTCCAGACGCTCACCGACAAGATGATGCGGCACCGAGTAAATGTGCGCTTGATACTGGATGTGATAATCCACATTGACCTTTACGGTTTTAATATCCGTGTATTGATAGGCGTGTTTAGGCAGTGGCATTAATGCAGGTTTATCAAGTGAGTCGAACCATTGTTGGCGTGTACCTTTGAGCTGCTTAAAGGGTTTATTATTGACCTCAACCATTAAGGCTTTTATGCATTGATTTACTTCTGCCAGTGAGAAGAACGTATGATGACGCAGCCGTGCTAATACCCAGCGTTCAATAATCTGTACACCGACTTCGGCTTTAGATTTATCCTGAGGTTTAAGGGGTCGAGCGGGCATAATGGCCGTGCCATAATGTGCACCCAGTTGCGTGTAGTTACGATTTATTTCAGGATCATAACGACAGGCTTTAGTCACCGCGCTTTTTAAATTATCCGGTACAATCAGTTTTGGCACGCCACCAAAAAACTCAAATGCACGGGCATGGCTGCCCAGCCAGTCAGGTAATTTTTGTGACCAGGTCGCTTCGCAAAAAATATAATTTGAGGCACCCAACACGGCGACAAATATTTGTGCGGTGCGTATTTCACCTGTCTCACCATTAACAATGGGGACGGTTTGCCCAGCATAATCGACAAATAGTTTTTCACCGGCTTTGTGGGTTTGGCGCATGGAACGCTTTTGCTTTTTAAACCACCCACCGTATAAAAAACAATACTGGGGGTAGCTGTAACTACGGTTGGGATAGGCTTGCGTGTATTCCTCCCAGAGCAAGTGTTTGGTAACCCCTTTTCGTTTGAGTTCCTGATGGACTTCCACCCAGTCCGGTAACTGGAACGGGGACGATTTTGTGACATCCGCTTCTGGGTAAAAATGCAGGGCGAGCTGCTGATCATTGAGCTTCTCAATCTCAGACCAGCTGAGGTTAAGCTCTGTTGCCTGGCTAATGAGCTTTTGAACAACACCCAGACTGACGCGTTGGCTGTGTTGTATTTGCCGTAAACTGAGCGCTGCGCACAGTCTCAAGCGGAGTATTTCTCTTAAATTTCGCATTAATAGTCTTCTCGCTGGCATCACCTTCCCCGAATAAAAAAGAGATAGGCTAACAGTGACTTTGGATCAATGCATGAGGGGATTCTGGCGGAACGTGAACACCGATTCTGGTAACGTGAACAGTGATTCTGGAAAATCACTAAAAGTGTTCACGTTCAGCCAGAATTGATGTTCACGTTGGATCAGAATGAGTGTTCACGTTCCACCAGAATCGGTGTTCACGTTGGGGCAGAATATGCATGATGTCACAACACCTAAATCGTACATCTTCTCTCTCAGCGTAAAACTTTTCATCGGTGCTCCATTATCTGAGTGCGGGACTAAATCCTGACCAACACATTTATCACTCCACACGCTACGTTGTAGCAATGCGGCTGCATCCATCGCATTTTCGCTATCATAAACATCAGCACCAACAATTTTTCGACTGTAAATATCCATGAACAGATACAGATAATAATGCAAGCCGATAACGCCGGTGGGTAAGTAGCTAATATCCCAACTCCAAACCTGATTCGGTTTTGTGGCGGTGTAGCTGGTTGGCTTCTTAATCGTTTTAGGTGACTTGCTTCGGCCTCTGCTCTGTAATTGATTGGTCTGTTTCAAGAGGCGATAAAAACTTGATTCCGAGGCAAGGTAACGGCCCTGGTCGGCTAACTTTGGTACGATTTGATTCGGGGGTAAATCCGCAAACTCGGGACTATTGCAGCAATCGATAACCGCCTGTCTTTCACAGGCTGTCAGCTTGTTTGCAGGTTTTGCTCGTTTTGCAACCGGCCTTTGATCTGCTCTCACCTCGTGGCCATTAAACCATCGCTGAACGGTGCGTATATCAAGGCCAATTATTTCACAGGCTTTTTGCTTGCGCGCGCCACTGGCAATGGCTATCTGGATGTTACTTATGATTTCTTGTCGCTCATCATGATCGATCATTGCGCCTCTAAAATGACTGAATGTCTGTTAAATGCTTGTCGATATGACTGAACAGGTAAAAGTAGACGCTACATAATGGTGCATAGGTAATATCCTGATTTCTGCAACAAAATTTCTTTATTGTAAGTTTAACTACAAAATACACCATTTAAAACCTATGAAACAACAACATAGGATTTTGTACTGAGGAATAAAATGTGGAACTGTTAAATCGATTGTCTATTAAGAAATGAAAACTGTCGCTTAATTATATGATTTTCATGAAATTTTGGAATTCCAGACAATTCTTAGAACTAGTGTAAGTGAAATACCCATGAAAAACTAAATGACCCACTGATTGATCACGCTTGCGTGAATATTCCACACTGTTTAACTATTGCGCAGAGTATAGAATTGTTATCGTAATATTCTTTGTAAAAAGTCAATCATGAATATACAATAAAATTTCACAATTTCAGAGAGATTTCACACATTTCAGAAGCTTTAAAGTTATCGAAATCTTGTCAGTACTGGCCATGAAAAACTCGTAGTGTAATTTTAAAAATCAGTTGTCTGTAGTCAGAAAACAACACTCTTTATCACGATTCTTTACTACTGTATATCTAATATAGTGCTGTATTAGTTTGTAATATTTATGTAAAAACCAACATAATTAATACAATAGAAATTATGTATTTATTCAGGACGAAATATACATAAAATTTATTTTCGGAGTGTTTTTTATACAGGAATTAAAATTAAACGATTCTCTTAGTAAGGCAATTAAATACTATTTAAATAAAAAATATGGATATAAAACGCCAGAGATAAACACAAAAAATGCTGTTCATTATAATACGGAGATTTACATGACAAACTTGGCAATAGTTAGTGACATAAGATTGTATAGAGATGGCTTAAGAGTAATGCTCAATGAGATTGATAACATTTCTGTCGTGAGTGCTGTAGAGAGTCAAGAAGAAATTACAAATTTATTGGAAGTTAGCTTGCTTGATGTAGTGCTAGTTGATATGAGAATGCAAGAGAGTTGTTCAATAATAATTTCAGTTATAAAGAAGTCCAAGGATATAAAAATAATCGTTATTGCTGTGCCTGAAGATGACGAAAATTATCTTTTATGTGTGAAAACAGGCGTAGCTGGTTATTTATCAAAAGAGTCTACAGTAGAAGAACTTGTAGATGCCATAAAAATAGTTGACAAAGGAAGTCTATATTGTCCGTGCAGTATTACGCAAAATATAGTAAACAGTGTTAAGAATCAACATGACAGAAAAAAAATAAACGAAGACAAATTCACACATTCAAACCAGCTCAACACACTAACTCAAAGAGAGATTCAAATTGTTAAATTGGTAGCAGGAGGCATGCCAAACAAGGTAATCGCGAAATCTCTGACGATAGAACTTTCCACTGTAAAAAACCACGTTCACAGTATTCTTGTTAAAATGGGAGTTGAAAATCGCGCCCAGGTTGCCTGCCTGCTGCAGAAAAATGATATTCACATTTAAAAGTAGATCTTTGGATCTAGAACCTCAAATAGATCATCACTGAAATTATAGTCCATAGTTCTAGTCCACTCTTTAAATCAAATTTAGTTCCTTTGATCTCTGTATATCGCTAATTAGCTATTGTATATTTTTCTTGAAGTAAATAGAGAACTGTTCTATGCAAGAACTACTTTGTCTTGTTAGTGGAATCAATGATGGAATTCTTGATGAAATATTCAAGCGTTTGTTTCGAGATAATAATATTAAAGTGATTGAATCAGCAACTGAAGAAAATGAGTTAAAAAATTTAATAAACATTAATGTAAATTATTTATTAATCAACAAAGATAATAATAAGTTGCCGGAAGAATACAAATGCATATTCAGTAAAAATAAGGAATTAGTTTTATTTGAGTTGTTGGATAATGGTAAAAGCATTGCGTTTTATATTCATAATATCGGCTGTGATGAACTTTCAAGAATAATCAAGGCTATTGAAAGAATGTAAATATGAAAAAAACAATTAATCTATTAATGGGAATCAAACAGGTTAGAGGAAATATCAATATTTTGGTAAGACAGAAAATATCTATTGAACATAATTCATGAGGCTGAGTCATCAAATTCAATTTTATTGTTTGATTTTAATAATTATTATCATAATTGGAGAAAAGAAAACGTTATGACTGCAATAATTGATAACTTAACGGATAAAATGTTATTTATTTCGTTAACCGATGGTAGGACCCTTGATCTTTCTCCCCAGGTGTGCCCGGTGAGCATTCCCGAAAACGAGCTCAAAGTGAATGTCAAAATTAAAAAACTTTTGGCTCGTGGTGTAATTAGGCTTGTATCTAAAGAAACAAAAAATAAAACTGAGGCTAATACCAGAGCAGGAGATGCTTCGAATCCTGAAAAAAAATATGATCCTGTTGATGTTGATGTTGATGTTGATGTTGATGAGGCAGGGGTGGGGCCGAAGGCAGAGTTAAGTCTGAAAAAAAAGTTGCAGACGGAGAAGAACAAAAGAGTCAAAAAAAAATCTGCGCCTTCTACTAAAACTAACAAATAATATTATCTTAATTAAGGAGATTTCACATGGCGAATGTCTCATATCCAGGAGTGTATATTGAAGAGATAGCAGGAGGGGCAAGGCCTGTCGAGGCGGCTAGCACTTCGACAGCAGCTTTTGTAGGTTGTACTCAAATGGGTCCGAGTGATGAAGCTTTGCGCATAACGAGCTGGGATCAGTTTCTAAAACACTATGGAACATTTGTTATAGGTAGTTATCTCGCTCAAAGTGTTTATCAATATTTTAATAATGGTGGCAGACAATGTTATATAGCCAGGGTTCTTAGGCCGGGCGCTAAAACAGCTGATGTGTCTGTAAAGAATCGTGCAAGTACAGTAATCGATTCTGCTATCAAGTTTAGTGCTAAGAATCAAGGAGAGTGGGGCAACTATTTATACCTTGATGTTGATAATGGTACAAATGAGCCGGGTAATACATTTAAGGTCAGTGTGCGGCGGCAGGAGATTTCTTCGGTCATTCCAAATGCATCAGATGAGCCATCACCGTTAGAAATATTTGACAATCTCAGTATGGATTCAGATTCTCCTGACTTCTGCCAAAAAGTCATTGCTCGTGATTCTGATTTAATTCGATTAGATGCAACAGATACAAATATTAGTATTCAAAATGGATTTTACTCTGGGTATTTCATACCCTTACTCGATGCTGATGTTAAAGGGATTTTAGGACGAAGTCTTAATATTAATATTGATCAGGACGGTTTCCAGACAGTTTCACTTGAAGAATCTGTTTTTGATGAAGCATCCACAGTAGAAAGTTTAAGAATTTCTTTAGAGAACACTATTCGTGACTTAAAGCCACAACGAGCTAGAACATCTTTAACGGCATTTGAAAAAGCAAGTGTTGAAGCTGTAATACAAACAGATGAATCTGATCCTCCAATGGTTTTAGTCAAGTTTGTCATTACCTCTGGAGGTAATGACGGCACAGTTGATACAGACGGTTTAGATGCTGACCAGTTAAAACAGGCCAAACGCTCCTCCGTTCGTATTCAGCCAGTTGAAAATGACATAGCAAAGAGTCTTGGTCTTGATAGAGCTGGTAGTGTAATTTTTAGTGATGCTTTTTCTGTAAGACGTCCAGTAAATATTTCTAAGTTGCAGATCGGAGATCACGTTACTGGAGGTAATGTCTCAGGGCAAACTGCAGGCAGCGATGGTACTGGTTCTCTAGGTGAAAATAATTTCGAGGAAGTTTTTAAACTTCTGGATACAAAAAATGATTTCAGTCTTCTTGCGGTACCAGGGGTTTCTACGACAGGGATTTTTGATGCAGGTGTAAGCTATTGTGAAAATAGGCCATTAAAAGATGTATTTTATATTGGTGAAACGGGGATTGCTGAAGATGAGCCCGGAGAAGCTGAGATTTTTAAGGACTCACTCAACAAAGCCAGTTCATATGGTGCATTGTATTATCCGTGGATAAAAGCAAGTGACCCAACAGGTAAGTCTGCTGAGCCAGTTGAGCTGCCACCTTCAGGTTATATTGCGGGTCTATATGGCCGAATAGATAGCACACGCGGAGTCTGGAAAGCGCCTGCTGGAACTGAGCTTAGCCTCAATGGTGCGGTTGGTCTTGCGTACCCGCTCACAGATACCGAGCAGGGAAATCTAAATCGTAAAAATATAAATGCGATTCGTAAGTTCGCATCATCAGGCATTGTCTCCTGGGGTGCACGAACTACATCCTCAGATCCCGAGTGGAAATATGTACCCGTACGTCGAACGGCCATTATGTTACGTAAGAGTATTTATGATGGTATTCAATGGGCGGTGTTCGAACCCAATAAAGAATCTCTCTGGTCAGCTTTGCGATTGAACATAGGTTCATTTATGAATGGCCTGTTTCGCGCTGGTGCGTTCCAGGGAGGGAAATCCTCCGATGCCTATTTTGTCCGCTGTGGTCTGGGAGACACGATGACTCAGGGCGATATTGACCGCGGACAGGTCATTGTCCTGGTGGGCTTCGCGCCTGTGAAGCCCGCAGAGTTTGTTATTGTGCGTATTCAGCAAAAAGTCGGACAACAATAAAGGAGAATAAATATGGTTGCACCTATGTTTCCTGCAAATGCACATCGCTACGATCCGTATCGAACCTTTAAGTTTCAGGTGCTTATCGATGGACAACCCGTTGCGGGTTTAAGCAAGATGACAGCATTAAAAAAAACCACAGATGTTGCCACCTGGCGTACTGGTGGTGATCCAAGTCATGAACGAAAGTTGCCTGGCGGCACTAAGTATGAAGCGATTTCAATGGAGCAGGGGCTGTCCCATGACCCAGTGTTTGAGCAATGGGCTAATTTGGTTAATAACATACAGGGCGATGCCGCCATGTCGCTGAAAAATTTCCGCAAAAATGTGGTTATTAATGTACTGAATCTTCAGGGAACGGTTTCTATTTCCTACAAAATTTATGGTGCCTGGATATCAGAGTTTCAGACGCTACCGGATTTTGATGCGAGTAACACAACAACCGTTGGAATTCAGTCAGTCAAGCTTGAACACGAAGGTTGGGAACGTGATCTGGCAACTAGTGAACCAGGTGAGAGTTAGTCATGCAATCAATGACTACTTTTTTATTACCTGGCGGCTTATTGCACGAGAACACGCTTAGTCGCAGTGCGGTAATGTCTCCGGTGACAGGAGGGCTGGAGCAGTCGTTGCTGGAAAATAGTTATTCGGAAAACAACCTGGCGGATCGTGTATCGAAAATTCTGAGTCAGGTGGTAAATCAGATTGGTAATCACAAAGTAGATTTTGACCTGGTTAAAAATTTATGCGTAGCGGACCGTCAGTTTCTGATGTTGCAATTGGCGCAAATGCTCGGCAATGATCACGTCTGGTTGCATAGTGATTGTGATAACTGTAACGAACCATTTGATGTCAGTGTGGCGCGCTCGCAATTGCCTGTTGAACCGGCAGGTCAATCTTATCCATTTGCTTTAGCTGAAGTTCAGGGTTGCAAGATAAGACTGCGAATTCCTAATGGGGCGGATCAGGAAAAAATAACCGGTCTAGATGATGCACATGCGATAAGAAAACTACTGCAATTATGCATAGTTACTCTACAACCCAAACGGGATTTTGATGAGTTTATCGCAAGCCTTACAAATTCAGATTTAGAAATAATCGATACGGCTTTAGATGAAAGTTCGCCGGCAGTATGTGCCTCTGTTATTACTCAGTGTCCTGTTTGTGAAGCTAGTCAAAATGTTTATCTGGATCCTTATCAGGCATTGTTTACAGATGCGAATACCCTGTATCAGCAGGTGCATATGCTTGCTTATTATTATCATTGGAATGAAGCAGATATTCTGGCATTACCCAAAAGTCGACGTCGGTTTTATCTCAGTATGATCGATCAGGCACGAGGGTTTTCACACTAAGGAGTGAGTATGAAGTTTCTTGAGAGTGTAATTGTTGATGCCCGACCACGGAAAAATCGCTTAGATAATCGACTGGGTAAAACATCAGCCGATAATACAATTGTACATTCACCAGAAATGCATGAAATGGGTGGTGCTCAAGGTGTGGCTGATGGCGATAATAATATGAATGAAAAGGCGTTCACTCAACTGCCTGAGCAGAATGTGAGTTCGCAACCTAAACAGAAAATAGATAATTCTCTAAGTCGTCCTCAAAAATCATTGCCGGGTCCAGAAAACTCGCTTGTTAACTTTCTTGAAAATAAAGTCAATGAAACTTTTATATCAGGTGTCAGTTCTGATCAAGATCCTGTAATAACTCCAGATATTTCTTCTTCAATTTCATCGCAAACAGCAGTTTTAGTAAATACTAAAAAACAGTCGCAACAAACGAATGAATTGCTTAATAAACAGACGGCGTCTGATAATATTTCTTCAGATAATGATGTATTGATGAAGCGTGATATTACTGATAAAAATATTCACAAAACACAATCATTAGCCGATTTTAATAATTCAGATAACGACAGAAGTGTTCATTCTCACATTCAATTTCCACAGAAAAAAGAAATACAGAAGAAAGTAAAATCAGATGATGCATCACAAGTGTCAGTGAAAAAAAATTTCTTACCGCCAGATATTGATTTTCAGAATAAGCTTAGTCAAACACAGTTTAATTCAGCCGATGAAGATAAGCGTGCACAGGCATCACCGCATAAAAATATAACCAGTCAAACTTCTATATCAGATATCAGTTCAGATCAAACCAGTATTATAACTTCAGATATTCCCTCTTCAGTTTCATCACAAAAAACCGTTTTAGAAAACACTAAAAATCAGTTGCATAAAACTAATGAATTGCTTAATAAACCGACGCTGTCTGAGTCTGTATCGGAGGAGAATCAGTACAGTGCGCAGGCTGGTTCTGCACAAAAATACACTGATTCGAATTTACGCAGTCAGCAAGTGAGCAATAGAGCAGTGCCACAACCACAACCACAACCAGAGCCACAGGTCCATATTGGTCAAATCGATGTGCTGGTTGAAACTCAGTCATTACCTGTAAAACCGGCTGTACCTATGTTATCAGACAGGGGATTTAGCAGCCGGTATTATGTGAGGAAACTCATGTGATCCCTGTTTCCTCATTTTCTATTGCGGCCAGACAGCTAAAACAACTTTTGGGGAAAAATATCTCAGATATTGAAACGGATGCGATTACTATCAGTAACCCGAAAAAACTATCCGATCCACCTGAGCATTCGATAAATCTGTTTTTTTATCAAATCGACTACAGTGGTTTTCCCGCTGATGTTAGTTCGATGAACCCATTTTATGTACGCATACATTGCCTGATTTCAGCTTTCGGTATATCAGACACCATAGGCCACGGCCAGAATAGTGAAACTATTTCAGCAGCAGAAAATGACTTGCGTCTGGTGGGAGAGGTGATGCGAGTCTTACATCAGAACCCGGTTATTAACTTCAACGATAATGGAAATGCATTACATCTACAGGTGGTGTTTTTACCTTTAGCGCTGGATGATCTAAATCATCTGTGGGCAACACTGGGCAATAATGATACTGCATATCGACTCTCTGTTGCCTATGAGCTGGCACTGGCCCCCGTGCCTCTGGCGGCACCTGTAGAAGCAAGTCCACGTGTTGGCTCAATCGGTTTCAGTGTAGAGAATAATATGCAACAACCACCGATGCCAGAGCAAGGTTTTGCTCTGAAGGCACATGCACCTGAGGTAAAAAAAACCATTATCGATGTGGGTCGATCACACTGGTCTCCGCAGATTGCATTTCTGGTTGAGAATGTCGTTTTACGTTATGTCTTACATTTGCCGGATACGGGGGGAGTGAGGCAGTTCGAGATATTACTGGCGGGTAATCAGGGAGAAGAGCTGCAATTTGAGTGGGAACTCTGGCAATGGGACTACTCGACGAATGAAGGCGGATGGGGTGAAGCGATAGCGGATGAAAGAACACCACTAACAAGCATTCCGCTGGATGATGTAGAAGACAATCCATTGCGGTTTAACATTATTGATCCAGATAATATCGATTCAAGACTCATAAACACAGTACAGTTCCCGGTCACCGCTGTAGCCTCTGAAGATGTTCGCTATCAGGCCATGCTTTATGCGGTAAGAGAAGTGACACGCCAACGTCTTCAAAAATCGGATGAAATAATCAGGCTGCGCAGTAATCCATTACTCATTAGTCTTTATGTCGAAGAGGCAACTGCATGAGCGCGGTTAATGCAATGACTGTCGAATGGCAACGGCTCGGCGTGTTAGCAAACTGTCTGACAATTGCCCGGCAGGGTGAGACTATTCCTGAAAGTCTACAAACCTCTCTCAGTGATTTACAGTCGCAGCTTGTGCAAACTCGACAGCAACCCATCTGGCATAACCTGATTAATGAAAAGGGGCTGAACACACTTGATCAGGACATTCTGGTGTGTGTGCTGGCACCCAATGCTGAGCCTCGTCTGGGCTGGATGTTTCAGCAAATGCAAAGCGGCAATGTAACGCCTTTTCCAACACCCGCGTTTATCCATGAGTTGTACTTTATGGCGCATGGGGAAGGTGAGTTTTTATCCTCGCGCTTAGATGCGGCATCTCCATTGTTGCGTAGTGGATTGTTAGAGTCATCAGCGAATGATTTTTATGCACCGATTCGTCCAACTCAACAGGCTAATATTGCCTTGCTCGGATGGTCTGGCAGTGCTACACAAACACCACCGGGCACAATAGAAATAACAGACGATGCGCCATGGAGTGATCTGGTTTTGCCGGAATATTGCATCCATGCGCTGCGTGAATTTATGCTCTGGACAACGCATCGTGAACAGGTTGTTAATGAGTGGGGTGGGAAATCGACGGGAGGACCGGTGGCATTATTTTCGGGGCCTTCTGGTACGGGTAAAACGTTTTCCGCTCTGGTTGTGGCAAGAGCTCTGGGTTGGCCACTGTATCGAGTTGACCTTGGCATGTTAGTAAGTAAGTACATTGGCGAAACAGAAAAAAACGTTAATAAACTGTTTGATGCTGCTCACGCTCAGCCCATGGTTTTATTGTTTGATGAAGCGGAGAGTCTGTTTGGAAAACGGGGTGAGGTTAGAGATGTACGTGATCGTTTTGCGAATATGGAAATCTCACATCTATTATCGCGTATTGAAAATCATCAGGGACCATGCATTCTTACAACCAACCTGCGACAAAATCTAGACCCGGCATTTGCACGTCGCTTTCAGGTGGTTCTGGAATTTCCCCGGCCAGAACCCCAGGCTAGAGTTCAGTTATGGCAAAAGCATTTACCGCCCCGTGCACCTTACGAAAAAAATATTAATGTAGATATTCTTGGTCAGGAATTAAAGCTCACCGGCGGACAAATTCGTAATACCGCATTGCATGCAGCCTTTCTGGCCGCGGGAGAAAAATCGCCCATCGGCATGAAACATATTGCACGTGCCGTGTGGACTGAAATGGCGAAGACCGGTAAGGAGGTCACACTCACAAGTCTGGGCGGACTCGCTGAATATATTCAACAGGAGCAGAGCAGTCATGTTGCATATTGAACAACTGCGAATTCACTTACCCCAGGACTTTGAGCATCGAGCGGGAGGAATTTCTCAACGGGTGGGTGTGTTATTAAAAAATATGCCAAACGAGCATTGGCAATCAGCACAAAGTTTACAAATACCAGGCGTAAAGATTAGCCCTCAGGCGACTGATGCTGACATTGCAAACGCAGTGGCCAGATCAATACAGGCGAGACTGGGAGAAAATCGATAATGGCCTTTGGCGGAGAGTACTCAAATATTAAAGTGATGCGCGGCGCACTGGTTGAATATGCAGAAGTTGATCAGCCGTTAATGTTATTTTTTGATTTTAATCCGACGTCAATCACTCGCAACCGAAGCATTTCTATCAAGAGTGGTTCCGCTCCCGGTACCGAGGGGGGCTATGATTTTAGTTCAAAAAGTGAAGCGCCGCGTGCATCGCAAAGTGTTTCAGTTAATGCAGAGAGTTTCACGATTAAGATTCTGCTAGATGCAACCGATCGTATGAATATCGGTGATCCGCTTGCAACGCAACAGGGCATTCAACCGGAACTGGACACACTGCGTAGTATGGCCGACCCAAAACCACAGGGGGCTGAAGGCGCTAGAATTCTAACCGCTTTGGGGCAGGGAGAGGGACGTGCTTTTTCCCGGGTGAATACCGCATCGGTTTTGCTGTTTGTCTGGGGTGTTCAGGTATTGCCCGTGTTTCTTACTCAGACACAGATGGAAATAAAAGACTTCTTACCCTCATTACTTCCGTATCGTGCCGAGGTGTCACTGACCTTACAAATTATTGAAAGTAACAATCCATTTTATGCGAATGAATTAAAACGCCAACTGGCATCAAGCAAACGCAGTCAGGAAAATTCGCAGTTTTCAATGGGAGGAATTATTTAATGCTGGCATGGCAATTGTTCACAGTGAGTGGAGGTAATGATGGGTATTAACCCAAAAGATGCACGTTATCGCGATACGCTGAATTATGTTCGCCCAGATGGCGGCCGTCCCGTGTTTCGTGGTATGCGCCCACGCAGAATTAAAAATGCCACAGGCGTTCTTGAGCATATTGTGCATGAAGATGAACGCCTGGACATACTGGCACTACATTATTACAACGACACTCGACGCTGGTGGCGAATTGTCGATGCAAACCCAGACATAATATTCGGGGGTGATTTATTGCTTAACGAAATGGTTGGTTTAATTATTTTAATTCCGCGAGTCGTGGAACCGGAGTCAGTGTCATGATTTTCAAACCATTAGATACCGTTCTGCGCCAACCCGTGGAGTGCATTGTTAGAGTCGACGGTGATGAGATATATGATCTTTACCCTTATCTACAGGAAGTTAAAGTAGAGATGAGTCGAGAAGCCGCAGCAACCGCAACACTGGTATTTGATACCCTGCGAGACGAAACCGGTAGCTGGCTGGTGCAGGACATGGGTGGTTCACAGCCCTTATTATTACCCTGGCGTAAAGTCATTATTGAAGCCGCCTTTGGTCGTCATAAAGAAGAAGTCATGCGCGGATATATTCGTGAGGTGACGCCGGATTATCCGCAGGACATGAGTGCCGCATCGGTAACCGTGATTGTACAGGATGAGTCAATACTACTGGATCGTGAGCAAGTTCGTCGTAGTTGGGTGACAACAGATGACAGTGCGGTTAGTGATGCAGATATTGTAAAAATGATTGCCAGTGATCACCAGCTCGAAACCGAGGTGCAACCTGGGCTGGAAAATACCAGTCTGAGTAGTAACGGCACTTATGTACAGTTGATTCGTGAGCGGGCTGAGGTCAATGGTTATGAGTTTTATGTTCGCGAAGGGGTTATTCACTTTCACCCGCCAGAGCTTGAAGGTGAATCGCAAGCCAGTGTGATGGTGTATGCAGGTACCGCAACCAACTGTTTAAAATTCTCTGCAAGTTTTGATGGCCATAAGCCCGATGAGATCTCGCTAAGTCATGCGCCTGAGGAGGGCACAATAGTCGAGGAAGAAAAATTCACTTCTAATCTTGCCCTGTTAGGAAATCGCTCCGCCAGTAGTGAGGATATGGGTTTTAAGCCATTTAGCTGGAAGCAGGATGCGGCGAATGGTTTCGACAGTCTGGAAACGAATGCCCGCGCTCAGGCCAAAGCCAATGAGAATGCCTGGAAGGTGATCGCAGAAGGTGAACTCGACGGTGCCTTGTATGGACATGTTTTACTGAACTTTAAACTGGTATATGTCGATGGCACCGGTGAGACCATGGGTGGTCTGTATTATGTCGATAGTGTGCAGCACCATTTTAGTCAGCAGGGTTATCGACAGGGATTCAAACTGTTACGTAATGCCATTGGTGATCAGGGCAATGTGGCAACAGAAAATCCTCTGGCCTCGGTGATAGGAGGTTTATTCTAAATGGAACAAACCTTAATTCGATTAGCCAGGGCAATTGATCAGAAACATTACGGTAAGTTTCGCGGTCTTGTGGTTGATAATGTCGACCCACAAAAACGGGCCCGGCTTAAATTGCATGTACCCAGTATATTGGGGGAGCAGGAAACAGACTGGGCGCTGCCGTGTCTAGTCTTTGGTGGTCTGGCAGATCAGGGATTGTTTTCTGTGCCGGAAATGAATGCCCAGGTTTGGGTTGAGTTCGAAGAGGGTGACTTACAGCGCCCAATCTGGACCGGTACCTTCTGGCAGCAATCAGCTGATGTGCCACAGGAGGCAGCCCTTGATCAGCCTACAACAAGACTACTCAAAACCCCCTCCGGTCATCGCCTGCAGTTTGATGATGAGCAGAGTGCCGAAAAAATTACCCTACATCATAGCAGTGAAGCCGAGTTAGTCATTGATGAAAACGGCAGCATTGCCTTAACCGATGCCGCCGGTGCCCTGTTAACACTGGATGCAGATGCCGGAGAAGTTATCCTGGCAGATGCCAATGGCAACACATTAACCATGACCTCCGCTGGCACAACAGTGGAAGATGCTAATGGTAATAAAATTGAAATGGCCGCATCGGGAATCACCATTGAAGCTCAGCAGGTAGTGGTCTCGGCTAGCCAGGTGATGCTTGGCGGTAGTGGTGGTGAACCGGTTATTAAAGGTCAGAGTTTTTTAAGTCTATTTGCAACCCATACTCATCCAACCGCTGTCGGCCCTTCCGGCCCACCCGTGCCACAGGGTGAAATGAGTACATTGTCCACCAAAGTGATGAGTGGGTGAGGATGAATCATGGCACGTTTACCTAAGGCCAGTTATCTTGCATTTCCATTGCGCATTAATGAGCAGGGCGCAGCGGCAAGCTCGCATAGCGAACATGTACGCGAGCAGATTGAACAGGTGTTATTTACCAATCCGGGCGAGCGAGTGTTTCGCCCAGAATTTGGTGCCGGTCTTCGCCAGTTGATATTTGAGCCCAATACCTCGGTGTTATGGGAAATGGTGAAAAAGCGCTTAACCGCATCATTAATTGAGGCGCTATATGGAGAAGTGGACCCGCGTACCCTGGAGGTTGAGGTTGATGGATTTGACGGGACGGCCGCTCTGGCCAATGAAAAGCTTTATATCACTATCCGATATGAACTAACTGCAATTGGGCAGCGAGAAGAGCATCGAATTCCAGTAAGCATTGGGGATGAGGCAAATGGCTGAAACTCCCTTAGCAACACTCAGCTTTAAAGGTCGCTGTCCGGATTGCGGACAGCGACAGGCAGACTTGCCGGCAAGCCTGGCCGAAGTCGGCGATGATTTTGACTGGCGCGCCCGTGACTATGACAGCATTCGTATCTTTATGCTTGAAGAGTTAGCGGCGCGCTTCCTCGAACGTAAACGCTGGACACCGGCAGATCTGGAGGTGGTGCTGGTTGAGGTGCTGGCGGCCCAGCTCGATCAACTGGCGGATATGTCCGATCGAGTGTTCGCCGAAGCCTATCTTGAAACCGCACGCCGCCCCGAATCCGTGCGCCGTTTGCTCAAGTTTATTGGTTATGATGCGGTGCGCCTGGCGCGATTAAAAGATGACCCCGAAACCCAGCTTAATCGACTCAGCGCAGAGCAAAAGCTGGAAAATCTATGGCGAGACGAACCCCTGTTAATGGAGCGGGCAAGAATCGCCGGGCCACGTGCGGTGCACAATCAGCAGCGCATGGTAACCGCGGGTGACTATACCTCACGCCTCGAAGAGCACCCCATTGTGATGCGTGCAGCGGCCCGCAGTCGTTGGAGTGGTTCATGGATTAGTTTGCAGGTTGCCGTTATTTTGCGCTGGGTGAATGCCACGCTCGATGAGCCGATACTGCTTGAAGGTGATGCAGAAACCCGTGAGGCCATTACCGCGTTTCACGAGCAGCGGGGCATTTCTGTTCCCGACTGGAACACAAGCCCGGCACCCACTTATCGTATGGTGCTCAGGCCATTACTAGATGCCTATCGCATGATCGGCCAGGAAGTGGTGCTAGAAGATGCGGTACCCATCGGTATATTAATCGATCTTTCAATCAAGGTGGCTGAGGGATATTTCCAGTCTGAACTCAGGCGAGAAATTGAACAGGCACTGAGCACAGAGCCCGGCGGTTTTTTTGAACCGGGCCGATTACGTTTTGGCGAAGATCTTCATGCCAGTGATTTTTTTCAGGTATTAATGAATCTCGACGGCGTAGAAAACATTTGCCTGAATCGTTTTAAACGGCTGGGTAACCAGTTTCAGGATCAGTCCGCCAGTGGCCTGATCGAACTGGATGGGCTGGAAATAGCCGTGTGTGATAACAGTGCCTCCCAGCCCGATCGTGGCTTCTATTATCTGAGTATGCGGGGAGGTCGCAAAGGATGAAAGCGGGTGCGAAACAGTCCAGTGATCTAACGCGTTGGAACCGCGCGGGCCTACGGCACTTTCAGTATATCAATGGCAATGCCATTGAATATCTGGAGATTCTACGCGCCCAACTCAGTGAACGTTTCCCACGGTGGGAGTCGGTCTCTGCAAGCAGAAAAACTCAACTACCTGGGAATCAGGAAGACCCACAGTTGCGTAAAGAGCGTATTCAGGCACAGTATCACGGTGAGCGGGAAGACTGGGGGCTTGAGATCATGCGCACCTTTGCCCGAGCCAGTCATATATTAACTGAGCATGATAATGCCTTTGCCAATGAGGGTTATTTGCAGACTGCAACCCAGTGGGACCATGTTCGACGTCTGGTGGAAATGCTGGATTATCATCCCGCACCGCCGTCTTCGGCTTCGACCTTATTAGTGCTGTATGCCAAAGACAAACAGCAGGGTGAGATAGCAAAAGGTTTTCAGGTGAAGCATACCCCGCCTAAAGGCGGCACTGCGGTGATTTTCGAAACTCTGGATGATTTGAATGTCGATCATCGTTTAAACCAGCTACACCTGCTTGGCTGGAACCGTTCGCAGGATGATTTCGATCCCTCTGCCTGTGACATTAATTCCCCCGACTCACCCTGGCAAGTGCAAGAGAAGATGGACTTATCGGTTGGTGATCTTGCCATTCTGGTAAAAGAAATTAATCCGGATTTAGAGTCAGCATTAGTCATTGAATCACATGTTGGCGACCAATCGATTAATACCCGGACAGTTATTACTGAAGCGGCCTGGCCGACTGTGATTGATAAGCTTGATGCAAAAAGTGGGGTTTTTTGCCTTGCTTCAAGCTTGCTGGAATTTCGAGATCAATTTAAAAAAGGTTACACCCGTCTACTGGTTGGCGCTAAAAAAGTATATGTAGCAAAAGCCAATGGCCCGGATATGTTCTTACTGGATCGTGTGCACGGTTTAACAGCCGGTGATGTGGTGGCTGTGCAGACAGCTTCGACATTAAAGTTTCATCAAGTGAGCTTAACTCAGGGAAATGCCATTCAGTTGCAAGATGGCTCCAGGCCAGAACCGGGAAGTTCGCTTTTTCAAATGCTGCGAGTAGAGGCTTCAGCGGATGGCGTATTACGTATTCCATTAGGCAGCACAGAAACACCTGTGCATGCTTATTATATTAATGCAAATAGTGAACTGATCAATGCTTCAGGTCTTTTTGTGCCTGAGCCCGCAGAACAAGTGGATGACAAACCTGTCGCCCAAAGGCTCACCACTGATGGGCGGGATGAAACTTCAGAGGTTTTTATTATGGGACCCAGCCAGGTTTTGGTCGGGCGTGTAAAAGAACCAGGTCGGCCTTTGAGTGAAACCAGCAGTGAAAACAGTTATCTGTTTGCCGGTGATCCCGGTTCGCTTAAAAGCGGCGACTGGATACTGGCTGAAGGCATGAACACTCAGCATAAAAAACTACGCCAGGCTTGGAAAATAGAAAAGCTGGAAACCTTTGAAGATGCTTTTCATTTAACCGCCAGTGTTTCTGGTGGTGGTGAAATTCAGACGACAATTGAAGCACTAGAGACAGATGTTCTCATGCAGTTAAAAAACATTGCAGTGGCTCTTGATCAAACCGCATTACAACGCATTACCCTTGAAGAGTTGGCGAGTACAGAAATAGCTCAGCGTGATGTTGCAGATATACAGGGCGTCGGTGCTTCACGAGCCGAGGTGAGTGAGTCGTATACAGAAAAACTCAATGCGGCAGGTATTAGTAGCATCGGAGATTTAGCCGAGTGCGATCCACAGAAAGCGATTGATGGCATCTCGCCTAAACTTTTGCACAAGTTTGTGAGTAAGTCTAAACAGGTGTGTGAATTCACAGTTGATGGGGTAGCACTTGAGTTAATGAAAACTCAATCAGTAGCCAACTTAATATCAGAATTAGATGCTCAGCAATCGATGCGCATAAATAGTGGTGGAAGTATTCAAGCAGGTCAGGATACTAAAATAGTCTCACTAAATCGTATTTATGGTCCATTTCAACAAACGATTTATCCCAATGCTTTTGATCGTAATGATAACAAGCTAATAACAGATGCATTGATAGTAGATATAGATTCATTGCCAGAAACACTAAAACCCGGTCGTACTCTGCTCATTGAAAAACAAAATGCGTCTGGTTTTAGCGGCGCCAGGCAGGTAGAAATTAATAAAATTTTGCCGGGAAATATTATCCAGTTACTCCACCCATTAAATGAAAACGATGGTTTTACATTTGGCAATACAGTTATTCGCGGTAATGTCAGTGTTGCCGGGCATGGCGAATTTAAAGGTGAAAAAGTGCTCGGCAGCGGAAATGCGACACAACAGAACCAGACATTTTTACTCAATGTTGATGAAATTTCTTTTGTCGCAGATTCTACCATGCCCTCCGGTGTACGCGCCGATATTTTAGTGATGATTGATGGCCAGATCTGGCAGCAGGTGAGTTCCCTCAGAGAGTCACGATCGACTGATCCACACTATACCGTGCGCATGACAGAAACAGGGCATTTACGCATAGGTTTTGGTGATGGCCAAACACGCGGGCGGCGTTTACCCACGGGTAAAAATAATATTCGTGTGGCCTATCGCGTCGGTGTTGGTTTGAGTGGTAATGTTTCACAGGGCGGTCTGGAAAAAGCCTTAAAACCCCATCGTCTGATTGAAAAAATACGTCAGCCTTTACCCGCCAACGGCGGTAATGATATGGAAGCGGTGGTTTCACTGCGTGATAATGCGCCGGCGAGTTTACTGGCACTTGAGCGCGCGGTTTCATTACAGGACTTTGCAAACCTGGCGGTCAGCCAGAGCAGTGTGTGGCAGGCACATGCCCTATCTAAAATCGCGACCCTATCCCGACAGCAAGGTGTTGAGATTATTGTGATTCCTGCTGGCGGCGCTGAGTTGGATAAAGTTTCTTTAAAGCCAATAATCTCTCCTACTTTTATCCAGCAACAGCGAGATTTCTTGCAGGCACATGCGCTCCCGGGTGTTGCAGTCAGCGTGTCTATATTTGATCCGGTACTGGTGAATATGGATATTATTATTCGCATCAAGACCGCACAATTTGACCCACAGGAAACGTTACAACTAGTGAAAACCGCGTTAATTGAAGCCTTTGGTTTATCACAGAGAAAACTAGGGCAGGCACTGTACCGAAGTGATTTATATAAAGTGGTGGAGAGTGTAAAAGGGGTTGAGAATTCTGATTGCCGATTATTAAAACAGGAGAATATTGAACAGAGCCGTAGTGAACAGGGCAGTAGTGAACAGATCATTCGACATATCCCGGCGACAAATCGCCAGGTAATTTATCTGGATGCTCAGTATTCCAGTTTGAAAATAACGCCTGAGGAATTTAAATTATGAGGTCGTTTACTTCAAAAAGTGGCAAGCAACTCTATAATTTAATGCCGGCATTTTATCGTCAGCTTGATAATACGGCGCTTAACAATGCTCAGAATCAGCAGGATATAAGCGAACAGCTGGGCGATCTTGCCCTGTTTTTAGATAGCTGTGGCGAATTATTAGATTTACAACAGCATACTTTACAACAACGCCTGGCAGATTCATTCCCCGATAACCCAGAATCAGGCCCAGCCTGTCAGGACTGGTTAATTCCCTATTTCGCTCGCCTGTTAGATGCACGTCTGGTTTCACCCCATGTAGAAGGTCAGCGCGATGAAGTCGCCAATGCCATCAGCTGGCGACAAAGCAAAGGGACCTTGAACTGCGTAGAACAAATTGCTGAAGCCATCACACTACGTGAAGTCGAAGTGAGAGAAGGCTGGCAAAGAGTCGCAGTGACACCACGGGTGGCGACACCACTTTTACCCACGGCAGTGTATGGCATTGAACATAACATCAATGCAAATGATCAATATGACGTTGCGCGCCACCCCGGCTTGCCCGCTGCAACCATCGATTTTCGTTGCCCTTCACGTGCGGTGCTGAGCCACAAAGTTAGCCCGGCGACACGCAGCAGAGAAATAGGCGGTGTGCCTTATTCATGGGTGCAGGCAAACCCACATGGCGTACCTGCTTCCCCGGGAAGTTTTGATGATGTCTCACGCCGAACCGTTGATCTGCGAACCGAAAACTGGCGACAGGGACATACTCATCCGAAACGCGCACTCATTTATACACCCGTTCCCATGGGCTTGTTCCCGAGAAAGGCCATTACACTTTCATGGGCTGAAGTGAATACATCAGCGTATGTGAATTTTGTTTATGATGAACCACAGGATCATTTTTATATTCGCAATCGTTCAAAACATAGCTTAATCATTAATGATTCAGTGATTGAACTTCAGCCATCTGGACCCGAAAAAAATACACGTTATACCATTGAGGATTTTCAGTTTAATGGCAAGTTGCAAATGCAGAGTGGCAGGATGCATCTTAAAAAAACTGTAGTAAGAGAAGTGGGTGTTAATACTGAATATGCGCTGGAAACAGACCCTGTGCTATTTGCGGAAGACTGTTTAATTGGAAATATTAATATTCCCCGTGGCAGTATTAAAATACAAAGCAGTACGCTAATGGACAGTATTATTTGTCTGGCTATTTTTGCGGATAACTCTATTTTCAATGCAGACATAATCGCTGATAGTGCCAGCAGAAATCCGCCAAATACGGGGCGGTTTCGTTATTCAAGAATCCCAGAAAATTTACAGCAGCGGGTAGAATCGCTGGGCGCTGCAAATAATTTAATTGTTGAAACTGAAAATTGCACAACTGAAGCCGTAGATTTTTTCGACAGTGATTATGACCCCGCTGATGAAAATAAATTACTAACACCAGACACAGGTCTGTTATCGCCGGACATACATGAGCTCATAGGCTTTGGTGCCGAAGACGGTAGTGAGATGGGGGCTTACCATAAGGGGCGCGAGTTACGACCGGTAACAGTGAATAAGCCTCAGGACTTTATTCTGACACAATCGAATAACTATAGTTTAAAAGACCTGGTATTTGCAGACAGTGTATCGGTAACCACAGACCTGCCCATAACTTTCAGCCTAGAACGGGTTTCAGTTCCATGGCTTGAAGTAAATAGCGATGCAATTTTTAAAAATACCGGTTCTGCCGAACAGCAAACACCGGTCCCTGTAGTGATTATGCAAGATAGTTTGATCAAGGATTTATCCGTCATCAAAGGTCTGGCACAACTTGAATATTGCACGGTTTTAAATAATACAACGTACAACCGTCTCTGGGCCAGTGACTGTATTTTTGACGGAAACTTTGGTAACTCTGAAAATGGGATTGAAGCATTTCCTAAAGACTGTATTCGTTACTCACGTATTCCTGCAGACATTTATTCAGCAGCCACACACCCAGAAACACAGTTTCCCTTTTGCACCGATGACAAGCCGGTTTTCTTTCATAGTGATTTTACTAAGGCGATTAATGAAGGTGAACCCGGTTGTGGTGTTTTACATGATGCGAGTTCAGAGGCCATTCGTTTTGGAGGCGAAGACGGCGGTGAAATGGGGGCTTATCATAACGTTGCTTATTCACTTCAGGCAGAAGCACTGCACGACAAACTTGAAGATTATTTACCGGTGGGCATCAGTCCCGTGCTGGTGATCGATAAAAAATTAAATAACATCCCCCTTAAGGCAAGTGAGCCAGGTGATCATATCTGGTCAAGGGCGATAGGCAGTGAAGGGCAGGACATTGCAACGCGTGTGGTGATCGATAGATATGGAAACGCAATAGCCGTCGGTGTGTATAAGGGGGATTTAAACAAAGAGAATTCAACTCAGTGGCATCTTGTGTTTTTTAAATATGACACCTACGGGAATCTACAGTGGAAACGTAATATTAATACCGGCGTGGTTGCTAGCGTCAATGATATAGCAGTGGATAGTCAGGGGCATATTATTATTACGGGGCAATATAATGGCGTGATTAATTTTGGCGAAGAAGGTGATGAGCTAGCAAAGAGCAAAAATTTTGATATTTATCTTGTTAAGTTAGATGAGAAAGGTCAGCACATCTGGTCACATTCATATGCTAGTGCCCAACAGGAAAATAGCATGGGTGTGGGTGTAAGTGTCGACTTTGAAGACAAAATAATATTAACAGGTGAATATCGTGGTGACATAGATTTTGGCGGTGGGAAATTGAATAGGTCAAAAGGCAGTGACGTATTTCTGGCTAAATTCCAGCCCAATGGCGATCACATATGGTCTTATGGCTTTACTGGTGCAGGTGCGGATAACGGCTGGAGAATTGATACCAATAAAAAGGGTGATATTTATCTAGTCGGAACTTTTGAAAAGACGATAAAGATAGGCGATAAGCAGATAGACGTTGACAATAGTCGGGCTGTTTTTCTAGCCGCTTTTGACGCAGATGGTACGCCCATATGGCTTAACGGTTTTGAAGGAGAAAACTGGATAGAAAAAGATAACTGGATAGTTACCACGGGAATTGTGGTTGATCAGCAGAGCAATGTGATTATTTGTGGTCACTCTTATAAGCCAATCAATTTGGGGGGGGAGAAATTAAGCGGTGAAGACAATGTATTTGCCTTTGGCTTTGTTGCCAAGTTCACATCAGAAGGTAAACACCTGTGGTCAAAAATAATTGAAACAACAAGCTGGAGTAATGCCGTCGACGTTGATGTAGATCGCAATAATAATATTGTCATCGCTGGGCATGTTGGTGGCACACTTAAATTTTCAGGCCGCGAGTGGCCGGCGTATGAAACGACCGATGAATGGCCTGATGGTTTTGTACTTTGTGTTGATGCGAGTGGTAACTACAGGTGGTTAAAACGTTTCGGTAAGGAGGAGTTTGAATTTAGTAATGCTGTAGCCATTGATGCATTAGGTGATGTGGTTTTTACAGGATCTTTTCAGGATGTAGTTAATTTTGGTGGAAAGGATCTGCTTTCCAGTGATGAAAGAGATGCCTATATTGCCAAGTTAACAGGCATTAGGGTTTAAGGTCCAAGTTTAATGGTTCAGGCTTAATGGTTAAGGTCTAAGACTTAAGGGTAAAGTGTCTGCCAATGAAATTATGCCAGAGAAAATAAGCCAGAGAAATTAAAACAGTGAAATGAATACTAAAGCGTATACCAATGATAACAATAAAATTTAGCAGAAGGACGTAAGCATGAAAACTCAGATTTCGCGCTACAGTTTTAATCCGCAAAAGCGACATTCGGGTATCTATCAGCAGCAGGGTCGGATGATAACCGACGATGACTGGAATACCTTAATGGAACTGGTAAAACAGCGCCTGGATGATGCGCTGCGTGATGCCATAGGCAGTGGTGTACCCAGGAATCATGGCCTAAAAATTAATAAGGAAGAAGGCGGAATAGAAATTGAGCCAGGTCGGATTTATATCGATGGAGTACAGGCAGAACTTTTCAGAGAGACGGACGGAAATATAGCATTTACAAATCAGAAAGATTTCCCCGAATCAAAAGAACCAGGTAATAACACAAAAATATACGCCGATATCTGGGAACGTACCATTGTTTCAATTGAAGATAGTGATTTATTAGACCCCGGCCTGCATGGGGCCGATACCTGTACCCGCACCCAGACCATGCTGCAAATAAAATCCTGCTTAGATAGTATAGATCCTGAATCTGATGAAGTAAAAAACCCGAAGATAGGAAACGCTAAAGTTGAGCTTAGCAATCCTGTTGCAACAACTGAAAGAGCCGATCCCTGTTTAACAGAAACACTGAGTGACGCTAGAATTGGTAACTATCTATTTCGAACTGAAGTCCATGCCGTTGAGTATAATGCGAATGGAAGCCCAATAAAGGTCACATTAAAATGGTCCAGTGAAAACGCCGCTGAAAATTATGCGGTTAATCAATGGCCCGAAGAATTTACCACGGGGAACTGGGTTTATGAGTTATACAATGACACCACAGAAAAACATCTGGGACGTCATCTGGATTCAACTTTTAGCCCACAACATGGTCTGCTTCAAACAAGCTTAAGTACAGTTGCTCTAGATCCAATCTATAAATATGTGCGCCGCTGGGATGGTTGCTGTGTACTAATAAATGACGGAAATGGAAACTGGTCACTTGATACTACAGAGGCTGTGCTTAATATAGATAATGGTCAAGCGCTGGGCACCGAACAGGCCGCAGCCAGTCATGGACGAGTTGATTTTATAAACATTGAAGAGAGCAATGAGCTGCAATGTCTTGTGCAATTACAGGCGCTTAAACTTCAGCTAACACTTAAACAGAATGCGGATGATCAAAGACAGTTTGTAGCGGGGGATTACTGGTTAACAGTGATTCGTGAAGGTGCAAGGTATGTTGAAGGTGACAGTGATAATGAGGGTGTCGATGAACGTGTATTGGATTTGAATGAAGGTTTACCTTTGGGAGTGCGGCATCATTATCTGGTGTTGGCTGAAATTGATGATAAGGGTGAGCTAAAAGTTAATGATGTGGTGTCTGAAAAAGATCGTCAGCTTAGTTTTCCTTCATTAAGTGATTTGACGGCTGATCGCATTGGCTATGACCCGGGAATTAAAAGTGAACGTTGGACTGATATTAATGAAGAAGGTGATCAACCGCTAACCGTACAAAAAGCGATTGATGATTTGGTGATGAATCTGGAAAGTAGTGATGTGGGTTTTACGCTTAGGGATTGTGAAGTTGAAGGTGAGGGTAAATCAGTAAAAGATTTTCTTGTTGAAGAAACAAGTGGGCTTGGATTAGGAGTCAAACTGGATTTGGATGAAGATGGTAAAACATCGGTAGACGATATTATTCAGTCACTACTTTGTTATCTTGATGCTGGAACTATTCCGTACTCTGCTTCTGATAGTGTTGCGTCGATTGGAGATCTTTTGGTGAGGAACACCGGTGATACTATGACTGGGCCATTGCTTATTGATGATGGGAATGCTGCTACAGGTGATGATCATACGTTGCTTACAGTTAATGGAACGATTGACGTTAAGGGATTTATATTAAGTTCAGATGTTCGCACTCCAGGTAATGTTCTTACAGATGACGGTACAACTGCATCGTGGCAGCCGCCAACTGCACTAGGTTGGAAGCAGGGTACTAACCTAATATATACAGATTTGAATGGACAGAATGATATAAAGGTGGGTATTGGAAATAATGATCCACAAGCAATGCTCGATGTATCTGGAGATTTGCGTCTAAGAGGGGTTGGAGCAGATACCTATATTAAAGGAGTTAATAGCGATGGTATTAATGCATTGGAAATTCATTTGAATGATGATAGAAGTCTGCGAATTGAATCTAAGGTTTCACCGAATCTTATTTTTGGTTATAAATTTAATAGTGTTGCACAAGATGTACAAGGTGCAACTATTTGTGGTGGAGGAACAGACAATAAATCTAATCATGTAAGTGATGATTTTGGTGTTGTAACTGGTGGTGTATCAAATAGTGCTGGCAATTATTCCTCAATAGGCGGTGGCGAGGGTAATTTTATTAGTCAACTTTATGGAACTATTGCAGGTGGTACACAAAATAGCGTTACTGGTGCTAATACTAATATTATTTCCTCATCAATAGGTGGCGGTAGATTCAATTCAGTAGAAGGTGCTTCTTCAACTATATCCGGTGGACAAAATAATAGCGTTACTACTCATGGCTCCTCAATAGGTGGTGGTCTGCTTAATACAGTTTCTGGTGATCAGTCTTCTATATGTGGTGGTTTTAATAATATAGTTTCTGGTTTTCAGGCTTCAATAGGAGGTGGTGGAAAAAATTTAGTAAAAGGTACTAATTCAACTGTGCCCGGCGGTTTTGGTAACGAAGTAATTGGTAAGAAAAGCTTTGCAGCGGGATCTTTCTCTATAGCCAGTCATGACGGGGTTTTTATATGGGCTGATTCTACAACATCTAAAAATGATACGTTTAGTAGTACTCAGGATAATCAGTTTTTAATTCGTGCTAGTGGTGGTGTGGGTATAGGTACAACAGATACTTCAGCAGCGGCTCTTGTTGTAAATGGAGATATTTACGCAACCGGTGACATTTACGCAACCGGTGTCATACAAACGACCATACTAGTAGATCGTACAGCAAGTAAAAACTCTGAGCTCAGTGGTTACGCTGTGTATTCTAACTGGGTGAGGGTTATTGATATGAATGCGGCTATTTCCCTTCTGTCAAAAAGTATTGTAAGAATAAGCTTTTCTTATAGTATAAATGTGGGTTCAGACGATGGACAGATTAATGAGGTTGGCGGAGGATTTGTTGAATTCTTGATTCAGGTAGGTGGTGACTATAGCTATCAATCGAACACATATCGTTTAGTTTCTGGTGGAGTGAAGGGTAGTGTTACACATGCTTTTTTGCTGCCAAAAGGTCCGCATAATATATATATATATATCATGGAGAGTTAAAAGTGATACAGAAGGTAAGTTTGTTGTATGTTCTTTATCGGCTCCGAGTAGTAATCTTGTAGTCAGTGTTTCTTAAGCAGGAGAGGTAAATGTTTATTATTAGATCAAAAGATTGTGGTGAAATAATCCATATAGATTATTCGGCCTTGTATGATGGAGCTAAACCTAATGAGATATATGCAGATTATAATGAGTCAGTAATGGAGTTCGGATGGACAAAAATGAGCTATATTCCCGCAGATTTTAAAATAAGTAGAACGGGTGAGATAGTCGAGTTAAGTATTGAAGAGCAATTAGAAAAAGGTGTGAAGTTACTGGGCGACAACCAAAAAATTATAGATGGTGGAATTATAAATATGACATTGCAGGAGATTTGTGACGAGGATGAAAGTTATTTAGATGTGATTAAAGGAAATATGATTAATTACTACTCAAGTGAGTCGTTTATTAAACGCAAGGAAATAATTCCAGATTATAAGCTTGAAAACTGTGCTCTTGGTTTATACGATAATGAAACTATCTTAAGTTATAAAAAAACAGTGCAGGCATTCCGTGAAGAATTTTATAGAGTTAAAAGTGAGATAGAGAGTGCAGCTACATTAAAAGAAATTGAGGCTGCTACAGCTGAGTTTCCGAAACACATTGTTGATTTAAAAGAAAAATAGGCTATAGAGGCTATAGTAGATACTATAGGGTCAGGTCTTGTTTTTTGCATAGGGAGATCAGGACGGCCACAGGTTCATATCTTGTATTGTGCGAACAAGACTTGTTGCGTAATAAGCTGTTATGACTTAATGAAGTAGAAAATAATTAAACTAGTATTTGACCAGGAGTAAAGAAGATATGAAATTAATAAAATCAATCCGTTATATCCTTGTATTTAGTTTAATAACATTGTTTGCCGGTTGTTCATCGACAAAATACGATGACCCCAGGCATGAAAATCTAACTGACCTGAAAGCCTTCCATGTAAAATTTATACAGGACTACACTGAAGCGGAAACAAAAACCGAAACAACAACATGGGATCAGGCGTCAGTTAAATCCCGCTGTGATCAGGGTGAATTAAAATTCAAAGACGCCTATACCTATGCCAGGTCAAAAGACAAAGGGGATGATACCGGCTCGAAAGCTGTTAAAGAGCTGAATGCCCAATTTTCTAGAAATTGCGCCATGTTACTCAAGCGGAAAAAACATTTCAGTAAAACATTTGCTGAAGGTGAAGATGGAATTCTGTCTGAAATCAAGCAGCAATATGATCTTGCAATTGCAGGTGAAGAATCCAGAAACCCAAAATAACAAGGCTTATAGGAGAAAACTATCATGCCAGGCTTAGATGAGGTACTTAAAGAAACCGGCGATGAAATGTCAGATAAAATAAAATCTGAATTTAAGACGCTACTGAATAGCGCAAAAAGCGACGCCAATGAATTAAGCAAGGAAACCGCGAGAAAGGTAGAGAAATGGTTAAAGCTGAGAGTAAATGACGATCTGGATGACGATGAGCTAAAAGAGCTGTTGGAGGCCAGGAAAAGCGTCGTAAAGCACCATTTGCTAAAAGAAGAGACTGAAAAACGGGCGGCAATGGAAAGAACGAGTAATGGCTTAATAGATCTGCTGAAGGATAAATTAATCGGTATTGCTTTTAAGTCGTTATCGTGATGACGATCATTACAAAGTTATTAAAGGGATTGGTGACAACTGATAACCATTATCGATACCGTGATCCTGGTAAAGACAGGCTTAATAGTTACAGTTTTGGCAATTAAACTAAAGGGCATTCTGGAATCTTAAAATGAACCTGAAGTGGAAATTAAAGTTCTTGAATATCTTAAAATTATACAGACATCTATTCGTGCCTTAGGAAAGGAGTGTCAGGGTGTATTAAGTGGTGCAGGTAAATGTGATTTACAAAACCCTGAGAAAGTAAAGTAATCAGAGTAAACGAGGACAGACCCTAATTAGCTCTGAAGTAAGTGTCAATATTAATATATTATGTTGTGGTAAGGTCGTATCTACATTCTTGATAATTTTAAATTAGGAGGATAATATGAATATTGATGAATCATGGATTGATGCATTAAACACTGGAACGGGCCTGGCTGGTTTTGCGCTATTCTTAACCTTTACTGTCTTAGCAAAGATGGCAAATAGAAAACAAAAAAACATGGTGTTTTATGTTTGTGTTGTTTTTGCATTTATTTCTATTGTTGGAGGGTTGATGGTGAGTTTTGAGGCTGACGAAGAGGGGGACGATGTCGGCATTAAAGTATCACAAACAGTTATTGGTTGTGATAATAAAACAATATCAACAGCAAGTGATAATAATAAGAAATGATTGCTGGAAATATAAAATGATAAAAATTACATTTTTACTTGTAACCATGTTTTTAACACCAAATGCGTACTCTGCTAATACGTCATTATTTCAAATTGTCTTTGGCAATTGCAATGTCACTGTTTCTTCTCAAGGTGAGGTGAAAAATGTTTCAGGTGGATGTAATAATATAGATCCTGTGTTAATTGAGAAATTAAGAAATATTCCTTCTCCAGAAGAGTTTATAGAATTGTTTAACAAACAAAGAGCCATTGAAGGCGAGCTTAAGGGTATTAAAAGCGAATTATCAAAATTAACCAGTGAAGATATAAAACGTCGCAAAGAATTGATGCTTCAGCTTAAGAAATACGATGAAGATATAACTAAAATAAAGGTGAATTTCAATGAAAAATTAGAATTTTTCAAAAAGAAAATAATAGAAAATGTTAAAGAAGAGTTAAGTAAATGGGATAGTGATAATAAGGAAAAAATGGCAACATTATCACGAGATGTGGAGGTCAGTTTTGATGTATTTAATGATCGAATTAACGCGCTTGAATCTGTTTTAAAGAGTGAACTAAAAGATGTAAATAACAGGCTAGATAAATTAGCTTCTGATTTACATGAAATGGCAAAAATCTACAATGGACTTAGCGATAAACGATTATCGTATTTTGGTCTTTCACTGGGTGGATTTAAAGTTGGTGGTGAAGTGTATCCAAAAATTGCAATAGATTATGAGATTATCCACCCTGATCTTATGTCACTCAATGGAGTTTCCACATTTGTTGAGATAGCTTATTTAGATTGGGTTGAAGATACTGAGTTCAAGACGCTGCCAGGTCTTGGGTTAGAAGATTTTGAAGAAGACAATAGTGTTACTACACTATCATTAGGTGTTAAATTTACACCATATATATTTAATGAAAAAATGCATTTATATACGGGTGGAATGTTTGGGCATTCAATATCAGGGGAGAATACATTTGATGCTGGACTAATTCTTGGTATTGAAATGTATCCAAAGAAAATTAAAATGGCATTAGAAATTAGATTCAATTACTACTCGTCTATAGAGAGGCAAGAGGTTGAGTTTGACGCATTTGGTGATGCAAATATTACATATTATGAAAAGTCTGAAAGTACTTGTTACCTGGGTTTTAAAGTAATGTTGTAAGAATGTAAATTATAATTGTTTGTGTTGTTCATCGACAGAAGTACAAAATATGAAAATAAATTTTACCCTATTGTTTTATGGATGGCTAATATTATTATCTGGTTGTTCTGTTGATTCGGGCGGCCCGCCTACTGAACAGGGTTTGAATAAAATAAATGTAGAGTTTTATTTTGGTTCAGATACTGAGGGTAATGGTTCGCCAGGATTACCATATAAAACAATATCATTAGCATTGAAAAATGCAGTGGCTGGAGATACATTGATAGTAGGGCCTGGAAATTATAGTTCTGAAGAAGGTGAAGAGTTTCCAATTGTATTGAAAGACAATGTGAATATTGAATATGATATTAATCTATCCAGAGCTATATATAAAAATCTGTTAGATGAAGAAGGGATAATTCCAATATTACCAGTTGATATAGTAGACGGTGAAATTACTGAAGAAGAATTTCCAGCATTAATAGAGGGAGTAGGGTTGTATTATAGTGATTATACAAATCAAGACCATAGTGTGACTATGGTTTGTGGTAATAACTCAATAATTAAAAAATTTAGTTTTAAATCAACAGACGGTAGGTCAATTTGGTGTGAAAAAAATAATGCAAAAATTTTAGGTAACATTTTAAACTCTGGAATAGGTGGTATAGCAAATATAGAAGCTAGTATTACAATAGAAGGAAATATTATTACATCACAAAATGGGGTCGGTATCGAGTTTTTAGGTAATACTACTTCATACGTACGAAATAATATAATAACTAATAATGAAGTAGGAATTCAAGTTAATACTAATTCTACTCCCGATTTAGGAACCCCTACAGAGCCTGGTCTTAATACGTTACAAAATAATATTAACTGTGATCTACAAAATAACGGCAATGAAAGTGTTTTTGCTATAGGTAATATCTGGGAAATAGATGCTTTTGATTTTGTTGTAGAAAGTCAATGCGGTTTTGGAGAAAATGTAGCAAACACGGGAGCAGGTGATGTTTTATTTCAATTTAGCCCTATTACAGAAAGTCCATTATTTCCAGGGGCTATAGATGTGCATCTCGTCTTTCCAGAGAGAGGTAGCATAATACAAACAAATACCCCTCAATTTGTTTGGGAAGGTCCTAATAATAAAATAACCATGCTAGGCTTGTTCAATCGGCCCATTGAAATAAATTCTGATGGCAGTATTCAAAACATTACAGACATGGTTTGGGTTTGGCATTCTGGCTTAGGTAATGGTCGTATAGGGAATGTCTATTTCGAAGATGGCAGGGCTATAAATGGTAACAATATAACAAATGTTTCTAATCCTACGCCATTAGAAAGGGGTAGAACATATTTTTGGGTAGTATGGGCATGGAGTGATACTGGGCTTGAACTGACGCATTCAAGCACTGAATCAGATTTTTTTGTATCAAACTAAACCAGGCGCGGTAATCGGGAGCAGACCCAATACCAGTAAGTTAAGCACTAAGCTATTAAATACAATGCTTTTTATTTGTGTTTCTCCCCTCTTTTAAAAAGAGGGGGTGGGGGAGATTTAGAACATATCAGATTTTTACTCTATATTGCTAGTGTTGAAAATCTGGAAGTTTTTAAATCCCCCTCATTCCCCCTTTTTCTAAGGGGGAAGCATAACAAAAATTTGATGACAAATTTATTGCCACTATATGATGCGGTTGGCTTAGGTGAGTTTTCAAAAAATATTGCAAAGAATATGCAGCCTGTTAATGAGAAAACGATTATCAACTTAGGAAAAATATTATATTAATGTTTCAGTACTGTCTTAATTGTTATAAGGGTTAGTGGCCGATGATAATGGCATTTAGTTGGCATAAATAATGAGTAGTAACGCACATTAACGAGGTAATAAAAATGAAAGAATCACTAGATTTACGACTGTCAGAGTTAAAAAAAGAATTTGAATCAGGTCAGAAGATGTTGTCCGAGCTTGAGGATAAGTCGACTAATTTAAAACATTCGTTATTGCGTATTAGTGGTGCAATACAGGTGCTGGAAGAGTTATTGAAAGAAAATAAGCAGAGCGCGCCTGCAAATGTGCAAGAGCTGGATGTTGTTGGTTCGACGAGTTAGTCACGCCTAAGGTAAAGCGATGCAGGACAGGGATTATCTTTTTTGTTGAAAATTTAAGGTATATCCTGAAAGGAAGAGCTTAGCTTTTATACGTTTATTAACTGATAATATCGAGCTTTATGTTTGAGGCCGAGTAAAGTCAGTATAAAAAAGTGTCGCGTCGGTTTTCGTGAATAACAAATGCAGCTAGTGTGAGTTTAATCTAACAACATAGGTCTATGTTTGCGATGAAAGCACAGGTTAAGTCAAAAGATACAGCTACGCCAAAACAAAGCCGCCCAGCCTTTGTGTCAGCTGATTATCTGTATAATAATGCGGTGTCTGAACAGAGTCGTTCGATACGTCATATTGTTTCCCCTCAAATCCAGAAAAAGGTTGCTATAGGTAACCCCGGCGATAAATATGAGCGTGAAGCCGATGCGGTGGCTGAAAACATTGTTACCGGTAAAACAGTTTCGACAATATCAAGTGTGTCATCTCTGAACGGATCTAGTAGCAGAACTCAAAGACAGCAAAGTGATGACTCATTAGATGAGTCTGTTCAAACTAAACTTATTCAGCGAGAAGTTAAAGAGGATGATTATGAAAAGGAGGATGGCTCAGTTCAGGCTAAACTTATTCAATTTAAGTCTGTAAATGAAACTGACGAAGAAGAGGAAAAAGATAAAGTACAGGCAAAGCGGGCGAATAGTCAATCTGAATCAAGCTCAAAACCATCCACTTCACAGTTAGCATCTCACGCCATTAATAATAAAGGTGCTGGAACCCCTGTTCAATCTGATGTACGTAATACCCTGGAGCAGGGACTGCAACAGGATTTAAGTCATGTACGTGTCCATGAGACAAACTCTGATCGCGAAAGTGCCAGCTCTATTGGTGCAAGAGCCTTTACCTATCAAAATCATATCTGGTTAGGTAAGGGTGAGTCTCAAACTGATGTGCGTCTAATGGCGCATGAAACAACACATGTTTTACAGCAGGGAGGTATCGTCAGGCGAAAGCCTGATGAGATAAGTGATGTTTCACCCAGAGTTCAAAGGCAGTTAATAAACGATTCATTCGCAGGCGAGCAGATTACTGAGAATGCCGAGTTATCAAATTCTGCAGCAATTGAAAATAAAACAGCGGATGCGGCTACTGAAGAACCGGGCTGGATAAAAAGAAAAATTCTCAATCAAGTCGCTAAATTTGCCAATGAAATACCGGGTTTTCATCTGCTCAGTGTCGTTATTGGTAGAAACCCTGTTACCGGTAAATCAGTTGAGCGAAATGCCAGCAGTGTTATTCATGCTGTGCTTGGCTTGCTTCCCGGTGGCAATTTATTATTTGAAAACCTGCAAAAAGCCGGTGTGATTGAGCGCGCTTATGCATGGTTTTCAAATCAGTTAACACAACTCAACTTGACCTGGGAAACGATTAAATCGCTATTTAAGCAGGCAATGGATTCAATATCTCTTTCTGGAATAGGCTTATTTAACCTTTCTGATATTATTAGCAGAGAGTTCAATAAAATAAAACAGGTGTTTTTAGAGCCTGTCAGGTGGATAAAAAACTTTGCGGTAGCCGCTGGGAAAAAAGTATTACAGTTTACCTTTGAAGGAGCACTCAATCTCGCAGGAAGTGCTGGAAAAAAGGTCATGCAAGTCATCAATAAAGGTAAAGAAACCTTCTGGCTTATTATCAATAACCCCGTTGCATTTTTGAGCAACTTACTAAAAGCCGTTGGCCAGGGCTTTGAACAGTTCTCTAGCAATATCTGGAAGCATTTAAAAGCTGGCTTTATGAAATGGTTGTTTAGAACCCTGAGTAATGCTGACCTGGAAATGCCGGAGAAGTTTAATCTTAAAGGCATTGTGTCCATTGTTTTGCAAGTGCTTGGTCTAACCTATGAAAAGATTCGTGTAAAGCTGGTTGAGAAGATAGGTGTGAAGAATGTTAAAAGGCTTGAAACCGGTATGGCATTTCTCAAAACACTTGTTACTGAAGGCCTGGCGGGTGCCTGGCAGATGATAGTTGAGCAACTGGGGTCTTTAAGAACAATGGTGATCGGGGCAATTAAAAACTGGGTAGTGACTGAAATTATTACTTCGGCGATCACAAAATTAGCAACAATGTTTAATCCCATTGGTGCCATCATCCAGGCAGTTAAGATAATTTACAAAACAGTCATGTTTTTTATTGAACGCGCAAAGCAGATAATGGCGCTTGCAAACTCCGTGTTTGAGTCAGTGATTAATATCGCCAACGGTAATGTGAAATCCGCGGCTGATTATATCGAACAAACGATGGCGAAAACTATTCCTCTTATCATCAGTTTTCTTGCAAGGCAGCTTGGGCTTGGTGGTCTATCTGCACACATTATGAATGTGATTAAAAAGATTCAGGCGAAAGTGAGTCTTGCTGTAGATAAGGTTATTGGGTTTATTGTTGATAAATCTAGAAGTTTAATGGGTAAGGGAAAAGCAGCAGCCAGGTCTACTGTTGGAAAACTTGTTAAATGGTGGAAAAAACGCAGGAAATTTAGTGTTAGAGGCGAGGAACATGAGCTTTACTTTACTGGTGATGATAATAATGCTGAAATAATGATGTCAAGTGTTCCACAACGCGTTGAAACTTTTCTTAATGAAAACCCACCTAAAGGGAATGATGCCAAATTAGCCAAACTGTACGGAGACGCGCATAAGTTACATGGTCAGTTAAAACGCGATACTTCTAAGAAACCTAAGCGTGCAGGTGATGATCAGGCGTCATCTCCTGATTTAACAGCTATGGATGTTCTAGCGACAAGGCTTAAGGAGTATATGGAGATGCTACAGTCCGGAAGTCGTCACGCTGAGACAAAAATAGCATTTAAAAATTTGCATAATGGGATGGGTAAATTTGCAATAGCCAGGCCACTAACGATACCGGGTAAAGAAGGCAGTAAGCCATCCGTGAGCAATAGAATATGGGATATAGTGAGACAACGTTATGATGGGGGTCGGACCCATTATGTAAGAGGGCATTTGATTAGTCAGCAGTTACACGGGCCAGGGAATACAAATAAAAACCTGACGCCGATTACACAAGAGGCTAATGCTCAACATGAACGGGAAGTTGAAAGCCCTGTTAAAGACAAGGTCTGGAACAGGGACGCTGAAAACCCCTTTGGTGTTGCGGTTGAGTACCGTGTTGAAGCTATATACGGTAATCACAAAGTTGGTCTGCCAGGTATGTTAAAAAAACTCGATAGACAGGGTGGTGATGCTGAAACTCGAAATAAAATTAGATCAATTCTTACAGCGGAACAAAATCTGCCGACAGAGCTGATTTGTGATGCGCAAGAGCTTGAAAGAGTATTGGATCAAAAATACAAGGATCAAAAATACAAAAAGACGGATAAATACTTTATACGAAACAAAAAGATACCAAATAATATATCTGATACCTTACCTGTGATTGGACAAGTGAAACCCAGGGAAAAGGTAAATTTGTCAACTGACGGAATTAGCATTATAGAAAAAACACCATATTTAAGTGAAGCTATGGCTACAAGGATAGTTAAAGCCAGGCCAGATGACGGGTATAGCAGATACGCAGAATTAAAAAACCGTGCAGATATGCCAGCAACGGTGATTGAAAAATTAAGGAACGATTCTTTTGTGATAATTATGAAGTAAATGATTTTTATAAAACACGTAAGTGTTACTATAAACGCAAGGGCCGGTTATGAAGTTTACTGTAGAAACTTATAATGTCGAATGGATGGTAAAGCTTTTTACAAAGAAGGTGTTCCTAAAATAGAAAATGTGGATTCCTAGAGCATGTATATCGGTGTGCTGATTTAGTGCGTATCACTTTATAAACATCAGTATGAGTTAATATTTTATAGTGAGGAGATAATTTCATGAAGCGAATAATAGATTTTTCTATAATAGTGTTTATGTGTTTTTTCCTTGTTAGTTGTGATTCTTTTAAAAAATATTTAAATTGCTTCTTTTCAGATGACGATAACGAGGAATATATTCTTAGTTATCTAGTCGACAGAGATGAAAAAAAAGTAAGAGGGCGCATAAAGTCAAATGCTATTTGTATGGAGTCTAAAAGGATAATAGAGGTTGACATGAAACCTCTGCCAATTTATACAAAGAGCAGTCAAGGCACCTGTACGGCACTAGATCTAAATGTTGATAATAAAGATGAATGTTCTCGCTTCAAAGAACCTGTTTATAAGCAGGGCAGCTATTATTTAGATAATAAGTGCCTCAATTCGGTAGCATTTGAAACCACTGATTACAAAGTATTCTGTAATGAAATTATTCCGCTTGATAAACCCAAAAATATACTGGGCAATGCTGCAGTTTGGCAAGCAAACGATTCGCCAATCAATAACTCACCGACGGCGAAATGGACTTTGCCTTATGGTGTCAGAGTGAAGATGACGAATGAGACTTTGAAAGAAAATTTCGTTCCATTTATGAAGCGAATAAACTACAAGACCGTTAAAAATGTCCGCAACTCTGACCAAACAGTACGGGGTAGTGGTACTTGTAAACTTGAAATGCGGGTGTATAAGAAAGATATTGCAGCCAGCAATCTGCAACCATTAGTGAGTCTTCACGGGGGCAGCTGGAAATACCGTTCTGCGGGATACGCAGGGCTTGAGTCCTCAATTTCACAGTATACGGAACAGGGGTTTATTGTGTTTGCTCCCTTCTATAGATTGACTGGAGATAAAGAAGCTAATGCGGCGTGTAATAAGGCTTCCTGGCAGGATATGATTGCTGACGTTGAAGATGCCCTGAAATGGGTATGGCGTAACGGACAGTCACTTGGGGCAATTCAGCAACGTCCAATTGCCTTAACCGGTCAGTCTGCAGGGGCGCATTTAGCCATGTGGTTACTGGCTCATCCTGAGCGACACAGTGTACCGGTCAGTCGCGCCTTGCTATTTTACCCTCCGACGGATTTCAAAGATTTCGTTTCACGTGCGGTTGTCGACGGTCAGTATGCGGCCTATACCGATGGCATTGAAACCTTTGAAAATTTCTTTGCTGTTGATGACATTAGAAAAGTCAGCGCAGATGATCTGGCGGCAAACTCGTTTCCTGATATTGTGCGACACAATACGAATATTCCACCAGTGTTTATTATTCACGGGTTTGCTGATAAAACGGTACCGTCGATGCAGTCAGTACGTTTATGTAATGCTTATGATCGTAGCCTGTCAGGAACCGATTATGATAATGGACCTGCAGTTAATGATGGTGGTGATCCTGATAATAATATCTATATGCGAGAATACGATTGTGGTGCTGAAGGGAAATTACATTTGTTTGCTGAGGCTGATCATATGTTCGATCTGGCTTGCAAGAATGTCCTCTTTTGTCAGGCTGGTAATAAGAAATCAATCCCGGCTTTACAGTCTTCGTTTAAAGCGGGACGTAACTGGTTGATGCAGTGAAGGAAAAGTGGGAGAGGTTTAGTGTGAGCATGTACTTGATATTCCAGTTTTAATTGATGGAAAATAGGCGGTTCAATTATAGGGGGCATAAAATAAAGCACTGAAGGATATAGATTCACGGATGAATTAGAAAGTGAAAATAGCTGGAAAATTATTACCTGGCATTGCAGATATAGCCTTTAAAAAATTTTGAGAAAGAAATGTCGCGCGTTTTATGTGTTGTTGGTATATATCAAGAAGTTTTATCTATCAACAACTTACAAATGCTAGAAGTGCCTTTCAGGTCAGGTTCAGGACTTTGTTTGATTGAGATGTAAGGGAGCAGGTTCATTGAAAAATGAATTGCAATGGAAAGCCCACTGGTGATGTATAGAAAATAAAATAAACCACGCTCTATAAAGGAGATAAGATCTTATGAAGCATATAATACGAATACGGTATAATATTTTGATGTTTTTAATTTTCAGTGTATTAACAATAACGGGGTGTTCATTTGTTTCACATTATGACTCTATGTCATACAAGCAGCTGACTGATTTAAAAGGAGATATGAAAGTTTTCTTTGAGAGTTGTCAAAGTGATGGTGGGTCTGGTGATAGTACGCTTTTAAGATTGAATGATTTTAAAAAGGCTAGTGCTAGAGCTTATGAGTATGAAAAGGGTAAGCAGCTTAACGATGATACTGCGGCGCAATTAGAAATTATCGACGATACAGTTTCTAAGGTAATTAAGAGGTATAAGCTTAATGTTATTGATGGTGCTACGTGTAAGGAAAGACAGGATAAAAAGCTGGTTGTGGAAACCGGGTGTTTAACATCAGGCTATTGTGAGGGGAAGTGGAAAGCGCTTGATAAAATGTTTGATATAGCTATTTCTACTGAAAATTCTAAAATCAAAGACAAGCAGAAATAGGAGATTATAAAATGGCATCAATTAGTGAGTTTTTAGAGGCATTACTCGATGAAGGAAAAGGGTTTGCAAAAGATGAGTTGAAGGCGGTTGTCAAAGAGGCAAAGGCTGATAACCGAACATTTATCAGACATATGGGAGAACTAACAGAAGAATTTATAGAACTAAGAGCATTAAATAAAATTACAAATTCAGAGTTTGAAGAGCTAATGTCGGATGTACTGAGTTTGCATAAAATGCAGTATCATAAATTATCTGTTGAGGCGAAAACGCGTGCAGAAAAAATATCAAATAGTTTGTCTGACCTGGTGATTGATAAACTTCTCGTATTAATTTGAGCCATTAATTACGAGATATGACCTGCCCCGGCTGCAATGCTTCGCTATGCAGTTTTGGGGTCTGGTTATCAGGTACACCCCATCAAACCAGTCAATCAAAACAAAGCCCTGATCTTACCCATAATTTCCGGGTGATCAAAATCCCTGCCGCCTTTTGCGCGATATACAATCTTGCCCTGCTGGTTAATAATATAAGTTGATGGCAGGCCCTGAACCTTATAGAGGTCTGATAGCTTGCTGTCACTATCGAAGAGAATAGGAAACGTAGGTGCTGGCTTTAGTCTGCCCATATACTCAAAAACTCTGTCTTCATCTTCCCACTGATTAATTGCCAACACCACCAGTGACTTTGATTTAAATTCTTCATAGAGTTTTTGTAAAGAAGGCATCTCACGTATGCAGGGTGGGCACCAGGTTGCCCAGAAATTAATTATCACCACCTTGCCTCTGTATTGTTTCAATGAATGTTGTTGTCCATCCATATCCATCAATAGAAAATCAGGTGCTGAAACCGGATTAGAGAGACGTTTGAGTTTGTAGTTTGCAGCAGGCAGTGCTTGTTCAGCTGTTAACCCGGATAAGGGCAATAGCATTGCAAGTAAAAAAATCAGGCCTGATTTATGAAGTTTTTTGAGTAACAGATGCACAGCTCATCCCCCTGATAATATTGTTAAATAATTTACCCTGTTGTTTCCATGAATAGTAGAGATCAAAACTTTGCCCAGGTGGCAGTGCTACTGTAGTGAATCCCTGAATCCAGTCGCCATCATCAAAGTTTTGTTGGTCAGATAACAAAAGCCAGCGAAATGCGACACCTTTAGCGCTCCATTGCTTCACCCATTCATCTTTTAATTTTAATCGGTGTTCTTCATCTTCACTGGTCACAATGCGCCAGTCAGATAGTTGTGATGATAGTGTTTTATTTGAAGTGTTTTTGATAATGGTGCCGAATAAACAATAAGTACTGATGTCAGCCACCACATCTTTGGGTAACCCGCGCGCGGCAAACACGGCACTCACATATTCGGGGCCCAGTTGAATAAGTGTCAGGCTGAAACCCTGCTGCTCCACTTGCCATTTAGAACTGCCCGGATTAGAACTGCCTGGGTTAGAACTGCCTGGGTTAGAACTGCCAGGATTAGAACGGCCCGGGTTTTCACCTGCCGACTGTTTAACGTCTGCCAATGCAGAGATATGACAGTTTAATAAGCAAAAAAGGCTGAACAGAAAACGTCGCATGATTGAATTATCCCCAAGAGAAATATGACAATACATCATCACATAATTAATCTCAATGGTAACGGGTGATGGAAATTAGTCAAATAAAACCGCAATAATAGTGCATGAAATTTTATATGGATGTCACTTTTTATTAACTTTTTATTACACCCGTTTATTTTTATAGAAGTCATCAAGCAGGTAAGGCTACATTATCCTTGAACAACCCGATTACGCCCATCCTCTTTAGCTTTATAAAGGGCAATATCAGATCGTTTAATAAGCTCTTTAGTGAATTCATCTTTACGGGCTTGTGCAACCCCGAAGCTGCAGGTGATATGTCCAATAGCATTAAATGTTTTATGTTCAATAATTTTACGTAATTTTTCTGCCAGTAGTGATGCATTCTGTAATTCGGTTTCAGGGCAGATAATAATGAATTCTTCTCCACCCCAACGTCCCAGGGTTTCAGTGTTTCGTATGTTGCTTTTAAGTAGGTTGGCAACAGTAACCAGTACGTTGTCGCCTTCATTGTGTCCATAGGTGTCATTGACATTTTTAAACTTGTCTATATCCAGTAAAATAATACTGAAAACAGTATCGTAACGCTCGAATCTCTGTTTTTCAGCGTCAAGCTGATCATCGACTTTTATACGGTTATAAACCTGAGTCAGATGATCAGTAATGGATAAATTTTTTAACTGTAGGTTAGCGTCAATAAGCTTGGTCGTGGCCGCCTCAAGTTCTTCTGTGCGTTCAGTAACTCGAATTTCAAGTAGCTCTTTGTCGGACTGAATTCTATTGATGTAATCATTGATTTTAGTGCTCATATGGTTGAACGCGTGACTTAATGTTGCGATTTCGTCATTACCCGTAACATCTATACGAACATATTTTCCAGAGTCTTTGAATTTGCTGATTATTCGGGTTAGGCTGCCAAGTTTATGGGTAAGTAAAAAACCAAATGAAAGTCCACCTATAGCGATTATAAACATACCTGTTAAAGCCAGGCCTATTCCCATATGTTTGGCTTTTTGTAGTTGTGTTTTAATTCTTGTTAAAGAAAATTCAATTTCTATCCGGCCCATTTTGGGTAGTTGCTGGGTTACCCAATAGTGGTTTTCAGAAGAAATGTGTGGCTGAGGTTTTTTACCGGCTTTTTGAAAGTCGCTGTTTGCAATAATTATGTTTTTCTGGTTTATGATTGATATGTTTAAAATTTCCCGGTCAAGTGAAATTTGCTCTATGTATTGCTGCAGGTCGTCATATTCTTCAGAAAAAATCGAGTTGGTAGTTATTTGTTTTATAAGTTCTACAACAATCTGGTGGCGGTTTTCAAAATCTTCCTGAGCCTGAATTTCAATAAATCTGAAGGTGTTCCATAATACAACGGTAAGCATAATTGCTTCCATTATAAAAACAGTAATAGCAATTCGATATTTAAGAGATGAGATACCGCTTTTAATCATTAATACTCTACGTTACTTGCGAATGACATTATAATCACTGTCTATAGTCCGTATCATTGGTATGATTTTACCTCCGGCCAGTATTTTTTTGCCAGGGTTAGTTTCAGGCCAGTTTATAATAGATTTTATTAGCTTCTCACGAATTTCAGCAGGTATGCGTTTATGTATTATGAATAGTGAATTCGGGATTTCATCTGCGTTATATAAAACGCGAAACTTATCTTTCATCTTTACATCACTAAAATGTTTAAGTGCTCTATCTGCTGTCCCGCAAGCTGCTGCTTCTCCAATAATTACACTCTGCATGCAGGCGAAGTGATTTTTTTTGTGACTGCGGGTTATATCGGTGGTTAAATTAAAACCCTGGTCTTCAAGGGCTTTGTTTGTGATTCGAGAAACTGCAGAGTGTTTAGCCGGTGTAGCAATAACTTTTCCCTTTAATTGCTGAAGATTTTGAAGTTTGGAATCTTTATTGACGATAATGACTGTGCGCAGTGGAATGCTGCGCCTTACGAGGGGCAGGTAATTATATTTGTCGTGGGCATTAATGTAATCATATGGCTGAACGAAAGCAATGTCATATTCTTCATTAGATAATGCCTGAATAAATTTAGCGTAAGAGGGTTTTGTTCTCAGAGTGATAGTGCCGCCTAATGTTCTCTCAAAATCTTCAGCAACAGGCGTATATACTTTAAGGATTCTGGCGGTAGGTAAATAAGGAAAAATACCCAGTTTGTAATGATTTGACAGCGACTCAGGGCTCGCTTTTTCATGGGCGCTAGCACTTGAAATTGAAATTATAAATATAAAAGATAATGATAATAAGTCTATTAATGTTTTCATGTGTTTAATCTCAGGTTGCTATTGATTATATTTGAGATGATCCGGTGCAATTTTATACGTAAATTTTTTGTCACAGCTCATTGACGTAAGTTTAGACCAAAATACGTAAAAAGAATGTGATGACATATCTTTTGTTGATTAATTTTTATCCAGTAAAGTCCTGATTCTTTGTAATAAATCCTGTGAATTAAAGGGTTTATTTAACAGGTTTTTCTGTAAATCAGCGTCATTATGACGGGTATGACGGTTATCTGTAAAACCACTGGCTAGCTGGATTTTTGTTTGCGGATATTTTTCTTTAACAATAGCAGCAAGTTGAAAACCATCCATTTCGGGCATTAGTACGTCTGATAGCATCAGGTTTATATCTTGTTTTTCAAGTATTTTTAAAGCCTGCTCAGCATTTTCAGCAGTAAAAACTGTATAGTTGTGTGAATTTAGTATTTCACGGCTTAAATTCAGTAAATCAACCTCATCATCTACGACTAAAATATTTCCATGTCCCATTGTACTGGTAGATTGGTTTTTTTCCCCGGCCTGTATAGTGATGTCGCTTTCATTATACCGTGGAATATAAAAAACGAATTTAGTGCCATTTTTCGGTTCGGAATAAACTTTTATAGCGCCATTATTGCGTTCAATAAAAGCATACACCTGGCTTAAACCCAGGCCTGTTCCTTTGTCGCCCTTGGTTGTAAAAAATGGGTCGAATACCTTTTCTCTGGTTTCAGAGTCCATGCCGCAACCTGTATCAGTTATACTAAGTTTTATATAATCACCGGTAGCAGAAAGACCTAACAGTTTGGAGTCTAATAAATTTATGGTTTCGTTTTCACTTCGAATGGTTAATCGACCGTTGGCTTCTATTGCATGCATCGCATTGATTGTTATATTAAGAATGACGTCTTCAAAATCGGCATTGCAAATCCAGACAGGCCATAAATTATCGGTTAGTTCAAGTATAAGTTTAATACGCACTGTTAATGTTTTTTCTAACATATGTTGCATATCATTCAGGACTGTATTTATATCAACCCTGTTTTCTTCACTACTATCCTGTTTGGAAAAGCTGAGTAGTTTTTTGGTTAGATTTGCACCTCGCTCTCCAGCGTGGATTATTCTATGGGCATATCTTGAAAGTTTGGGTTGAGAAATCAGCGCTTTTTCCAGCAATTCCGCATAGCCTGTTACAACTCCCAGCATGTTATTGTAATCATGAGCTATGCCGCCAGTCAGTTTGCCAAGGGCGTCCATTTTTTGAGTGCGTCGTAGCTGTTCTTCCTGCTGCTTAATCTGAGTCAAATCTATACAGGATCCTATGAACCTGTGTTTACCATCCTGACCTTTGGGTAGTTCAGAAACAGATAATTTGAATGGAAAAATATTGTTATTTTTATGTTTTCCTTCTACATCTCGACCAAAACCAATAATATTAGTTACACGCGTTTTTATAAAATTCTTAAGATATCCATTGTGTTCGCTGCTAAATGGTTCTGACATTAACAGGTTTATGTTCTTGCCTTTTATTTCTTCTTCTCTATAACCAAATAATTTTTCTGCTGCCTTGTTGAAACTGAGCACGGTGCCATCTTCATCAATACAGATAACCGAACTGACCATAGAGTTAAGCATATCGCTCTGTTCTTTTTCTTTCGCCTGTAATTTTAGCTGTGTAAGTTTAGCCTGTTCACGCAAACGATATTGTTCAGTGATATTGTTAAATACCAGAACCATACCTAAAATCGTGTCGTCGCCATTGCGTAATGGCGCTGCTGAATCCGCTATTTGATACTCGTCACCATTTTTAGAAATAAGGGTTGTGTGATTGCTGAGATGAACGGTTTCACCGGTTGCCAGTACTTTATCAACAGGGTTGGCAATTTTTTCACGGGTTGATGCATTTACTATTTTGAAAATAGTTTTTATAGGTAAGCCTTTAGCCTGTTTTATAGGCCAACCGGTAAGTCGTTGTGCAATCGGGTTCATGCGCCTGACCAGTCCTTTAGCATCGCAGGTAATCACCGCATCACCGATGCTATTTAGTGTGATGATAAGATCCTGTTCATTTTCCTGTAAAGCTTTCTCCGCTTTCTGACGAGCTATGGCCATGTAGTTAATACTGGAAATCATAGCATCAAGTTCTTTTATGCCGGTGGCCTGTAATGAAACCTTATAATTACCTTTTGCGACCTGAATAATGGCATCACTAGCCTGTTGGATGGGGTATAACGTTTTTCTTGCCAGGTGTAGAACAAGAAAAATAAAAATAATTAGACCGAGCAATGTTAATGACAGCATTTTTAACAGTGAATTTCTAATAGGTGATAATATTTCTATTGTGCTAACCTCCGATATAAGTGTCCAGCCCAAAGACGGAATTATGGTTAGTGTTCCGTATACCGGTTCATTTCTAATACCTATGTAGGATTTATCGTTGGTCCAGTTAGTATTAATTAATGCGCTGCGTACAATCTCCAGATGTGTCATCAAATCACCTGATTTATACTTTCCGATTGTATTGTTAGCTATCATCGTTCCTCGTCTGTCGAGGATATAATTATTGTTTTTCTGTGTTTTTGAAACTGGTATTTTATTTAATTGTATAAAGTGTTCAGTGTTTACTTCTATGGTTAAAACAGCTTCAACCGGTTGTGCAACCGGCATTGCAATTTTTAACATATGTTCGTTGTGAACATGTGTTACTGATCCAATGTAACTTCTACCTAGTGATGGAATAACAAGTTCAGGGAAATCTCTTGTGTCTGTGAATCCCCAGTGTTTTGCTATGTTTAGTTTTTGTTCAGCTGACAATATTTTTTCGGTTACAAAATTTAACCCCGGATCATATACGGAAATAATATTGCTATCGGTTGTAAATAATATGGCTGCATGAATTGCCGGTTCTCGCGTAACGATTAATTTTAATAAGGTATTTACGCGCTTTATGGCCTTCTCAGAAACAGGCTTTTCTACTAAATAACTTAGAGAGTCGCTTTTATTTTTAAGGAGGGTTTTAAGGCGATTAACTTCTGATTCAATACGAAACTGTAAAAGTTGATTACTCTCATGTTCTTTAGTAAGCGCATTATTTAATTCATTTGTGTACATCATTGTACCATACCAGATCATTACAATGACAACCGGTATGACAACAGAAAGTAGAACAATAAATGTCCAGGACTGTTTAAGAGAAAGATTTAGTTTCATAAACGATTTATTTAGGACGTACTGTTTGCTCTGCTATTTTTACAAAGCGCATATCAAAATAGCCATTATTAATGTCATCCGGAATTTTTGTCCAGAGTTTCATCTCTACCAATTTTTCCGCCATTAACTGAATATCATTTTCGTTGGCGATCATATTTGTGTAAGTAATCCAGTCTGGGGGAGTGGTGAGTACCTGTTCAAAAGCATTTGCCTGAGCACCAGTATAATCTTCTCCCATCACAGCTGCATCATGAGGATTGTTTTCAATAAATTCTCCGGCTTTCACCAGTTGAGTGATAAGTTCCTGTAATTTTTCGGGCTGCTTATTTATAAAACTGTTAGATGCCAGGAACACATGATCCATGTGGTCTTTCAAGATTTGTGGAGAAATAGCAGCCATCCAGCCAATGTCCTGGCTAATTGAGCGATTACCTTCCGGTTCTCCAACTACAAAGCCATCTATCTCACCATTACGTAATGAATTAATCATATCCCGCGGTGGCATGCTGAGTGTTTTAACGTTTTCCTGTGGTATAGCATGTTGTTGCAAAATTGTGTGTAACAGGACGTGATGCTGAGAAAAAGTATGTGGCACAGCAATAATTGACTTTTTAGTTTTCAGGTCATCAATAGATTGTATTTTTTTTGATAAAACAAAGCCATTGCCATTTCGGTTGGCCATTAAAACAATTTTACCTGGAAAACCTTTGTGAATCAGGTTCATCGCAAGCGGTGACAGGATAAAGGTACCCGCCAGTTTTCCCGATTTCATGTTGGCTATTACATGATTCCAGTCGTGATTTTGTACGGTATGCAATTTGAATGTTTTAAGCTGATCCTGAAATTTCTTCTCAACAACCGCCAGTGGTAAATGGCCGCCACAAATGAGCCGGCCGATGTTTACGACTTCTAGTGGCTCTGATTTGTCCTGTGTTGAGGTGAAATCGCATGACAGCAGGCTTGTGGCTATAAAAATAGCGATAAAGCTCAGTTTTGTTAAGTTAAAGGACATTAGATTTAAAGTCATTTTCAGTGCCTTTAAGGTAACCGTCAGGGATGATCTGATTAAACCGGGTTAGAATTAGACTTGATCAGAGTATCTCTGGAGGGACTAATTGGTTAAAAAACAGAGTGTTAAGTAATAGATAATAGTCTAAATCTGAATAAAATTATCTGTGTTTCTGAATAAATTCTGTTAGTGCAGGATCTAAAATCGATGTGCATCACAAAGAGCAGAGCATAATGGAGGGTTCTAATATTGTAATATGAAGCCAAGCTGGATTCGCACTCAATACAAACGGTGTAGAACTAAATAATGTAAAAAAATATTTAATAAATCTGCATCCATTTTTCATTTCCCTGCGTATTTACTATGTACCTAAACCAAGGAGATTAAAAATGAAATTTAAATTACCCGCTGCAAGCCTGAGTCTTGCGATACTTGCGGTGCTAAGCACAAATATTGTGACAGCATCCAGTCACCGGGAAGCCCCCAATGTTGCGCGTTTTCCCACGATTGATTCTACCGATTTTTATATGTTCAGAAGTTATGAACCACTGCGTGATGATTTCGTGACAATTATCGCTAATTATATTCCGTTACAGGACCCACAGGGTGGCCCAAATTATTTTGCCATGGATCCGGCGGCGGTTTATGAAATACATATTGATAATGACGGAGATGCCATTGAAGATTTAACCTTTCAGTTTAAATTTAATAACTCGCTGATTAATGACAATGAAGGTATAAAAATAAAAATTGATAATGTGCCTGTTGCAGTATCTTTGAAAACACTGGGTAAAATTCTTGCTGAAGATGACGCTGAGTTGGGGTTTAAGGAAACTTACAGTATCAATATGATTAGCGGAGACCGACGAGAGGGTGAGTCGAGTACTGTTACAAATTTTGAAGGCGCTTCTGACACGTTTATAAAGCCCTATGATAATGTCGGTGATAAAACATTCCCGGATTATAAAAAATATGCTGACCAGTATATTTATGATATTAACATTCCCGGTTGTGAAACTGCGGGAAAGGTATTTGTCGGCCAGCGTAAAGATTCCTTTGCCGTTAATTTAGGGGCAAGTTTTGATTTGGTAAATTATATTCCCCTGGAAAGTTTTATTAAGCAGGATACCAATAATGATGACTTGCGTGGCAAGAATGTAACCACTATTGCATTAGAACTTCCCACTGCCTGTATCGTAAGTAAAGGCGACATTATCGGCAGCTGGACAACGGCGAGTTTACCACAGGCACGCATTCTTAACCCGGAGGCGAGCTTTGATAAACCGCAAGTTAACGGCGGCGCACTGGTGCAGGTTTCACGTTTAAGTCACCCACTGGTAAACGAACTGGTTATCGGATTAAAGGATAAGAACCTGTTCAATGCCTCTGAGCCAAAAGATGACGGGCAGTTTGCACTGTATGTGACAAATCCAACATTTCCAAAAATATTAAGCCTACTGTTTAAGGATGATGTTAATGGCGCGCTGGGGAAAAACTTTGACGGTTTAGCGCCGACCAATTTCCCGCGGGCAGATTTAGTAGCAACTTTCCTAACGGGTTTTGAAGGCGTTACGAAAAATGGTTCCGTAGCTGAAATGCTTAGACTGAATACGGCTCTGGATATAACTGAAGCGGGAAAACAGGCGACGTTGGGTGTGGCTGCAGGTGATGTTGGTGGATATCCCAATGGTCGTCGCCCGGGTGATGATGTGGTCGACATTGCTTTGCGAGTTGTGATGGGGGCTTTATGTTATCCCATACCGGTTGATTTAAATAGTGATGGTACTGCCAATGATAATCTCGGTCTATGTAAAACAGCAGATGCGGTAGTTGGCGACCAGGCGTTTACCGATGGCGCACCCTTGAGTGATGCCAATTTTGATTTAAGCTTTCCGTATTTAAAAACGCCTTTACCAGGTGCGATCACAAATAAATAGAGGATAAAATTATGAAACAAAATGTAATACGCTTTGCGTTGTTAGTCTTCGTTCTCGGTGCAGTTGGATGTGCAGATCTGGAGGAGGATGAAGATGATGATAAGGAAATACAGTCATTCAGTTCCTATGTTCGGGATGTGTTTGAAGAATCTGAAAACGAAGATCCAGAATCGGTAATAGAAGGTAAAGACTTTGAGTTTCAGGATTCCGATGAAATGGAAAACTATAATGACTTACTGGATAGTTAAACGTCGGTAAGCATTGTTTTATGAAATCAGGGAAGGGAATCCCGGCCTATAATGGTTAAAATTATGATTAAATTTTATAAATATATTCTACTTGTTATTATATCAATAGTGCTTAATGCTGTGATGGCAGAGCCATATATTCCAGCGTTTGAGAACACGGTTGTTCGGGTGTTTTCTGCATCAGAAGATGTTCAGAAAATAAATTACTTACGTGAGCAGTTACTAATTGATAAAAACAACTACCAAATTTTAAATGAAGCAGTGGCCCTGTATTTAAAAATGGGTAGAGAAAAATCTGATCCCAGATATTTTGGTTATGCAGAGGCGCTGCTTTTGCCGTATCTAAATAATAAAAATTTACCAGAACAGGTTTATATACACTGGGCAGATGTTTTACAGCATCGCCATGAATTCAGTCAGGCGTTACTGGTATTAAACAGGCTGTCAAATAACAATAGTGATAACCCGCAGGTGTATCTAATGCGTGCAATATCACATATTAGTCGTGCAGAATATCAGTTGGCGTTAGATAACTGTAAATCATTATTTATCCGTGCCAGTCACCTGATAAGTATGGCCTGTGTATCGCAGGTGAAAAGCTTAAGCGGGGAGCTGCAGAAAAGTTTTTCGCTACTGGAAGAAACACTAAAAATTAATAAACACAGTGACGAAGAAGAGCTTGGTTGGGTAATAACTTTGCTTGCAGATATGGCTGTGCGGAAGGGTGATGATTTTGTTGGGGAACAATATTATCGTAAGGCATTAGAAATTAATCAATATGATTATTATGCGTTGGCTAATTATGCGGATCTGTTATTAAAGCAGAAAAAATATAAACAGGCGATATTTCTTTTAAATGAATTTACCTACGTTGATGCATTATTGCTGCGCCTGGCAATCGCAGGTGTTAAAACAAAAAATGATTCAGCGGCTAAATACATTGCAGAGCTTGAATCCAGCTATCGTTTGATGGAATTGAGAGGAGAGGATGTGCATTTGCGTGATCAGGCGCGTTTTTACTTTGAAGTGAAAAATGAGAATGAAAAAGCATTAATGCTGGCAAAGAAAAACTGGCGAATCCAGAAAGAACCTGCGGACATTAAGCTACTGCTTGATATTGCCCTTAAGAACAACAATAAAATTGAGCTCAAACGTGGTATTGAGTGGGCTGCATCCCAGTCCTTAGAGGATGTTCAATTAAAACGTATTATCAGTGCAGCGGTGAAATTATAATGCTTAATATGGTGCGCATAACAGTAATGATCTCCGCTCTGCTGGTGAGTTTTACGGGCTTTGCACATCAGACAAGTCATAGTCAGATAAATTTTCAGGTGGAGGGAAATACGATATCTGGACAGTGGCATGTCGGTGTTGATGACCTTGAGCGCAGTGCAGGGCTGGATGTTAATGGTGATGCAGATTTAACATGGGGTGAATTGCTACAAAAACAAACATTAATCGGCTCATTGGCGAAAACACATTTACGAATTTTTCAAAATCAGTCGATGTGTAATCTTGTGGCGGAGAGTATTATGCTGGATAATTTAAGCAGTGGGATTTATGTTTATTTGCCCATAAAAATCACATGCCCGCAGGCGATTAAAGAAATCACGATAGACTATGATTTTTTATTTTCATTTGATGCTCAGCATAAAGCTATATTATCTATTCAATCGAATGCCGAGACACAAAGCACAGTATTTAATTATGATAACAGACATTTTGTTTTTGATTCAGTTAAGGCTAGCCAATTTCAGACATTTTTAGATTTCATATGGCAGGGTATGTGGCATATCTGGATAGGGATAGATCATATTTTGTTTCTATTGAGTCTGCTTTTGCCGACGGCACTCATCTTGCGTGGAGGTCGCTGGCAGGAAAAACAGAATTTAAATCAAACGTTAATAAATACAACTAAAATTATTACTGCGTTCACGGTCGCTCATTCTATAACACTGGCACTCAGTGTGTTTGATTTGATTTCTCTGTCATCGCGAATTGTTGAGTCTATTATCGCCGCTTCGGTGATTGTTGCCGCACTTAACAATATCCGGCCAGTTGTACACCGGCGATTATGGTTGCTGACATTTTTTTTCGGGTTAATACATGGCATGGGATTTGCCAGTGTTTTAAATGATGTTGGTTTAACGCCGGGGCTGGAGTTACTGACATTAAGCGCATTTAATATCGGGGTTGAAATTGGTCAGCTGGTCATTGTGGCTATTGTGTTGCCACTGATTTATGTGCTGAGTTTGCGGGTGATTTATCGAAATATAATATTGCAGTTCAGTTCATTTGTAATAGCCGCAATAGCCTTTGTGTGGTTTATTGAACGAGTCGCAGAAATTGATATTGTGAGCTGGGTTTGAGTATCAGGTCTCCTGGTTAATATCAAATAATACTAATACTACTCGTTAGTGCCATTGGCTTTTCAGTTAATCGAGGTTATTCAATCCAGCTCAGGTCTTCAGGAATATCCGAACGCAGTAAGACAATGGCTCCGGTTTTAGATTGCATCGCGATATGATTAATACCGGCAGGAACAACTTCAAAGTCACCTTCATGTAAAACATGATCAGCAAAATTAATTTCACCCTTAATTACCAGGCATTCTTCCTCAACCGGGTGCTCATGGGCCGGAATAATTGCGCCGGGTTCGAGTTTCCACAGTGCGGTCTGGCTGTTTAGTTTGTGGTCACGACGTAAAACTTTCATTTGCAGTTTTGGTGCAACGTCTATCCATTCGCCTTCGTGTTGTCGAATAGTATTAATACCTTCGGTTGCATGGCCACGGATGTTACTAAAAATTTTCTGCTTCATGGAGGCTTTTAATTCTTCTGGAATTTCATCGCTTTTAAGTGCTACGGAAATGGCCTGCGTAGTTTGTGAGTTAAGTACCTGATTGTCTGTATTTTTATTTGTCATATTCATACCTATAACTCAATCAGTTTATGCATGGACTGTAATGCACGCCGCAGATGCGATTTTACTGTACCCAGTGGCAGTTGAATAGTTTCGGATATTTCCGAGTGACTTAAGCCCTTAAAATAAGCCAATGCGATAAGTTGTCTCTGTATCGCCGTTAATTGTTGCATGGCTTCTTTTATTGCAGTTCCCTCCTGCATTAAATCAATTATATCATCTGGCTGTGTATTATTCCCCCGGTTTGTAATCTTATTAGTCATTCCCGGGTGCGTAGAATGTTGTGATGATTCCGGGGAATATTCCATAGAAGATTGTTCAGATGATAATTTTTCAAGATGAGATTGCTCAAGACCGGTCTGTTCGGGGCGTTTCTTTCGCAATAAATCCAGTGCACGGCTACGACAAATAATAAGTAGCCAGCTCAAAGGCGATCCACGTTCCTGTTGATAATCCTGTGCTTTATGCCAGAGCTGGGTGTAAACATCGCAGACAACTTCTTCAGCATCGGCTTCATTGAGCAGTATTTTAAGTGCCAGGCTATAGACTTTGCTTACGGTTAAATCATAGAGCTGTGAAAGTGCAGATTCATCCTTACTGCTGATAAGGCTTAATAACGATGTGATATCCGTTTCATTGTTTATTTGATACGGGTTCTGGTTGATGACCTGTGAATTTACATTCATAAATAACCCGACATTGAAAATTATAATTTAGTGCGTATGAAACTCCGATGGGAAATAAGACAGGAAAATAGATTTAGAGTTCCCCTTTTCATATGATCTATTAAGGAATATATAAAAAGGAGATATTAATAAAGGATATACAGATAAAAGTGCGTTATTTTTTGAGTGGTATATATTCCACGCGATAAACAATGGCATAAATTACCGGTACAACGATCAGTGTGAGTACTGTCGCAAAGCCAAGGCCAAACATGATGGTAACCGCCATAGACGAAAAGAAGGCGTCAAACAGTAATGGAATCATACCTAAAATAGTGGTTGCAGCCGCCATGGATACCGGGCGTACACGGCTCACCGCTGAGTCGAAAATGGCATCGTAGAGTGGTTTGCCTTCACGGGTTTCCAAATTAATTTGATCGACCAGTACAATGCCATTTTTAAGTAGCATTCCAACCAGGCTTATAAAACCGAGTAGTGCCATAAATGTAAAAGCCGAGCCGGTCACTAATAAACCAAAAGAAACGCCGATAATTGCCATGGGTGCCAGCGACCAGATTATCAGCGGTTGTTTAAGGGTATTAAACAGTAACAGGGTAATGATAAACATCACCGCAACGCCAAGGGGAATAGAGCCCATCAGGGCCTCATTGGCATCGCTGGAACTTTCAAATTCACCACCCCACTCCAGGCTATAGCCTTTGGGTAGTTTCATCGCTTCTACTGCAGGTTGAATTTTTTTGAAAATTGCGTTTGAAGTTTCGTTGCTAAGCAGGTTGGCATTCGCAATAATTGTAATGGTGCGTTTTCTATCGCGGCGATAAATGGCTGGATCTTCCCATTCAACATCAAACATTTTCACAATCTGTTCAATAGAAATATAGCGCTCGTAAATCGGACTCCAGATTTGCAGACTGTGCACCGTGTCAATATTGCTGCGCTCAATTTCAGGTGGTCGTGCAACAATAGGTAGCATACTTGTGCCGTCGCGATAGAGGCCAATCTGTTTGCCAGAAAAACTCATCTGTAAAACATCATCAAGGTTCTGTTTGCTTACCCCAGCACGACGAGCCTGTGCTTCTGAAAATTGCGGGCGAATAATTTTGGTGCGTTTTTTCCAGTCATCACGAACGCCAACGGCGTTTAGTTGCTGGCTGAAAATCTGTTTGGTCTGAACTGCCAGTGTACGAAGTACGTCCGGATCCGGGCCGGAAAAGCGAGCTTCTATTTTGCCATCTTTGCTGGGTCCTAATTCAAACTTTTTATAGTCATAATTTACGTCAGGATAGTGGGTATCAAAATGCTCATTCATTTTTTTAATAAATGGATCAATCTGTTTGTAATTTTCCAGCTCAACCATAAATTGTCCGTAACTGGCAAAGATTTTTTCCGGTGAATAGGTCAGCATAAAACGCAGCCCGCCTTTACCGGTGTTGGAGCTCACCTGAGTGACCCCTTCCTGTTTTAAGATCCAGGGTTCTATTTCCTGTATTTCACTAAAGGTCTGGCGAATATCCGTGCCGTGTTCCTTACGATAATCGACCAGTACCATGGGGGTTGTCATGGCCGGGAAAAACACAACTTTTACCTGTTGAAAACCATAAACAGAAACAACCAGTAAAGCTACGGTAATGAGTGCAGTGATGGCTTTGTGTTTTAAACAAATATCCAGTGTGTTTTTAAACGCAACGAAAAATGCACCTTGATACGGCTCGGTTTTATCAGCACCGTTCTGTGCTTTTAAAATCATATCGGCAAAAAAGGGTGTTAATGTGATGGCGGTAAACCAGCTGAGCATCAATGAGTAAAGTAAAACATAAAATAATGAGCCGAGCATTTCACCTGTGGAATCGTTCGATAAACCAATCGGCGCAAAGGCCGTAACTGCAATCACGGTTGCACCGAGTAATGGCCATATCGCCTGCTTAACAATTGCGCTAGCGGCTTCAATTTTTGAAAGCCCACGTTGCATGCCAATTAATATGCCTTCTGTAACCACTATCGCATTATCTACCAGCATACCCAGTGCAATGATTAATGCCCCCAGTGAAATACGTTGTAGCTCAAGACCGTGCAGTTTCATAAAAACAAATGAACCGATTACTGTTAACAGTAAAATAAGGCCAATTAACAGACCGCTGCGTAAACCCATAAATAACAACAGTACAATAATAACAATGGCAACCGCCTCCGCTAAATTTATCGCAAAGGCTTTAATAGAAGCAGCCACCAGTTTTGGTTGGTCATAAAGAACAGACAGTTCAATTCCCACCGGCCGCGCATATTCAAGTTCAGTTAACCTTGCATCAATGCGTTTGCCTACATCAACCACGTTAAAACCGGAGGCAAAAGAAATGCCCAGTGAAATAGCCTGTCGACCATTCAGAGAAACTAAATGCGTGGGCACATTTTGAAAGCCGCGGCTTACACTGGCAACGTCTTTTAAATAAATTAAATGCTGATCTCCGGGGCTACTGATTAATAAGTTTTCCAGCTCTTGTACATTCTGAAATTCACCAGTGGGATGAAAGCGAATATATTCAGAAGACGCGCGAATAGCACCAGCATTTGAAACAATATTCTGCGTGGCAAGAATGTCATAAATTCGCTGATAGGGAATTCCCAGCTGTGTCATTCGGCTGAGTGAAATTTCTACAAAAACCTGTTCCTGCTGCTTACCCGCAACGGTTACTTTACCAACGCCTTCTACCAGAACTAATTCACGGCGTAAATAATCGACATAGTCACTGAGTTCACGATAGCTATAACCATCACCAATTACCGCATATAACAAACCAAAAATATCACCAAAGTCATCGTTAACCAGCGGCGGTAAAACCCCCGGCGGTAAATTGGGTGCCAGGTCATTTACCTTTCTGCGTAGCTCATCCCATATTTGTGGCAAATGGTGTTTATTGTACTGACGCTTCATGGTGACCGTAATTTGTGACAGGCCGGTCGTTGAAACCGAGCGCACGTAATCTACATAGGCCAGTTGCTGTATTGCATTTTCCAGCGGATAGGTCACTTCTTCTTCAACCTGCTGGGGCGATGCTCCCGGGTACTGGGTGACAATCACCGCGTCTTTAATGGTGAACTCCGGGTCTTCAAGTTGCGATAAACCGCTGAATGAAATAGCGCCCCCCACCAGTAAAATAATAGTGATGAGCCAGCTTATAAGTTTGTTACGGATGGAGAACTCTGCAATATTCATAATAAGTGAGTGTCTTTAGTGTGTAGAAAAAAAGAAGATTATTTTAATTTTTAAAAATAGTATTCAAACTAAATTTAAAGCCCTTCCTCTTTAACCCAGGGTTTAACTGTCTGACCTTCTTTTATAAAGTTAACGCCGGCGGTAATTATCTGATCACCTGATTGAAGGCCGGAGGTGATCTCCAGTCCCTGACTATTTATCTGCCCGATGCTTACCTCAGTTGCATGGGTCTGCATGGTTTTATTATCGACTTTCCAGACCATATGGGTTTTACTTTTCAGGCTTTTATCTTCCGGAGAAAAAACCGCTTCAACCGGTACGACCAGCATTGTGCCCTGGTTTTTTGCAATTTTGCTGAAGTCCAGATGCACGTTAACACTCATGCCGGGCAGCGCAATAAATTCTTTGGGTGATGGCATGGTCAGGGTGACTTTGTAACTGCGGGTTTGTGGGTCGGCTTCGGTATCAAATTCCTTAACAGACGTTTCATAGGTTTTGCCCGGGAAACTGTCAAAATTAACCTTTGGGTGAGTTTTTTTGCCACTGTCTTTTTTTAGTCTTGAGATAATGTTTTCAGACAGGTTAAATGTAATATCAATATTGTCGGTGGTTTGTATTACCAGTACGACTTCATTCTGGCGAACGTTTTCATGATTTTTCACATTAAGAGTAGAAACAACACCATCGAATGGCGCCAGTAAACGGGTATAGGAAAGTTTAGCTTTGGCCAGTCTTAAGTCCGCCGTGGCGGCCAGCATATTTGATTTAGCGGTATCAAAATCGGATTTAGGAATTAACTGTTGTTTAACCAGCGTTTCGGTACGCTCATATTGAACCTTCGTCAGATCGAAGCGGGCCTGCTGTTCATCAACCGCCAACTGAAAATCCGCCGGGTCCAGTTGTGCCAGCAGTTCACCCTGTTTTACTTTCATACCGGCTTTAGCGGGTAATTTAACCAGCTCGCCTCCCACCCGAAATGCTTGCTCTGATCTGTCACCCGCTTCAACTTCTCCGGGGTAAACGCGTTGTGCCCCCGCAAGCGGGTCACCCACGGTGATGATTTTTGCCGGGCGAATAATTTCAGCTTTTTTCTCAGGGGTGTTATCACCACAGGCGCTGAGTGAACTTATTAGCGAAACTGACAGGAGGCTCATCAAGGTATATTGTGCAATAAGGCGTGTGCGTTGGGTCATATTATTATTCCATCAAAATTATGGTTCAGCTTGATGCTGGTTTTAGGCATAATAGCAGAAATATTTATTTAAAATAACACTAATCAATTATTATGGGCCTGTATATGACAAACTCAAAAATGGCATTCAATGTACCTACATTCGCAGTGTCTTCCATTGTATTTTCCAGTCTGTTTTTATTCGGTATGCTTTCATTCGTGGGCATATTACAGGCGCAGGAAAACCCCGAATTACAACGTTCATCCATTGTGGTTGTAGCACAGCCCGAGTTTAATATTCAGCCTGATCAGCAGTTTTCCTGGGCTGAGAACTACGCGGATATATCCGGGGCTTTAAAAAAATCTGAATTTTCTGTGCAACAATTAATCGATGAAGCTATTATCCAGGCATTGAAGCATAAAGGAATGAGTGTTAAAAACGATGCACAAAAGCGCCTGCTGATTCAGTATCATGTATCACTTGAGTCTGAAATGGATGATACCGCATTAGCCATTAACTATGGTCTGGCGCCTGGACTGCGGTCTAATAACCCGGCAACCCGCAAACATGAGCGGGGAACACTGGTGGTGGATTTTGTAGACCCGCAACTAAAGAAAGTGGTATGGCGGGGGGCGATAGGGGTGTTTACCGGAATTGAAAATACCGAGCAGGGCCGACAGCAACGCATTAATGGCTTGCTGGTTGAATTGTTTGGCTATCTTGCAGCGGTTAAATAGCTGTATTAGTTTTCAATTATAGACGCACCGGAAATCGCATAGGGAGGAAGCTTTTCGGGTGCCGGATAAACCTGTAGATATTTAATATTATCAACCGGGATGTATAACATAGCGCCATTTGCTTCAACTAAAAAATGTTTGTTTTCTAATGTCTCTTTCATTTTTGTCACTATATCGTAGCCATTTTGTGGCTGTGCCGGGTACTCGATGACTAATTTAGTACCATCATTAAAATAGATCGTTACCCCTTTAAGCTCTTTCATTTTAGTTGCCTTTTGTATTTAGATACTGTGAAAATATAACAGAAAATAGTGTATTCTGTCGGCTAACCAATATTTTAGTTATAAAATCATAGCTTTAGTGTGATTTAACTGGATTCAATCAGGCTTTTTTGGTAGTTTGAATGCGGATGTTTAAGTGATATGAATTAATGTCTAATTTTAAAATGTATTCACAGGAGTTGAGAGTTTATGCCTGAATTATTTTCAGACGACTGGGCTAGTAATTATAAACAGATATGGAATAGCAGTGAGGGTATTGCGCAGGAGCTGGGTCAGTCAAACTTCAATTCAGTTGTCGCATTCGGCGTTGATGGAGAAGACGCACCGAGAGTTGTATTAAACATTTCAGATGGTCAGATCATTACCGCAGGTAACTTTCACGGTGAGTCACTTAACTGGGATTTAAGGGCGAGTCTGGATGAGTGGGTTTCACTGGTTGCCAAACCACCGGGATTAATGAAACTGGGTCTAGCCTATACATCACGCAAACTTAAATTTAAAAAGGGCGATTATTCAGTCATGATTAAAGATCCGCGCCTGTCAACGGCTTTTGTAAAATGCTTTGCACTTATGGGTAAAGCATTAAGCTAGGGAACCTCTGATCAAGTCGGTTTAAACTTTCCTGTATGATATTTAAACTGTTTAAATTGTTTGTTACTGTGTGAAGGTTCATATCGTAACCGGGTATAAAGTCGGGTGATTAATGTTATGGAGTCTCTGTGTTGGGGCAGATTTTCTATGGCACGATTTGCAAAATCCAATGGGCCTTCATGGCGCTTTCTTATAATTCCTTTAAGTGCTAATTTATTACAGAAATTATTGTATATTTTAACAACCGGATCGAGTTTTTGTTTATGCCAGGGTTTTAAGATAAACAGGCTAATGACAAGTATCATCAGAGTGAAACCGATTATCATGTATATCAAACTCTCTGAGAAATCGATTTTTTTATTAAATATTTTCTCCAGTAATCGTTGCTGAAATTTTTGATCATAACCCACTACCCATTGATTCCACTGATTATCGACGGCATCCCAGTAAAATAAAATATCCCTTATAAAGCCGCTATTAAATTGCATATGAAAGGGACGCACTTCATCCGCATCGAGTGCAGCGTCAAGATTTTTTTCTATTCGTTGAGGTGCAATGGCCGCGGTTGGGTCGATACGTATCCAGCCTTTGTCTTTAATCCAGACTTCCGACCAGGCATGAGCATCGCTGTTACGCACGGTTATTACTTTATTTAAAGGGTTAATTGTTCCCCCCTGAAACCCAACCACCACCCGTGCCGGAATGCCAGCGGCGCGCATTAATAGCGTAAAACTGCTGGCATAATGCTCACAAAACCCGCGTTTTGTTTTAAATAAAAACTGGTCAACGGAATTAAATCCGGGCGTTAACGGAGGTTTAAGAGTGTAATGAAAATTTTGCTGATTAAAGCGACGCAAAACATGATTAATAATTTCATGTTTACTTTGATATTGTTGAGCCAGGTTTTTACCCAGCTGTATTGTTTTGGGATTTGTGTTAAGAGGTGTTTTAAGACCAGCACTTTTTTCCCATGGTGAGATCGGTGATTTGGAAAAGTATTCTAATACAGATGTCATGTGATACTGGTAAAGGCTGGTAATTTTGTGCTGAGAGCGCAATGTGTAATTATTCGTGTATTGAATAGCGTCAGGCACGCTTGCGGGTAAATCCAGTGCATACAACCAGTTTTTCTGATGGGGTTCGAGGGTGATGGTATAGCGGGTTTTATTGTTTGATGATGAGTATAATTTTGTTAGTGGCGACTTGTTGTGTTTTCCCTGCTCCCAGGTGTTGCCATCGAAATACCATAACACCAGAGCGCGCCAGTACAATTTAGCGTGGGCAGGGATTGCATCATCAAAGTTAACCCGAAAGGCTACCGCATTTGATTGTATCAAGTTGGAAATATTGCCCGGTGACATGGTATCACTTAAGCCAGTTTGTGCGGTTGGTTTCTCGTTGGGTAATTTCCACAGGGGGCCGGATATTCGGGGAAAAAAAACAAACATAATTAGCATTAGCGGAATAGCCTGCAATAATGTTTTTGTGGCAAATTTTAATTTGTATTTAATACTTAATGATGCGCTACCCTGATTAATGCTGAGCAGGCTGGTAATTAAAATAATTATAGCAAACAGCATAAATAGTACATTGAGAATACTTTGTGAAAAAAGAAAATTGGTTACAATAATAAAAAAACTGAGTGATATTAACAGCATGTAATCACGGGTCGAGTGACTTTCATGAAGCTTAAGTGCCAGTAGTATTGAAAGAATGGCTGAGCCCGCCGTTTTCCCAAATGGAGTGCCAAAATATAAATAAATGCCTACAAAAGAAAATACGCCGATTAAGAAAACCAGCCATTTCGGTGCCAGCCAATTTTTATGATTAATACACATTAGACGCCATAAAAATAAAACAATAATAAGTGTAATAGACCAGCCTGGAAACCGGCTAACATGTGGCGACATGACTAGTGCCAGTGATAACACCACCCAGAAAACCGGTGACTGACTTAATTTTTTAAATCGATTTAAAATTAAGTCGTTCATGTTTTATTGCCAAATAAAGCCAGTGCTTTTAAGCACTGCTGTTTATGCTGTAAGCCGGAAGCGGGGGGCAATGTGGCGCCGGGTATTTTAAGTCCATAAATAATATTTTTATCGCTGGCATCGAGAATCATCCGACATAAAATTGACAGGCGTTTTTCAATGTCGAGTGTTTCACTGGTATGCATCCAGTTTATCCAGGCTTTTTCAGCCGTGTCATTTGTAAATAATTTAGTTTGTAAGGTGCCGGTTTTTGCAACCGCCTTCCAGGCCATATAGGTGGGTGAATCGCCCGCCTGATATTCACGAATGCCGGCAAAATCGTCCACCCCATGTTTGTCACTGTTATCTGAGCCCTGTTTGCTGTCTTTTGCAAAATGTAATGGGTAGTGGTGTGAATCCGGGGCCGGGTAAACCAGGCATCGGCTATCGAGCTTTAACCAGCTCCAGGCATGAAATAATCCCAGGGGGTACTCACTGAACAGTTTTATTCTACCAATTGAAATATAGCCCCGCTGCGTTGTGGCGTGTTCGAGTTTAATGCTGGTTTCAGAAGCATTAATCAGGTGTGCAGTACTTATCTGGCTGCTTTCAGAAAGCAGCTTTAAATTAGGGTGGATGGTATTTTCTTTGCAGGAGATATAAATGGGAAATAAAATGCTCTGACCTACAAACACAGGTTCAGCACGGCCAATTTTAACGTTTAGCTGATTGATATTTTGATGGGTATAAATCATGCCTAAAAAACCCAAAGAACCGAGTAAAAAAGTCAGCATGTATCCTAGACTATTTTCATAATTGATAGCGCCGAATAAAATCAGCAGTAATACAAAAAAATAAATGATGCCATTGCGCGTGGGTAAAATATATAACTGTCGACGATTAATTGTTTGCTGGTGGCGGGCAGTTTGCTGGCGTTTTTCCGCCCAGTTGTAAATGAAGCGTTCAAAAAATTGTGGTACTAAAGGCAGCCCGGAGGGTGTTTTCCGGGGTATTTTCCGGGGTATTTCCCGAGAAATTTTCTGGGATGGCATTAAACCGGAACCTGTTTGATGAGCAGGGAGATTAAATCATCTATATGTTTGTCCTGATGTTCCGGGTGAATTTGTAGACGATGGGCTGCAACGCAGGGCAAAACCTGTTGTATATCTTCGGGTAAGACATGATCACGGCCTTGTAACAATGCCCAGGCGCGGGCACAACGTTGAAGTGCTAAACCGGCCCGCGGGGAAAGACCGCTAATAAACCAGGGGGATAAGCGGCTGCTGCGAATAAGCGATAATACATAATCTAAAATCGCTTCGGACATGTGAATTTTTTCTACAGTTAGCTGTAACTGAATAAGTTGCCCGGGGGTAATAATTGCCTGCAGTTGTTCAATCATTGCATGGCGATTCTTGCCTTTGAGTAGTTCCATTTCGGCCCGCTGGTCTGGATAGCCAATCGTAATGCGCATTAAAAAACGATCGAGCTGTGACTCGGGCAGCGGGAAAGTGCCGACCTGTTCTAATGGGTTCTGGGTGGCAATAACAAAGAACGGGTTTGGTAGCTGACGGGTGACACCATCCTGGGTAACCTGTTTTTCTTCCATCGCTTCAAGCAAGGCGCTTTGTGTTTTAGGTGTGGAACGATTAATTTCATCCGTCAGTAAAACCTGTGTAAACACCGGTCCCTGATGAAATTTAAATGACTGATCCTGAGTGTTGAAAATGGATATTCCCAAAACATCAGAGGGCAGCAAGTCACTTGTGAACTGAATACGCTGAAAGTCGAGGCCAAAAACCCTGGCCAGTGTCAGGGATAATGTGGTTTTCCCCACCCCCGGTAAGTCTTCAATTAATAAATGCCCGCCAGCGAGTAAACAGCTAAGAGCGAGTTGTATTTGCCGACTTTTTCCCAGAATGATAGATGAAACTGATTTTTCGGCCAGTGTCAGTAATTGACGGGTTTGTTCTGATGTTAATGTTGCGGTAGTCAGCATAAATAATCTCTAATGTTCAGCGCAGGCTGAAATAATTTAGCATTTATCGATATTGTAGAGTAGTGAGTATACAGATTCAGTAAAAATTGTCCGTCAAAGCTTTGTGTTTTGTGATCGGGTGAAATATCTGTCTGATCGTCCTGTAAAAAATAGCTTTAATTCTTATTAAAGAAATCCATGATTTTGCCGATACTGTATCTGAGCCTTTATAGATAAGTATCACGCGGGATTTTAATATGTATATGTCATATCATCAGGCTGTTGAGCAGCAAGGTGTATATCATCAGTTTAATGGCCTGATTTTTAGCGATATCAGTTTTGGATTTATGCCCGCATTTAAAAATTTAAAAGATCAGCAAATTCATTTATCCAGAGATCATAACGGGGATATCTCTATAATGCATTTGTTTGATGGTTTACCCGAATGCTGGATAAAAGAAAAAGATCAACAGGGTATACCGCTAACATTAAAATCAGAAATTATCGCCGGGTTTATGCGTAATGCTGAGTTCTATACGCTGAGTGAAATTGTTAATACTATTCGGGATAGTTAAACGGGAATGGTTTAAAGCTATAATATCTCTTATTGGGAATGTTGTGTATTGGCGTTAGCGGTTAGATTTTAATTTGTTTATACAACTAACTCTTCACCTTGTTCTGCTTCGTCAGCTACAGCGGGCTCCTACAGGGAAAATATCTGGTTATGTTGAATTCGGTTATAATTAAAATTTCAGCTCTGCACTAACTGTTTTCCCCCATGCCTGCAAATCACGCAGCACCTGTTTTTTATTATCGTCAAGTTCAGGGTTTTCTAGCTGTTCATTTAATGCCTGGTTGTACTTTTCAAAATTAATGATTTTTTCATCTTGAATGGTGAATTTTTCAGCTCTATAACTATTCCATTTTTTTCGTTCTGCATCGTTTAAACTATCCGGATAGTTTCGTGCACGGTATCGAAACAGCAACTCCAGAATTCTATCATCCTGAAAATTAAAATCTGCACTTGATGAATTTTCACTGGATAAATCTGCATTGGCCAATTCAGCTGGATTTAAATGGCGTAGTTTTTCCATGCGGCTTTTATCGTCGGGGCTAAAAAAACCACCACCGTATAAATTTTTATCTGGATCGGTTTCTTTTTCAAACGGGTTGTGGCTGTATACCCGGTGTAGTTTTTTATTTAAATCGGTAATGCTTTTTAGGGCTTCCAAATGGACTAAATATTCCTGTGGATTGATTTCTGTGCGCTTCGCCGAGGCTTCATCAAGCGTATTTAGCGGCGCAACAACAGGGCATTTATTAATATGTATAGTTTTCAGGGGAATGCGTTCAACACCTTCCGGCAGTTGATCTCTGGGGGTGTAAAGCCTTTCTATTATTTCTTCGGCGGAAAGGTTTTTTAAATTTTGTGGTGAAAAGCGTAAATCAAAAACAATGATGCCGTTTTTGTTGCTTGGGTGTTGCATCAGCGGGTACACGACAGTGGTGTTACAAATGGTGCTTGGGTACATACCGGAGGTGTGTAAAATGACCTCAGGCTTATATAAATTAAGCAGCTTCGAAATTTTTTGTTTGCCTTTATTAGCCAATACAAAATCAAATAATTTGGGTTGTTTATCTTTAATTAATTTTGCAACTGCAATGGTTGCGTGTACATCGGATAGTGCATCATGGGCTGCTTCATGACTAATCCCATTGGCTTTGGTAATTAATTCCAGGCGGTTACTGGGGATGCCATCATCGTCCACCGGCCATTCAATTCCCTGTGGGCGCAGGGCACGGGTGATGCGCACCAAATCGATAATATCCCAGCGTGAGCAGCCGTTTTGCCATTCCCGTGCATAGGGGTCAAAAAAATTTCGGTATAGACTGTAGCGGGTAAATTCATCGTCAAACCGAATACTGTTAAAACCCACAACACAGGTATTGGGGGTGGCAAACTGTTTTTCAATACGGGCAATAAACTCGGCTTCAATGAGTCCATTGGCGAGTGTTTTCTGTGGTGTGATGCCGGTGATTAAACAGGCTTGCGGGTTGGGCAGTATGTCGTCGCTGGCCTTGCAAAAAATATCGATGGGCTCACCGATAATATTGAAATCCATATCAGTGCGAATGCCGGCAAACTGGGCAATTCGATCATTTCGCGGGTCTAAACCAAAGGTTTCGTAGTCATACCAGTAGAAGCTGGGTGAGTGCATGGGAATGTTTTTATGATTTCAGGTAAAGGTGATTTTGAAGTGAATATTTTAATGTGTCAAATAGTATTGAAAACGCAATGCTAAAGGTCTAATCAGAGTGCTCTTAAATCACGTGTGCACGTAAAGACAACACAGATGTCGTGTTGGTGGATCAGGTGCAGTAGATCTGACCTGATCCATGTGGATAAATTAAAAGATTTAGGATTTTTCAGGTGGTTTCTGGAAAAGCTGTTTTCTGAACATACAGGCAAACCAGAAACCCACGGTATAAATCAGCCCAACGATGGCTGTCCAGCCCAATATGGCTTCTGTGGACTGCCGCGACTGGATGCCGTCGTATGATCCGGTAATAATAAAGTAGGTTGCGGTGATGGTAATAAGCAGACCAATGAACATATTGAGTCTGAATATACGTTTAAATTTATCCAGGAGAGAGTTGGACATAATTTGAATACTCCTTACGAATTGAATCCGTTATTGAGGTTAAAAATAATCGGATTAGACATGAATTTGTATAATCGAATATATGAATATTTTGCAACACTGACATTGATATAAGTCAAATGCTAATGTTTTTGTTTTGCAGGGTTTAATATTTAAATTGAGAAACCAGTTTCTGCAATTCACCCGCCAGCCTTTCCAGCTCATTACTGGAGATTGCAAGCTGATCCGATGCGTCGGCATTTTCATCCGCCACCCGGCTGATAATCACCACATTCTGATTAATTTCTTCAGATACCGAACTTTGTTCCTCGGATGCGGTGGCAATCTGGATATTCATGCTGGAAATGGTGGCGACGGAATTGGTAATCTCATTTAAGGCATTGCCCGCATTCGAGGCATTTTTAACGCTGGCCTGCGCTTTTTTCTGACCCAGTCCAATGGCATCAACCGCCGCATGGGCCTGCACCTGTAAAGCATCTATCATGGATTCAATTTCGGTGGTAGATTGCTGTGTGCGACTCGCCAGGGTGCGCACCTCATCCGCAACCACCGCAAATCCACGTCCCTGCTCACCGGCACGTGCGGCTTCTATTGCAGCATTCAGGGCGAGTAAATTCGTCTGTTCGGCAATGCCTTTTATGACATCGAGCACCGTGCCAATAGACTCCGTATCCTGGGAAAGTTTATTAATGACATTAACACCGGTTTCAATTTCAGACGCCAGAGCGTTAATGGAGGCCACGGTTTCACCCACCACAGTCTTGCCTAACTGTGCATTTTCATCCGCCTGTTGAGCCGAGTCGGCGGCCAAATTTGCATTCGAGGCAACCTCCTGAATGGTGGCGGTCAGTTCCGTGACCGCGGAGGCTACCCGTTCAGTTTGCTGGCGTTGTTGCTGAGAGCCGCTTTGTGTCTGGTCAACAATGCCACTCACATCCCGTACAACCGCCGATAAATTTTCTACACAGTTGGCAAGCTCAGATACCAGTGACTGGACTTTAACCGCAAATTTATTAAAGCCGCTGGACATTTGTGCCAGCTCTGAATTGCCTTTGTCATCCAGGCGCTGGGTTAAATCCCCTTCACCCTCAGCCAGGTCGCGCATTGCATGCACCGCCTGATTAATCGGCAAGGTGATCATGCGGGCAATTAAAAAGGCAATAATAACCCCCACCAGTAGCCCTATACTCATCCCGGTCATTACTTTGTCACTGGCCTTGGAGGCTTCATCCTGCAGCTCATCACTGGTTTGGGTAATGAGTGTTTTTAACTGGTTAACCAGTTTCCCAATGTCAGATTCTATAGAAATAACCAGTGGAGCGATTTCTGTTTTTACCAGATAGAGATCGGTTCTGTATTTGTCAGTTGAATGTATCGCAACCGCTTCATCTAGTTGTTTAAAATAGTTGGTATTAATTTTAATGAGTTTTGGCATGCTCTCCGATTGTTCAAAGCTGTACATATCCTCATTTTTTTTCATGTAGTCGAGTTTTTTCCTGATGACATCACTGAAGGTTTTCATGTTTTCTATATTGATATTGTTTCTGAAGGCCAGATAGGTGCGTAACTCACTGGCGATTTGTGAGTTGTAATAGCGCAAATCATATAACGTTTTCCGAAAGGTGTTACGACTGCCATCCTCGTTATCTTCCTCGTAATCAGAGTCAAGCATCTGGCTGAGTAAAGCCTGTATCTGCTGAGTGCTTGGGTTGAGTTTTTCAGAGGCAAGACGTTGTGCCGGAACATTTTTGCTAACATTTCCTACCAGGGTTACCATTTTACTGCGATAGCTGGACAGCTTTTGTATGTCTTTTTCAATCTGCGTAACGATGTCACTATATTCTTTATTTTCAACAACAAATTTTAATGTCGCCAGTTGGCTAGCCTGTTCAATGGCGGTATCGAGCTGAGTAAAATATGATTTTTGATAATCTGTTTCCAGGGTTAATAAATAGAAACCAAGCATATTGCTGGCTGCTTCAAGTCTGGATTCCAGGCTCTGAGCACCCAGAACAACCGGTTGAATATCATTAGTCACCTCACTGATACCATCATTTAAGCGTACAAATTGCCCCAGCGTACTTAATGATACAAACAGTAATATTGACAGAATCAGACCAAAACCAAACCATATTCTGCTTCTGATTGAGGTATTACTGAATATATTATTCAAATGACAAATTTCTAAAATCGAACTCATTTTTGCTCCCAAAAAGTCCACTTCGCAGTGGCAATCTCTTCTAAGTTATTATTATAGTTAAATTAATATATAGCAGATTTTTTTAAAAAAGCAGTTTTAGGGGGCAGTCGCGGGTGAGATGGAGAGTGAGATTAGCTGGTAATGTTGCGGTAGATGTCAGCAACTTTCAGGGGCAGCTGCTTAACATCATCAATCACCACATAGCTGGCGCTGCCGTACATGGTTTTTAAATAGTCCCGACCCTCTTTATCAATGGTGATGCAAAACGGATGCACCCCCTGTTGGCGGGATTCAAGTAAAGCCATGCGGGTGTCTTCTATGCCATATTCACCCCGGTAGCCGTCATAGTCTTCCGGCTTACCATCGGAAAGGGTTATCAGAATTTTAGTTTTGGCCTCGATGTCTTCAAACATCTGGTTGAAGTGGCGAATAAATACCCCGAGGCGGGTGTAGTCATGGGGTTTGATATTGGCGATGCGGCCTTTGGTTTCATCGTTATATTCATCGCTGAAGGTCTTCACCGGGTACACCTCGCAGCGCTTGCGGGTATTGCCGGTGAAGCCATAAATAGCATAACGGTCGCCGAGGGTTTCCAGCGCTTCGCTTAATAACACTAATGACTCACGTTCCGCATCATTAATCCAGCCCTTGGTGGAGCCGCTCATGTCCACCATAAAAATCACCGCAATATTGCGCTCTTCCTTATGCATCTTGGTGAAAATATTTTCCGACATTTCCATGCCACTGGCCATATCCCCCCAGGCTTCAACTAATGCGTCTATGTCGATATCATCACCATAGGGCTGTTTTTTGAGGGTTTTATCTTCGCCGCGTAAAATTTCAAAGGTACGACGTAAGTTTTTTATTAAACCAGAATATTTTTTTACCGTGTCATTTACAAATGCGGTGCTGCCGGCAGTAAGTTTGACTTCGCGCAGGGCGCACCAGTTTTTCTTGTAACGTTGGCGACGAAAATCCCACTCTTTGTGCAAAAATGCACCTTCTTCGTGATAGGTGCCGGCCCATACATTTTCATCACTTTGTTTTTCCGGCTCGGCAATAACTTTATAATTACCATCACCCGCAGCTACTAAATAATCATCCGGTATTTCCCCCAGATCCTGAATAATCGAACTCATCAAACTTTCCACGCCATCCGGTGGTTCAATAGATTCACCCTCCAGTTCTAATTTATATTTAAATCCCTGGGGCATATTCGGGTCGGGTATTTCCTGTGCGCTAATTTCACGGCGTTCATCTTCATCAAATTCACTGGCGGGTTTATTTTTTTTCTCTTCCAGCACATGGGCAATGGCCTGACGAAATAAATCTTTTTCCTTGATCAAACGAATTTCACGTCTTAACTCAACCTGTTCGGTTTGCAGGCTGCCCGTATAATAATTTAATGCAGGGGGAGTAAGGTGATAAACATCCGGCAGTAATTTTAAAATATCTTTAATATTACTTTTGATAGAAATTTTTTGTTCGATATTTGTATTATTTTGACTGTTAATCATTATGTCGCAAATTCTGGGCTGATCACCCCGTTCACAAAGCTGCTGCATCTGTCGGTGAATGCCGGGTAGTTCATGTTTGATTTTATGATCGAGTCGAATCATTTCCAGCACATGAAACCATTGTTCTGCCAGTGCCGGGTTTTCATACTCTGAGAAAACTTCGCTCAAATTTTCACACCAGGTGCCAAACCAGTTTTGCGCCCACATTACCACCACCATGCATTTATAAACCTGGAAGTTATCCTGTTTATTTGCGTAACGATTTACAATGCCGGGCAGGAAAATAGATTCTGTATCGGTATAGGTTTTTTTATCGGGTTCAATTTTTAGACGTCGGCCATTTAAACCCATAACAAAATGTTCCAGCATATTACAAACATCATCGAATGAGATACCGGTAAGTTTCTGGGTGGCATTATGGGCGACTGATTCCAGTTCATTAAAAATTTCGATTGCACCGTATAAGCCTTTACTGTCAAATACGTCAATGGCCTGATCGAGCCACAGTTCAATGGTGTCAATTTCCATTAAATCCATTGCTTTTTGCATACGGTTGGCGAGCTGGTAGGCGAGGCCGCTGTTAGTGGCTGAGGCTTTTTTTATGAGTTCGAGTATGCTGTCCTGAGTTTGAATATCAAACTGGGTCAGGTGCTGAATAACCGGCTCACTCACTTCAACAAACATGTCGTCGAAGCGCTCTTCAATTTCAGCAAAGGTGAAGGGGGGTAAACTCATTTTAGTTTAAGCCGAAAATATAAAGATCCATCACTCCAGCTATAGTGGAATGACGGGTTTGAAAAAGTTTTGTTTACATAATATTTCAAGTTAAATACTTTTAAGTTAAAACAAAGAAGAACTTAATTCATTAATTGCCGCCAGCATTTCCGCATCATCGGTAAGCGCCTGGGCAATAGCAGTGTGGCAGGCATCCACCGGAGAAATACCCGCTGAAATTAATTTGGCCGCGTGCACCAGTAAACGGGTGCTGGCGCCTTCTTCCAGGCCGCTGCCTTTTAAGTTGCGGGTCATCTGTGCAAATTTCACCAGACGTTCGGCGAGGGAATGCTCAATGTCGGCTTCTGTTTTAATAATGCGGATTTCAAGTTCTGCCGACGGGTAATCAAACTCAAGCGCAACAAATCGCTGACGGGTGCTTTGTTTTAAATCTTTTAACACACTCTGATAACCCGGGTTATAGGAAATGGCTAGGCAAAAATCTGCAGTTGCTTCCAGCACTTCGCCAACTTTTTCCATGGGTAAAACCCGCCGGTCATCAGCCAGTGGATGAATCACAACGGTGGTATCTTTACGGGCTTCAACCACTTCATCTAAATAACAAATCGCGCCGTGGCGAACTGAGCGAGCCAGAGGACCATCAATCCATTGGGTTTCGCCGCCGGAAATTAAAAACCGTCCGACTAAATCCGAGGCGGTTAAATCATCATGGCAGGAAACTGTAATCAGGGCTTTTTGCAAGCGCCAGGCCATGTGCTCCATAAAGCGGGTTTTACCGCAACCGGTTGGACCTTTGAGCAGGACCGGAATTTTTTGCTCATAGGCGGCGAGAAAAATTTCAATTTCAGAGCCTACCGCTTCGTAATAGGGTTCATCTTTTATGAAACACTCTTCCGGCTTTAGTGATTTAGCAATGTCGTTCATTTATGGCTCCGGCAAGGGGGTTGTCTATTATTGCTGTGGTTTAGCAAACAGCCTATTCGTACAGGTTAATCAGTTGATAAATGGTTGTTTTTTCTATTCGTCCTGAATGTACAGGGGGCGCTTCAGAAATACAATAGTCTGCCGATAAAGAAGGATACACAGAGAAATGTAAATGACACATAGAACGCATTAAATTAATGCAAAAACTGGCTCATAGCCCTTTGTATAAGCATAAACCAGAGCCAGAAGGAATATATCATGGACACTCAATTTGATAGCCGTATAAAAGGTTTTGATTTAGGGACTTTAAAAAGCCCTGAAAAAGATAATGGATATATAGCGGGTAGCAGTTCAAGGGCCGGTTCAGGATCAGGTTTAAGTGATGTAAAAAAATCCGTTGAATTGCTAGAGAATAAGCTGGGTAAAAACCTGCCTGGATTTACCCTCGTTAGTGAATTAAATCCGGCGAATTTTACACCCACAGCAGTCGCCGACCGAATTTTAGGTTTTGTGACAAACGCCATTACCCAAAGAGCCGGCAGTGATCTGGAAGCGCAAAGTATGTTACGCCAGGCCAAAGAAGGTATTGCCCGGGGATTTTCTGAAGCCAGAGAAATTCTAAGTGGTATGCCGCTAATGACGGATGAAATTGGAGAGCAGATTAAGCAGACAGAATCGTTGATTTTTGAGGGTCTGGATAACTTACAAAGTGCACCGGTGGATACATCACGGCAGCAGATTATTTCTGAAAATGCTTCACTATCCAGTGAGTTTAAACAAAGTAGTCAGGCATCCATTCAAATTGTCACACAGGACGGAGATAAAGTGGATGTGAGCTATGCGGCATTGATTCAATATACAGAAGCGCAAAGTTACTCGGCTAATCAGCAGGCAGCCAGTGCGTCTTATGAATTTTCAAGTCAGGCATCCGCGTCTTTTCAGTTTAGTGTGCAGGGTAATCTGGATGAAGGCGAGCGGCAAGCGATTAATGAATTGTTAAATGATGTGGGTGATTTAGCCAATCAGTTTTTTAACGGTGATGTGCAGGCGGCGTTTAGCTCAGCACAGGCATTAGGTTTTGATAGTAAAGAGCTAAAAAGTTTTGCGCTTGATTTTCAACAAAGCACCTATGTTGAAGTGGTGCAGACGTATCAGCGAACAGAGCAGATAAGCCCAGAAAGGATAAACCCAGAAAGGATAAACCCAGAAAGGATAAACCCAGAAAGGATAAGCCCACAACAGATGAGTCAGTCAACTGCACCTGTTGCAAATCCGGCTCCGGCAATTGATGTACTATTGCAACTGGAAAATTTAATTGAACAGACAAAAGACACTGCCAAAATTGAATCCCCGCAAATGACTATAAAATCGTTGTTATCGGGTATGCTGGATTTATTGAATGAGGATAGTAAATCACCCGTACAAAATTATATTAAAGATATTATTGATGGGGTGTAAGTCGGCTGTATTTAATCTGCTTTTTATTGAGCATCAAAACTATGTCATGAGGATGTGGTTAGGGTTATAGGTTTCGACTAATAACACCTGCCATCCCCGACCAATAAAATCATCATGGGCATTCGGGAATGACGAAGTTTTTTTATTCTAATGCAACCCTATAGGATAAAATAAAAACTACGTTCTTTGAGTGTGATTTTTTATTTTTTAAATTTCAATCAAAAAATCAACCCGCATTCTTACCCGTAATGACATAACTTGCCAGGTCGCTGGCATCATGTTGATGATCATCCCCCAGTAAATCTTTTTGTAGTGCTGCTTCATCAATTTTGGCACCTAAATGTTTCGCTACGGTGCGCATATCAATTTCTGCATTTTCAATGCACGAGGTTCCGCCGGGTGAGGGGGTCATGTTAAAAATGCCGCCAATGCCGCTGTCTATTTTTGCTTCACCCATTAATAATTCACAGCGATCTTTGTCGATGAGTTGTGGGCGAATGCCACCCACTTTATTGGCAAAGGTTAAATCACCAATTTTCAGAGATGGAACGATTTTTTGTACGTCTTTTAAAAATAAAATTTTTCGAATAACCGGAATTTCAAACAACATATTTTTAAACATGTAGTTTCGAATATCTTTTACTTTTAATAAATCCCAGAGAACTTTAGCCACTCGACCATCAAAACGAAACACCTGCAAAAAATCCGGCAGGGTTTTTAAATTGTATCTTTCTAAAATGGGCAGCACCAGTGCGGTGGGGCCGAAACGGGTTGCACCGGGTACCAGTACATCCGGATCGCCATGAATTGCGGCAAACGGCAGCGCATCATTTTGCACGGTATAAACTTTACCGTTTAATACATGTGGGGTGAAGTAATAACTGCCAGCAATGGGCAGCACTGAATAATGATGGCCATAACCCATGTCGTGGGCAAGCTTTAAACTATGCCCGCCGGCACACACTACCAGTGCTTTGCTGCGATAGCACACGCCATTGGTTTCTACTATAAAACCGTTTTTGTCGAGTTTTATGTGATCGACATATTCGTTGTAATGTAAATCAATGGTTTTTTCAGGATGCGCAGTGGCTTCAATTTCAGCCTGGCGAACAAACGAGCGTGACAGGGCTTCAAAATTGACCGCGGTGTATTCATCGGTTGAACCCAGTGCAATAATTTTATCTTTGCGAAATTTTTCGTTATTCATCACAACATTGGGTTCAATGCGGGCAATGGCTTTTTTATCCAGTAATTTTAAGTGGGGATAATGGGGGCCGAATTTCTCAAAACGTTTTTTTAGCAGCTCACATTCTTTTGCTCCCACACCCAATACCATTTTTGAATATTTAAAAATAATGTGATGGGCGTCAGGCTGTGCCACCGCGTAGTTGCGCAACATGCTGGCGGCACGCTTTACCTTGAGGGCTTTGTCGAGGGTGTAGTTAGTTTCAATATCGCCGCAGTGCAGGGTCTGACTGTTATTGCTGGACAGGGAATTGACCCGCGCCGGGGCGGCGTATTTTTCAATGACCCCAATATGCTGAATATCGGTATATTTTGTGGTGAGATAAAGGAGTGCGCTACCGGATACACCGGCCCCGATAATTAACAGGTCGTACTGATTTGCCATGGAAAGTCCAATTAATAATTTACGCTGATTTTAGCCTAATTTGAAAAGGTTTTTTGGGGTAAAATGCGGCGTTTATATTATATAGTGGAAATATCATGGCAATTCAGTGGTTCCCCGGCCATATGCACAAGGCGCGCAAAGAGATTAAAAAGGTCATGCCTAAAATTGACCTGATAATCGAAGTGCTAGATGCGCGCATTCCCTACAGCTCTGAAAATCCACTGATTGCGGAACTGCGCGGCGATAAGCCCTGTATTAAATTGCTTAACAAATCCGATTTGGCGGATGCCAGAATAACCCAGCTGTGGATTGATCATTTTCAGGCCGCACGCAATATTAAAGCGCTGGCGGTCACACAGGAGCAGCCCGCAAAGATTAAACAAACCCTGAAACTGTGCCGGCAGTTTTTCCCCGATCGAAATGTTTCCGTGAAACCGATTCGGGTGTTAATTATGGGGATTCCCAATGTGGGAAAATCCAGCGTAATAAATACACTCGCCGGACGCTTTATTGCAAAGGTCGGGAATGAGCCAGCAATTACCAAACGTCAGCAAAGAATTATTTTAGACAATGGTATTGAGCTTATGGATACCCCGGGTTTTTTATGGCCGAAAATTCATAATGTAAATAGTGGTTACCGGCTGGCAGTAACCGGTGCTATAAAAAGTACCGCGATGGAATATGAAGATGTGGCATTGTTTGCCGCGGGATATTTTTCTGAAGCCTATCCGCAATTGTTGCGTAAACGTTATAAACTGGATGAATTGCCGCAGGGTGAAATGCAGGTACTCGAAACCATCGCTAAAAAACGTGGATATTTACAAGCGGGTGGCGTGGTTAATTTGCATAAGGTTTCAGAAGTTTTATTAAATGAATTTCGTGCAAAACTCATCGGTGCCATGAGTCTGGAAACGCCAGAGATGATTCATGCTGAGCTGGATGAGATGCGTAGCGAATTATCAGATTAATATCTCCCCCTTAGTAAAAGGGGGATTAAGGGGGATTTAAAAAAATAAAAAGCGGTTAAACGCAAATGGACGCGAATAAAAACAAAAAACCGCAAATATACGCAAATTTTTTTATAAATATGTATTGAGTTTTGAATATAATAAGCTGTCATTTTTTAAATCTAGTGTCGAGATAATATCTTTAAAAATTTTAAATCATCAAAAAAATAACACTTACTCAATAATGATTTTTCAAACTAAATTATTTTAGCGTTCATTTGCGGTTTTTGCTTTTATTCGCGTCCATTCGCGTTAAGTCTTTTAAATCTTTTAAGACTTCAAGGAATCACATAAAACAAAATAGAAAAGAAATGCGACACACTACCCGCCAGCACAAATAAATGCCAGATAGCATGATTAAAGGTCAGTTTATCCCACACATAAAAAATCACCCCGAAGGAATAAAATAAACCACCAATCAGTAATAAAATTAAACCACCGGTTTCTACCTGCTCAAGCATCGGATTAATCGCAAAGATAATAATCCAGCCCATGCCAAGATACAGGGCTAAAGATATTTTTTTGAAAGGTTTCCAGTTAATAAATTCCAGCACCACGCCGCTTAAAGCCAGTGTCCAGATAATCGCAAACAAATGCCAGCCCCAGCTGTCGCGCAGACTTACCAGTAAAAAAGGCGTATAGGTACCCGCAATCAGTAAATAAATGGCCGCATGGTCAATGCGTTGTAAAAATACTTTTGCATTGGGGTGGGGAATGCCGTGATATAACGCCGATGCGCCATAAAGTAAAATAAGGCTGGAACCATAAATACTGCTGCTCACCACATGCCAGGCATTTCCATTCTGGCTGGAAAAACCGACCATGATAACCAGGCCGGCAATGCTTAACAGCATGCCCAGACCGTGGGTGGTAGTATGCGCAATTTCTTCTGCAAGGGTATAGGCTATTTCATTGGACTGACTCATCAACGCAACCTCAGGAATCCAGATAATATTTAGGGCACCTCTATATATTGAGTGTGTAGGGGATTTAAGTAAAGTTTGTATTTACCTTTAATATCAATAAATAAGCAATAACTTATTCGTGACACTGTTTTTATATAGACCCGTAATTAATGGAATAATTTCACTAATGGGGTCATCATTAGTATATCAAGCTAAATTTAGAGTAGTTTTAACACCCGGTGGTTTTATCTTTAAATAGGCCATAATCGGGGAGCGTCCCCCCAGCGACTGTTAGATACGGCTGGAAAATGATATAGCACACGGTCTGTCAAACAGGCTTTTAAGCGGTGCCGGTAGGGGGGTTTCTACTTAATCAATATTAGGCAATTGGAAATTAATATGAGTAGAAACGCGCAACTATTATATAAAGCGCTTTTGTTTCTGATTTTATTTATAGCGATCACTAAATGGCCGGCCTATGCCGGTGATTTAGCGCCTGACTTTTCGGCCAAATCACCGGCGGTTATTAATATTGGGGTATTAGCCTATCGTGGAAAGGCGCAGGCATTAAAACGCTGGTCTGCTACCGCCGAATACCTTTCCCAGGCCATCGGCCAGCATTTTGAAATTGTACCGGTCAATCTGGAAGAAATCACCGATGCCATTAATTCTGGAAACATTCATTTCACCCTGACGAATCCGGGTAACTATGTCAGTCTTGAGGCGCGTTTTGGTGCCTCGCGAATTGCGACTATGCAAACTCTTGAGCAGGGTCGCACGCGGATTCGCTATGGTGCGGTTATATTTACCCGTGCCCAAAATTTTGATATTCGCAGCCTTAAGGATTTGCGCGGCAAGTCATTTATGGCGGTGAGTCCGGTTGCCTTCGGGGGGTTTCAAATGGCCTGGCGGGAGCTGGTAGAGCAGGGCATCGATCCCTTTACCGATATCAGTGATTTACAGTTTGCCGGATTTCCCCAGGATAATATTCTGCATGCGGTTTTAAATGGCCAGGTAGACGCCGCAACTGTACGTGCTGAAACCATGATGCGCATGGTTGAAGCGGGCAAAATAAAGATGAATGATCTGCGAATATTAAATCCGCAACAGAGTAAAGGCAGCTCCTTGCCCCTGAGCACGCGCCTCTACCCGGAATGGCCGTTTGCCATGTTAAAAAATACCCCGCGGGAATTGGCAACGCGGGTAGCCCAGGCACTGCTATCCATGCCACAAAATCATCCGGCAGCACGGGTGTCCCGCACCGCAGGCTGGACGGTACCACTGGATTATTCGCCGGTGCACCGCTTAATGAAAACCCTCAAAATAGGCCCCTATGAAGCATTACGCCAAACCTCATTTACGTCAATATTAAAACGTTTTGCACCCTGGTTAATCGGTGCCGCCATTGTGTTATTGCTGCTCCTGGTGGTTAATGGTTACATCACCCGCACCAATCGAAAACTTAAACATACCCAGTCGGTACTGCGCGACGAAATTTCCGAGCGCAAACACTCGCAACAGGCGCTGGCCATTTATCGCAATTCCCTGGAAGAGCAGGTGGCGGAGCGCACAGAAGATTTAAAGCAAACTAATCAGGCGCTGGAAAAAAGCCGTATTGCATTGCGTGAGCTGGTGAGAATTACCAGTGCCCCGGATTTAACCCATGATGACAAGCTTGCCAGGTTACTTGACACCGGGCGGAAATATTTTGATTTACCGGTGGCGGTACTTGCCAGCACCCAGGTAGAAGATCACCGTATTTGCCGTATTTCCGGTAACGCCCGCTTAGCCACAGGTCGCGGTGTACCCATCAGCGAAAGTTGTGTTGCCCGGCTGCTGGAATATAAAGGCGAGCCCTTAGATATCCCCGATCTTGAAAAAGGCCAGGGAGCAAGTTGTGGTTGCCAGCAAAAAGGCTGGAAAACCTATTTAGGTGCGGCGGTAATGGTCGACGGTAAAATTCATTGTAGCCTGGAATTTGCGGGCACGATTGCTCGCAGTCAGGAGTACAGCAAGTGGGATCACGAATTGCTAAAAGTAATGGCGCAGTGGATTGGCGATGAGGTTGAACTACAAATGGCCCATGAGTCTCAGCAGCGACATCAGGCGGAATTTGCGCGGGTGTCCCGTATGAGTGCCATTGGTGAAATGGCTGCGAGTCTGGCACATGAATTGAATCAACCGCTCACCGGAGCCATAAATTATTGTAACGCCTGTTTGCGGTTGCTCAAAGAAGGTAATACCGACCATCAGAAATTAACCCAGGGAATGATAAATGCGGTGGAGGGGGCAACCATGGCCGCTGATATAATTCGTCGCATTCGTTTATTTGTGCAAAAAGGCGATGCTCAGCACAGCGTGTTAGATTTAAATAGTGCCGTGATGAATGTGGCCACGCTAGTAAAGCATGAAGCGAGTCGGCGAAAAGTAAACATAGAACTGGATTTGCAAGAAAAATTACCCATGGTTGAAGGTGACATGATTCAGCTAGAGCAGGTTGTATTAAATTTTATACGCAATGGTTTAGATGCAATGGATGTGGTTAGGCCGGAGCAGCGACATTTATGTATAAGTACACGAAAAATAAAGGGTGCAAAGGTTATGTTAAGTACCACTGATAGCGGAGAAGGAATTGCAGCGGATGCATTGCCAAAAATATTTGATGCGTTTTACACCACCAAATCTGATGGCATGGGGATTGGTTTATCCATAAGCCGATCAATCATTGAATCGCACCAGGGGATGATAAAAGCACGCTCACTTCCCAACGGTGGTGGTGCAGAGTTTGTTTTTGAACTTCCAGTCCAGCAGGTAAGCTAATATGAATTCAGATATTTCTTCAATTAATAAAAAATCAACTTCCAAGGTAAACTCCCAGGCAAACTCCCAGGTAAACTCCCAGGTAAATTCCTCGGCAATCTCCCCGGTAACCTTCATTGTGGATGATGACCGCATGGCCAGAGAGTCGCTAAAGTGGCTAGCAGAATCGGCAAATTTAACGGTGCAGGAATTTAAGTACGGCGAAGAATTTTTGCAACAGTTTAATCGCAATACACCGGGATGCGTTGTACTCGATGTACGCATGCCGGATATAAATGGCATGGAATTATTTGCGCGGTTAAAAGAATCCGGCGCAAGTATTCCGGTTATTATTGTAACCGGACACGCAGATGTGGCAATGGCAGTAAGAGCCATGAAAGCCGGTGCCTATGATTTTGTAGAAAAGCCCTATAACGATGCGCTGATGCTAGAGCTTATTCAAAGCGCAATAAATTGTGATAGAGATAAACGCGAGCACCAGAGTAAAGTCGATAAAATACAGCGACGTATTAATCGTCTGACACCCCGTGAAAATGAAGTCATGAAGTTTGTATTAAATTCAAAGCAGAATAAAATCATTGCATCTGAATTAGGTATCAGTATTAAAACAGTTGAATTGCACCGTGCAAATTTAATGAGCAAAATGAATGCAGCTTCACCAACAGAGCTAGTGCGACTAGCGATGATGGCGGGAGTGGAAAATGCAAATTAAAATTCGATAATTTCTGGGTTCTAGGCTGGGCTCTAAGCTGGAGTATAGGCTGGACTATAGATTGGTTTATAAATTATAGTAAGCATAAATAATAATATTATTCATTACCAATGTAAGCTATTTGATTTTTTCTTTGTTTGCTGTTTTAGGAAATATCTTTAGCGTGACTGGTTAGCGTCGCTTCAATCCAGTCCAGTCTAATTCTAAGTATACTTAATCTGAGTATGCCTGTTATTTTTTACCAATACATCTATCTTTAATTTTAAATTTATAAGCATTAAATTTTATTTCTTCAACTGACTTAACAATAAAATGATTTAAGTTTAGTGATAATGATTGTGCAGTTTTTGTATTTTTTTGTGAGAATTTAATCTGATATTTCGGGTGCTTCTCTTCTGGTGCTTCTCTATCTGGTGTTTCCCTTCTGGGGTTTCCCCTAGGCGTGCCGGTTGTTTCGCAAGGGCTTACCCTAGGTTTAAGTTTGTGTGTTTAGGGTTGGCCCTAGTTATACAGGTATTTTAGGTGAAATAGAATCTGTAACGCTAAAGAAAATTTTTTAAACCGCATAAGTTAATGGAATATCCGGACTGGGGAAATATTGTTTTTGCTGAATTAAAAAACAATAGAGGTTCTGTTTTTTTGTTAGGGAGTGAGTTGAGAGCAACTCGGAATTCAATGTTGTAAGGGCTAGATTAATTCTTCTCATGGTGAATTTTTTGTGTCAGTTTAAGTGGCTGGCCCAGGATGTTAGCTCAGGATGTTGGCTCAGGAATATTGGGCCAGGAATATTGGGCCAGGAATACTTTGATTAGAATATCCCTGGATTAACCGCGTTGTACATAAATACTGTAAGGCGCATTTTTATTGTTTTACAGTTATTTTACTGACCAGGTTAAATGTCATAATTTTTTGGGGTTGTAACAACTCAGGATTTTTTGATATTAACGGAGATATAAAATGTTACTAAATAAAACTAAACCAATATTTACCGGGGTGAAAAGCTTATTGCTTGCTTCGGCATTGTCGATAGGTCTGAGTTCTCAGGCGCTTGCTAAACATGGTACAAAAGAAATTACGCTGATTCATCTAAGTGATGTGCACGGTCACATTCGTGCCCATGATGAAGATTTTTTAAACAGTGGTAATCGCGAAAATTCCGGTGGTGTTGCCAGGCTGGCTACCGGTATTAAAGATATCCGTGAAAGAGTCGGTGAAGATAATAGCCTGTTGTTCATGGTGGGTGATGCAACTCACGGTGGAGCAGAAGTTTTGTTCACCCTCGGTAATGCAATTATGCCCGTATTCAATGCTCTGAGAATTGATGCGTTTGTGATGGGTAACTGGGACTGGGCATACGGCACACGGGTAACCCGCAGCCGTTATGTCGATGAGTTAAAGGGTAAAATCCCCATGTCTCGTAACAATCAGACAACCCTGAGTTCAACCATCCCTGCCTGTAATGGCACTGCAACTGCAGCAGAGTGTAATGTTATTGCTGCAAATTTTGAAGTGGTTGCCAACAACGTTTACTGGTTTAAGGAAGGCGCTTCCGGCGCAGCCCGTAAACCAGATCTTGATCCGGCTAATCGCGTGTTTGCCCCCTGGGTATTAAGAGAAGCAAATGGAGTGACCGTTGGTTTTGTGGGTGTAACATCTACACGTTTACCGGTTCAGAATCCTCTGTTTAACTTGGGTTTTCGTTTCACCAAGGGTTATCTTGAAATGAAACAGGATATTGCTGATGCACGTGCAGCGGGTGCTGACATTATTGTATTAGCAACTGAATTAGGCCTTGGCGATAATATTCAAATGGCGCTGGAGATTCCCGGCATTGATGTTATTTTAAGTGGTGACACACATGAAACCATTTCTAAGCCAATGATTATTCAGAATGTGTTTACCAAAAAAGATGTCATCATTGTTGAGTCTGGTGAAGATGCCTATCTGGGTGAGTTAACATTAAAAGTTCGGGGCAGTAAAGTTGTAAATCACAGTTTTGTACTGCACGAGTTAACTAATGAAGTTGAGGAAGACACCAGTGATTATTATATTGCCGGTGGTATTAAAGCTTTAGTCGAGCAATCCACTAAAGAGTTTTATTCTGGCGATGACTTTAAGTGTCATACATTTGGCCCCGGTGGTTTCAAATTTGGTGAAGGTCATCATTTATGTACGCCTCTTGATTCAGTGGCGGGTTATACCGAAGTTGAACTTGAGCGTCGCGATGTTATTGGCGACTTTATGAATAACTTTATTGGTGATGCAACACTGGCATTAGGTAAAGCAACCGGTGATCCGTCAATTACGAATGACTCAGCATTTGCCATCACTAACGGTTTCCGTTTTGATATTCCGGTATTTGCGCAGGGCACACCTTTAGCCAGTGGAGGTTTCTCTGATGGTGCAATTACCGTGGGTGAAATTTATAACTTTATGCCTTTCACTCCGGCGGTTTCACTGGTTGAATTTACCGGCGGACTGTTACGTGGTCGCTACGAAGGTTTTCTTGAAGGCGTCTTTGACCCACATCCTTTCCGTCATCGCGGTGGCTGGTGGATGGGGTTTTCGGATAATATGCGTTTTGTTCTTGATCTGGAAAACTCGCCAACCTCAGTACCATTACAGGTAGTCGGTGGCCGTATTCTGGAAATGAAAATAAATAATCGTCGTGTTGACCCAAGTGAAATTTTAACGGTCGTTAGCTGTTATCCAAATGGTGAAGGCACGGATCGTCAGTGTCGCACATCAGGTGGTCGTAACATGCGTTTCCCATGCGGTGAGTTTAATCCTGATGTGACTACAGCAAGTGTTGTGGGTATTTGTGAGCCGGTTAATAAAAATGAGATTGTTGTTCCTGGTCGTATGCCAGCGGTACTTCAGGTTGCACCAAATAACTTCTGGATACCCGCAATGGTTCTACGTGAACATCTTAAGAATAACGTTATTACTTTTGCTGACCACGGTCCACAACGTAAAAACACGGAAACTGTTCCTTACAATGGTTGCCCAGCTACGCCACCAGTAGTGGATAAGGATTGTGACGGTGTACCTGATGCGCCATTCGGTGAAATTCAGAATGTCTTTGGTGCAGGTCCTTCATGGTTAGGTCGTCTAGTAGTGGGTGATGATGACGACGATTAGTTTCTGAATGGAGTTAATGTTTTACTAGGGGAGACCTTTGAAATGCCACTCTGTAAAAAGAGTGGCATTTTTTGTAAATAAAGAAGTTAGTACATAGTTTACAAAAATTTAAAACGCTATAATCTGTAAAAATATTGAATGAATATAAAGCACTCGTTACTAATAAAGGGCTTATATAAACAGGGTACCAATGAATACAGTTAAAATAAATTTACTTAAATTATTATTATGCAGTGTGATCTGTGTTTCAGGAATATGTTACTCCGCTTTTTGTTATTCACTTAACAGTAATGTGTCTAATGGTGCACCTGTCAGTACACAACAAACGGCGCATTTTAAGGTGTTTTATAAAAGCCGCATAGATCCGCTGCCTTTAAACAAAATCCATAGCTGGGTTCTTCACGTCAATACACTTGATGGGAAGCCAGTAGAGAAAGCAAAAATATCAGTTTACGGTGGAATGCCTGTACATAAACATGGGCTACCAACACAACCTGCGGTGAGAGAGCTGGGGGGTGGTGATTATCTGGTGGAAGGGCTTAAGTTTAGTATGAATGGGGGCTGGGAAATATGGTTTAATATTCGTGCTGAGGGTATTGTTGATAAAGTGAAATTTGAAATTAATTTTTAAAATATTTGTACATACTTTAATTATAAAAATAATAAATCATATGAAATCAAACATCAAACATCTTTATATTCTGTTCTGGCTTATTGTTTTTTCTGCACCGGCGTTGGCCGAGTCAGAATCTGGCACTGGCAGTAGTGCTGTAACTCGCTTGTGGAGTGAAGCTGAACTGGAAATGTTGCGTCAACAGTCAATTAACCGTTTGCCGCCACTAGCGGCAGATCCGACAAATAAATTTTCTTATAACCCGCTTGCAGTGAAGCTGGGGCATAAACTTTTTTTTGATAAGCGACTAAGTTCAAATGTAAACGTCTCCTGTGCAAGCTGTCATCAACCTGAAAAAAGTTTTACCGATGGTCTGCCTAAATCAAAAGGCATAAGTGAAACAAATCGTAGTGCACCCACCATAATTGGCATAGCGTATAGCGCCTGGTTTTTCTGGGATGGTCGTAGCGATAGTTTGTGGTCGCAGGCGTTAGGGCCACTGGAGTCTGGTGTTGAACATGGTGGTAACCGCTCACAGTTTGCGCAACTTATCGCTAGTGATACGAATTACAGAAGACTCTATGAAAAAATATTCGGCTCTTTGCCTGATCTGTCAGATAAAAATCAGTTTAAAGAAAATGCGGCACCATTGGGAAATAGAAAGTCTGATAATGACTGGTATGCCATGTCCCCAGCAGATCAGAAAACCATTACGCAAATATATGTCAATATAGGTAAATCAATCGCCGCTTACGAACGTTTGTTGATGCCTGCGCCAGCGCGCTTCGATAAATATGTGGAGGCTGTTTTAAATAATGCGCTAGAGCAAGCCAATACTATTTTATCTGCAGATGAAATTGCCGGTTTAAAACTGTTTAATGGCAAAGCCATGTGCATAACCTGTCATCAGGGGCCGCTGTTTACGCATCATGGTTTTCATAATACCGGTGTACCTGACCCGGCATCTATAAGACCCAAAATTACACTTAAATATATGGCAAAAAAATATAAACCCATTCTTGATGAAGGACGTTATAAAGGCATACTACTGGCCTTAAAAAGTGAATTTAACTGCCTCGGAGAATTCAGTGATGCAAAACAGGAAGATTGTGCCGAACTAAAATTTGCAAACAAGAAACGCGATGAAACGCTGGGGGCATTTAAGGTGCCAACACTACGCAATATTGCACAAACAGCACCCTATATGCATGCGGGACAATTTAAAAATCTGGCAGAAGTGCTACAGCATTATAATACCATTCCCGTAGCACCGGTGGGACATACAGATTTATTACCCATAAAACTAACGCAGAAAGAATTAAAACAACTGGAAAGTTTTTTGTATACTTTAAGTTCTCCTTTGGCTAATTCTGAATTGTTACAAAATTAAAGGTAAGGGAGTGAGCGCGATTTAAAGCATTAGTGTTCATTGCCTTCATAAATCCACATAGATTCAGTATCGCCGGCTTTTTCAAAGCCAAGCGACTTGTAAAATGCTATCGCATCAGCATCGGCTGTTAACATGTGTTGATGAAAATCCGCATACTTATCTTTTAAAGTATTCATCATGTTTCTTCCTATGCCTTTCCTCTGGTAATTCGGGTGTACTAGCATGTGTGGGTAATACACTACTAAATGTCCGTCTGATATGGCGTTACCTATGCCAACTAATTCACCAGACAATCTAGCCGTTACTAATGAGTGTGAGTTGTTTAAAGCCATTAATAATTGTTCGGGCTTATTTGCAGCTGACCAGTTATTGGCTTTATATAAGTTTAAAACTTCATCTGTTTTGATTGTGTCATTAATGCTGAAGGCGATTTCCATAATTCTTTATTTATCCTATGAGTTTTCAGACGTAGTCATGTTTTATAAACAATCCTGCCAAAACTCCAACTAAATTTTGATAACTATAGGCTTTAATTGAAATATTCGTTAAGTTGAGTCATTAGGCTGCTTGTGTAGCCTGGTTCAAGTTTGTGATGGTTTGTATCAACGAACTGAATTCTCATTAATCATTTAACTCAATGTTATTTTTTGCACACCATTCACGTAAGGCATGTTCCTGTGCTTTACTTTCATAAGCATACCATTGTTGAATTTTACCTGATTTTTCTAGAATGTATTTAAAATTGGAATATGCACCTTTTTTATGGAATATTGATTCAATATCCTCTGCTTGTTTCGGCAGAAATTCATATGAAAAATTAAGTGCAAGTCTTTTGCCCAGATTTAGATCATTTTTATGAGGCAATGCAATATATTTGCTTGTGTCATCTATATCATCTGGTAGCTCATCTTCGTTATCACCAAATTCTGAATACCAATAGGTTTCACCTGTGTGGATATTCAAATATGCTTCGTGCAAACAGGGTTGTGCTGAGCTTACAAAATCAAATGCAAATTCTATATCTTCATATTTTGTTGCCATCGCCACCCCTCCAATCAACTGTTCAAATAACCGAGACACCTACCCAAATAATAACCGAAACACCGAGACAACAACCCAATATATAACAAAAATATCAAATTCTATCTAGCTCCTTGTTTTTTGTAGGTCTTTAAGTTGGGTGTCCATTTTATTTTATTTTATTTTATTTAAGTTGGGTGTCCATTTTATTTTATTTTCACAAATCCTTAATTAAAGTGCCCAGTTCTTTTAATCAACCCCAGGTATTAGCATCTGCTAATTTACGGGCTATTATCAATTAAGAAAAAATGCTTATTAAATCATTAATAAGCATTTTAAGGCATATAAAAACAGGTTTTATCAGGTTGATTGTTAAGCAATTAGAATAAAAAGTTATCCAATATCATCAATACACCTTGAAAACTTAGGGGTAACCCGTATAAAATCAGTAAATACCCTAGTATTTCAGCGGGTCAATACCTGGTTTTCCATCCACTTATAGTAGAGAGTAATCATATGACAGCTTAATATTTTAATGAACACACATAGTGTAAAAAATCATCCATATAAGATTAAATCTTATATTTATTATCATAAAAACAAGTTGTATCAATGGATATTCACCCAAAAGGAGCCCGTAACTATAAATTAACGAGGTTCAAATGAAGAGAAGAAAATTTTTAAAGTTTAGTGCCGCAGGGCTGCTAACTACATTGGGAAGCACCACTGGCTTATTAAGCTGGATCCCCAGGAGTTATGCAGCAACTATTAACAAAACCTACTACATCAATGAAGGCTTTATCACTCAGCCTGACGGGGTTGACGTCTACTTTAAGGGCTTTAGTGATAATAGCAGTTCCTTAAATGTTCCGGGGCAATCGATGATTGTTCAGGAAGGTGATACTGTCAATGTAACGATTATTAACACCTTAAACACAGATCATAGTTTTGTTATCGACGGTATTGTTGATAGCGGCAGAATTAGAGCAGGAGACACCAGAACCATCAGCTTTACCGCAGACAAACCTGGCACTCACATGTTCTATGATAACCAGAATGCACCCTACAATAGACTGGTCGGCTTACACGGCGGAATGGCTATTATGCCAGATGGAAGTAGCAATGAACTATTCTCCGGCAGTCGTACTTTCAAACAGCAATACTTCTGGGTTATCAATGATATAGACCCTCGCTGGCATGATGATATACGCCGCGGCAGAACCCCCTCCAGTAATTTTGTCCCCTATTATTTTACTATTAACGGATTAAGTATGAGGGTACCCGGACATCCTGATTACGCTAACCCCAGCATTGATTCCGGTTATGACCCACGGAGTCGAGTAGAAGGAAAAATAGGCGACCGCGCACTCATCAGGGTCATTCACGCAGGCATGTGTACCCACTCGATGCACTGGCACGCAAACCATGTTGAATGGCTCACCCTGAATGGTCAAGAATTTACTGATATCTGGGAAAAAGACACTATTCGATTGCCAAACAACAAAAGTAAACTGGATGTAATTTATCCTTTCCACGCACCAACAGATGCTTATCCAAGTATCACAAAAGGTAAGTACCCGATGCATTTCCATGACGAAATGACACAAACAGCCGGCGGCGGACTTTATCAATTTGGTGTAGCAACAACCATTGCTTTTAAATAATCATGACGGAGAGATAAATTATGTATAACAAGAAACCTTTTTTAAACTACCAGTTAAATAACGGCATGGGCGGCGGTGGCGGTGGCGGTGGCATGGGAGGTGGCTGTTACACCTACCCAGACGCCCCTCCAACCCCCGGGCTCACTTCAGCTGACATCACTTTTAATCGTGGAATTTACATGAATGGGTCCATGCAAATGGATGACGGCAGAAGTGTAACCATCTGGGGCTTTACCGATGGTGACGGTGGCGGTGGCATGGGCGGAGGCGGAATGGGCGGCGGCTCATTTCCTTCCGCGCCTATTCGTGTCACTGAAGGCCAGCTTGTTCATACCGTACTCAATAATTCGGGCATGATGTGGCTTCATACAATTCATCATCATGGTATTGAGCCTAGCCCTGAAAATGATGGTGTTGGACATTATTCATTTGATGTAGCAGGTACTTACACATATCAGTGGAAAGCCTCACGCGCGGGAACCTATTTCTACCACTGTCATACCAATACGGTATTACACGCTGAAATGGGAATGTATGGTGGCCTGATCATTGACCCACCTGAAGGCCCTGGAACGCTTTTCTCGGGTGGCCCTACCTATGATGTAGAGGCGATATGGGCATGTGATGAAATCGATTCCAGCTGGCATAATTTAAGCTGGGATGCGGGTGCCTGCGGTGGAGACGTTGGCCTAAACCGCTTAAATCCGGACTACTTCATTATTTCTGGAGTTGATGGTGATCGCTCTGCTTTAACCAATCCGGCTGTGGCTGCAACAGTCAGAGCGGGTGATACTTTGCTGGTACGCTATATCTGTGCTGGTTACCTGCCTCAGCGTATTACTTTTGGTGGACTCACAGCTGAAGTACATATGTCAGATGGTAGAGTATTGCCAAACCCGATAGAGGTCGAGTCGATAGAGGCAGTATCAGCCGAGCGTTACGACTGCATCTTTAAACCCACATCAACCGGAGTTTACGAAGTAACGATAGATACTTTAGATTGGGTTACTGGAAACGTACTGGGCACATCAAGAACTAGAATCACAGTTACTTAGCATATAATAAGTTCCTGTTAACTAAAAACCCTCTACACCTTGCTGGTGTAGAGGCAAGGGAGGTAAGGCATAAAGGAAGCGGCACAATTGTTTTTAATATTCGCGGTATCTGATGTTTTTTGATTTTATGGGAATGAGTTAGATTTACTTTGCGTAAATTCAGCCCTTACCCAATTTAGGCTCTCAGCGCTTTCGCATGATAGGCAATATGTTCACCCACAAAGCTCGATATAAAATGATAACTATGGTCATAACCTTCCTGCATTCTTAATTCAAGCATTTGACCAGAATGTTGACAGGCCACTTTAAAATTTTCAGACAATAACTGTCCTGCTTCATAAAATTCGTCAGCGCTACCCTGGTCTATTAATATGCGGTTGATAGTTGCGCCTGATTTTATAAGCTCAGTCGCATCATATTGTTTCCACAGGGCTTTATCTTTGCCTAAATAGGCACTAAAACATCCCTGACCCCATCCGGATTCTATCGGATTGCAGATGGGTGCAAAGGCCGACACTGAACGATAATTGTCGGGGTTTTTAAGCGCACAAATCAATGCACCATGGCCGCCCATAGAGTGTCCTGATATCGATTTAACATTGGGTAAAATAGGTAATTCAGCTTCGATGAGTTTGGGGAGTTCCTGAGTGACATAATCATACATATGATAGTGTTGATTCCACGGAGGCTGAATGGCATTAACATAAAACCCGGCACCCTGTCCTAAATCATATTGATCCGCTTTATCTGGTACATCAGCACCCCGTGGACTGGTATCGGGAAAAACCAATGCAATCCCCTGTTCTTCAGCATAACGCTGCATGCCTGCTTTTGTGCGGGCATTATCATCGCTACAGGTTAAACCTGATAACCAGTATAAAGCGGGCACGCTGATGTTTTTGGCTTGCGAGGGCAGGTAAACCGAAAACGTCATATCACAATGGCAACAGCTTGAGCGGTGTACATAACGGTTAAGGTAGCCGCCAAATTCTTTTATGGATTCTATTTGTTTCATGATTAAAAAATAATAACTGAACGAATGCTTTTGCCTGCATGCATCAGGTCAAAGGCGGTATTAATGTCTTCAAGCGGCATCGTATGTGTGACTAATGAATCAAGTTCGATTTGCCCATTCATATAGCGATCGACATAGCCGGGTAACTCAGTGCGACCTTTAACACCCCCAAAAGCGGTACCTTTCCAGGTTCTGCCGACGACGAGATTAAACGGTCGGGTTTCAATCGTTTGTCCCGCACCGGCAACACCAATAACGGTAGAAACACCCCAGCCCATATGCGTACATTCAAGAGCGTCTCGCATAACATGCGTATTACCAATACACTCAAAGGAATAATCGGGGCCGCCGTTAAACGTGTCCTGCATATACTCGACAAAAGCGCCCTCTATCTGACTCGGATTCACAAAGTCAGTTGCCCCCAGCTGCTTGGCAAATTCAAACTTATCCGGATTAATGTCAATACCAATAATTCTGTCGGCGCCCGCCATCACAGCACCTTGAATACAGGATAAGCCTATTCCACCCAATCCAAATACCGCGACCGTTGAACCGGGTTTTACTTTTGCCGTATTGAGTACTGCGCCAATGCCGGTGGTTACGCCACAACCGAGGAGGCAAACTTTATCAAGCGGCGCCAGTTTATTTATTTTAGCCAAAGCAATCTCTGGAACGACCGTATACTCAGAGAACGTCGAGCAACCCATGTAATGGAATATATCTTTGCCATTTTTAGAAAAGCGGCGTGTCCCATCAGGCATATAGCCTGTCCATACCGTCCCCGCAATGGATTGACATAAATTAGTTTCCGTTGATTTACAATATTCACACTCACCACACTCAGGAATGTAAAGTGGAATAACATGATCACCCACACTTAAACTCTTTACCCCTGCGCCTAGTTCAACGACCTCACAGCCACCTTCGTGACCGAGTACACAAGGAAAAGATGCTTCAGGGTCATCACCCGATAAGGTGAAAGCATCCGTATGGCAAACGCCTGATGCGACTGTTCTTAATAAAACCTCACCTTCTCTTGGGCCCATAACTTCTATTTCTTCAATAGATAATGGTTTTTTCGCTTCCCAGGCGACTGCCGCTCTTGCTTTCATTTTTTTCTCAATTGTCTAATTAAAGTGTAATAGGGATTAGTGTATAAACTATTGCCAGATTCAATATCAAAGCGCACCACATATTTGATTATGCACCTCTACATGGTGTTTTATAGTTTAAACACTTTCCAGGCCTTGAGTTAATTTTATGCGCAATCTCACTCAAAATATAAGTAATATTAAGTTATTTCTATTGAAAATAGTTGATTAATTAAGTGTGGTTTCAACTTTCAATGGCGATTACGATCATTCATAAGCCTGGCTTTATTCTCTGGCATTATTCTCTGGCATTATTTCGATGCTTATTTACTACGACTTTGCCATGCGAAATATATTTCGTCGGACCAATGGGTTTGCACCCACGCAAGCACCGCTTCAATTTGTTGATTATCGAGTTTGTCATTAAAGCTCGGCATTGCTCCACCTAAATGTATTCCCCCCATTCGAATGGTATTTTTTAAACCCTTCAGGGGATGATGCCATGTGTGTGCGGAACCATTCAGAGGTGGCGCAGGGTATTTTCCATTCGCATTTGTCTGTCGCCAGTTACGCGTACCGGACGCATCGGGTTTATGACAGCTCGCGCAATGAGTTTGATAGATGACGCCCCCTTCATCAGCCTGCTGCTGTGTATACCAGCGGCCCACGGGTGAAGTTTTGCCTAACGTTGAAGATGCCGCTTTATAAGCATCTGTAGTTTCAGTTGATTCACTGCAGGCCGTCGCAATAAGTGCACTGCTCGCCAGTATTAAGCTTAATAATTTAATATTCATTATTTGTTTTCCTGTTTATTTAAAACCAGCCACGAACACCCAAAACGAGTCGGGTATCTGATATTGTATCTCCCGCGGCTTTACTAATATCTGCCGTGCCTGCAAACTGCCTGTTCCAGTTAACGCCAATATAAGGCGCAAATTCGCGTCGAATTTCATAACGCAGCCGGAGCCCTGCATTCAGGTTAGCTAGCCCGGAGCCTATGCCCGTTTCGACATCATCTTTGCTATAAATATTCATTTCAATTTCGGGTGACATAATCCAGCGCTGTGTAAACAGGTATTCATATTCTGCATCTAACCTGAATGCCAGCTGTCCTGATTCCCCGATAAATAATGCCGCATCAACTTCAAACATATAGGGTGCCAATCCCAGCAGCCCAAGTACTAGCCAGTCACGTTTCGGTTGCGGTTCAAAATCTCTGCGCCAGCCCATTTGAAGATCCCAGAAGGGATACAGGGCTTTGCTATATAAAAGCTGTAATTCTGCTTCTTCAGTGATGCCATTCACCCTTTCGATCTCGGTCTTAACCCATAGCTTATTCAAGTCTTTGCCTAGCCAGGCATCCGCTTCTATCACCAGCGGATTATTGTTGTCGGCATCTTGCAATTCGAACTTTTGAATATTCACCATCATCAACAAAGGGTCATCTTTGCCCCCCGCGAATGCTTGCGTTGATAGCATTAGTGACGTGATTGTGATTAACAAAAACTGTTTCATAATTGTGCCCTCAACTGACGATAACCTTACGGAACATACCACCCATGTGATACAACAAATGACAATGGTATGCCCAGCCACCGGGCGCATCGACGGTGACCCGGTAACTGATGCGTGAGCCTGGCTGCACAATCACCGTATGCTTACGCGGCAAATAATCATTATCGCCGGTTTCCAGATCACTCCACATGCCATGCAAATGCATAGGATGATTCATCATGGTGTCATTCACAAATGTGATACGAATCAGCTCGCCCAGTTTCCAGCGTAAGGGTTCTGCATCGGAGTATTTGATACCATCAATCGACCACATATAACGATTCATATTGCCCGTTAGGTGAAGTTCGATTTCACGATCCGGATCACGGTTATCGATAGTCTTACGCAAATTTTTCAGATCCGCATAACTTAATACCCGGCGACCGTTGTCACGCAAACCCACACCGGGGTCATTAAGACGATATTGCGGATTGTCAGGTAGCGTATCAACGTGGGGGCCATACTCCGTTGCTTTATGCGTCACCGCGCCGGCGCTAAAGTCTGATGGGTTGCTAATAGTTTTCATCATTTGCATGGGCTGATCAGCCGACATGTTATGTTGACTATGATCCATGCCCTTATCTTTATCCATCTTCATATCCATGCTCATATCCATCGGCATAGACATAGACATCCCCTGATGATCCGGCATTGCTGATTGAGGTTTGTCCATCGGCATACTATGGCCCGCTGTTGATCCCATATCCATCTTCATACCCATGTCGGCGTGGCCAAGATTCGGAACACTATCAAGTGGTGGTATTTCAGCTTTTAGCGAAGGGTCGGGTGTCAGTGTGCCGCGGGCATAACCAGAACGATCAATCGATTGCGCAAACAGGGTATAAGCCATGTCATCGCTCGGCTCGACAATCACATCATAAGTTTCTGCTACGCCAATACGGAATTCGTCGACTGAAACGGGTTCTACTGCTTGCCCGTCAGCTGAAACAACGGTCATTTTTAAACCCGGAATGCGCACATCAAAAAACGTCATCGCCGAACCATTAACAAACCGCAGGCGCACTTTTTCACCGCGCTTAAATAAACCCATCCAGCCATCCGCGGGTGTTTGTCCATTCATCAAGTAGGTATAGGTGTAGCCAGTGACATCTGCAATATCACGTTGACTCATGCGCATCTGGTTCCACATGCTTCTCGCCGCCCAGGTTTTTGTGACACCCTTGTCTTTTATTTCTGCCATTAAGTCACTGTGCGTGCGCTCATTAAAATTATAATAATCACTGCGTTTTTTGAGCTTGGCGTAAATATCATTCGGATCTTCATCACTCCAGTCTGACAGCATCACCACATAATCGCGATCATAGGTAAAAGCATCGGGCTCCCTGGGGTCAATCACAATTGCGCCATAAACGCCGGTTTGTTCCTGATAACCCGAATGGCTGTGGTACCAGTAAGTACCACTTTGCAGCAGCGGAAATTTATAGGTAAAAGTCTCCCCCGGATTTATGCCATTAAAACCATCCGCAATGTCTGGCACACCATCCATCGCACTGGGCAAAATAATGCCATGCCAATGAATAGAGCTGCTTTCAGGTAGCATATTGGTGACGCGCAAGGTAACAGTCTCTCCTTCTTTCCAGCGCAAAATGGGTGCCGGCAAAGAACCATTAACCGTGGTAGCTTTACGCGCAACACCCGTGAAGTTAACCGTTTGTTCCCCAATCGTCAGGTCAAACTGATTACCGCGCAGGGTTTTACCACTTTGCTGGTTTAGCGTAGCAGCCACTACCGATCTGGAACCAAACCCCATGCCCATGGCTGTATACCCAGCTCCCATAGCGATACCCTGCACGAATCTACGGCGTGACACACAAATTTTATTTAGATGATCAAAAGCTGATTTTGAGCTCATGATTTTTTCCTCTTTAATTCATGGCAATGCAATAAAGCATTTTTCATTATAACAACAATTAGTTAAGGGAATGCTACTGCAAAACTATAACTAAGCAACGTTTATAAAAAGAATTTATATCTTGGGAGGACGAAATAAAACGGAAAACTGAGAAAGGCTGAGTGCGCTTTGATACGGTGCAGATGCTACCAGATGGGGTATATTAAACTTTAGTAAATTACTCGAAGTAACAATAGCCGAGACTGAAAAACAGTGCCCATTCTTACAGCACGAACTTTCACTACAATTATGATGCGCGCATTGATGGCAGCCTTGCGTATCTGTAATGATGGTTTCTGAAGCATTATCTGACGAGGTGTTTTGCTGCACGGTTATCATCTGAGCATGATCTACCTGCTGCGATGACTCAAAACTCATAGACGCAAAAACCCCCTGCAATGGCAGCAAAGCCATACCAGGCAGCAATATCATTAACAAGAATATATTGAACTGTTTACGCATACTTTGTTCTTGAGTAAGAGTAATATTTATTTTATTATTAAGCATAAACTTAGTCAAAGCAAAGATTGAAAAGTTCAAACCATCTTCTGCGCCAGGCACGCTGTTTGCCTGGGCCCAATGAGTGTTGCTTTTAAGTACACACGGCTTGTAATTACAAAATTTGTATTTAAAGTAAAACCACAAATTATGCCTGAAAAGAGTAAAAACTTATTGGTAGTAACAAAGTTTAATTGCCCGTTGCCGTCAATTAATATAAAGGCAGACACAAGAAATGGATCAATCATTAGAAACTTCGTGTAAGCGTATCGTTCGATATCTGAACCAGAAAGACAAAGAATTGAAAAACGACTTTAAAGTACACCAAAGAACAAGCTGAGTGGTAATAACAGCGTGCATGAGAAAAGTTATTGCCATGTAAATACTATGGTAATAGGCAGGTGCGTATGGGCTTTATGATTAATTTTTATTTAGATTAACGCACAGTCGCTTGTTATGAGCTTAGTTACTTTATTTAATTTCTGAAAAACCTTGTTGAACGCTACCTTTAACCGGGCGAGATAGAAATGTTTTAGTTAAAAGCTTTAAAGTGAAGTCTTCTTCCCGGTTCCAGGGCCAGAGTGAAACCATGCGAGCCATAGCACAGTATCCAAATATAATTTGCGCCCACGTTCCAATACATGGAACCCAATACAACCATTGCATTAGTTCTGGAAATGAAACCACCAGAAGCATGAGATACCAGAAACGAACTTGAACTGAAAAAGCCTTCATACTTTTTTCACGAATAATATAATGAAGTAGCTGAAAAGAAGTTAGACTCATTGCGAAAATAAAGCCTAATTCATTTGCTAAAATGCCGAAGGTAAGCAGTATTGCTGTTGCTAGCCAATACCACCAGCCAATATCTTTGTATTCAATCATAAACATATCAGTATTCCTTTAGTACTTAATAGTACTTAACGTTTGAGTTGTGGCGCGGCGCGTTTTATTACGACGTCACACACTGACGATTTGTTATGCATTATATGGTATCAAGTCTGATGCCATATATTTGCCAATCTTGAGCCTGAACGGCTAATGTGATTTTTAATTTTCCAGACTTTGCTAATGCATCAGGTTCAGGGAAGGATACTGCATAGTACACGTTATATATTTTGGTATTACCTTGTGTGCCCGCGAGCTCAGTGTAAGTGTAGGTCCCATCCTTAACCGATTTAAAGTACTTTTGTAGTTTTTTAAACTCAGTGTCTGCAGTTTCTTTTGTAAATTGTGCTTTTGCAGAAGAGCCGAACATATCATATAAGGCTGTGTAATTTACATCATTAAAAGCTTTTTCGAAGTTATTATATAAATTCCTTCGCACATCCGTATCAATAAAATCAGGAAGCTCATGCTGTGCGACTTGTTCAACCTTGCTTGTAATCTCAGCTGGTTTTTCATTTAGGCCAAACCAAACCGTTGCGACAAGATTTGAAACTAGAAGGATTATTATAATTGATTGTGTTATGTTTATTTATATTACTGATGTTCCCCACCAAAAGTGTACATGAAGCATTATTTTTTGAAATTGTTTTGCAGCTCAATCATAACTCCTTGGTTTACTTGTATTACCCCGCGTTTTGGTCGATCAAGATCAATAATAATGAAAACAATTAACGTGATCAGCAATGAGACCAACAGGATTGGTGCAAAAACACGTTTGCCACTTAAACCTGCGGAGTAACCCAATATTCCTCCAGATGAAATAAAGACTACAAAGAGTAAGATTAGAACTACTTCAGGAACATGCATTTGAAGTAATGCACTCCTCCTTCCCTGGCTATCAATAACCTCATTGAGAGATTTGACAAATGCTCCGGTTGTTGCCGGTCGTGGATCATCATTTGTTGCTGATACTGCCAATACCCATAGTTTACTTTGAAGGTCAGTAATTTGTTTATTATAAATTTTACGTTCCTCACGTTTAGTAAGATCTACCTTACCTATAGCAACGCGTAAATCGATATATCCCTGAAAATAATAAAATGCTTTCTTATTGTATTTCTCTGGCAATAATTGAATACGCAAAACGGCCGTTCCTATTGCATTAGCTTCATCAATCAGGGCCATACTTCGATTATCAAAACGTTGCATAGACATGCTAAATGTAAAGCTAAGCAGGAGAGCTAGCAAACCCAGTATACTTGCCTGAATGGAGCCAGTGAGAGTCTTAACTTCATCATCTGTGCGCGATTGGACAAAACGACCAACTCGAAAGCCAACTTCATTAAACGCAATAATCGCAATAAAAAGTGTAGCCACTATTGCAATGCTACTGTACGTGTAAAGTAATTCTTGTTGATTCATTAGTATTTATTTATATGCCTAACGACCTGTATCGCTGTGATTTTTTGTCGTCTGGAAAATGCTATTTTTCGTTAAAATGATGCATGTCCCTTTGTGGGAAAGGAATGGTTAGTCCAGCAGCTTCAATCTGTTCCTTTATTTTTTTGGTACTATCCCAATAAACATCCCAATAATCTTCAATGCTTGCCCATGCCCGTAACTGCAAATTCACTGAGCTGTCTGCCATAGCCACTACCATCATTTTTGGAACTGGCTCATCAAGAAATCGCGGCTCACTCTGAATAATAGACTGTAATACGGCAAAGCCTTCGTCAATAGAATCGGAATAAGATATTCCAACGAGCAAATCCATGCGTCGCTTACCATTCTTGGTAAAATTCGTAACGGGCGTCCCCCATAAACTGCTGTTCGGCGAAGAAATGTAAAGCCCCTCTGGCGTTTCCAGAATGGTAGTAAATAACCCCACTTCTTTTACTTTTCCGCGTATGGAACCGAACTCTATCGTATGACCAGCGCGAAAAGGTCTGAGTATAAGCAACATCATTCCTGCTGCTATGTTACTGAGTGTATCCTTGAGCGCCAATGCAATAGCAAGACCTGCAGCACCCAGCAATGCAAGTATGCTGGTAGTATTAACACCAAAAAAATCTAGAACAATAACAAGGCCAATTGCATACACAACCACAGAGGCAACTGTGCATAAAATGGGAACCAAAGTTTCGTCAAACCTTTCAAAACGATCGTTGGTTCTATTTATCCATCGGTGTAGAAATTTTGCACAAAAATGGCTAGCAAAAACTACAGCTATGATAAGAAGCCCGTTATAACCAACTTCTAGTATCTGCGCTGAATTGTTACTCCATAATTTTTCAAAATAATCATTCATAATCAAAACCTTATTATGTTACTTTGCCAAACGTTTAACATAAGAAACTTTTGCTCGTCCAGCAAGTGAGAGTGAACGACTTGATGCATTTGTTATCAGTTTTTTTAGCCGCCACTAATTGAGTTCCTTAGTTTTGTGATTTCAAAATATAAGACCCAACAAGGGGCAGGCCTTATATTTTGCATAATGTAAATTGTAAGTCATGACTCTGATACTTACTACTTATGGCCCATTTACAATGCTGCTAACCTTTACCTCTTGTTTTTGTGTTATTTGGTTTAGCTTTTTTTTCTATAAAGTCTATTATCATACCAGCAATGTCTTTGCCAGTAGAGTTTTCGATACCTTCAAGGCCAGGTGATGAGTTAACTTCCATCACTAACGGACCGCGTTCCGAGCGCAACAAATCGACACCGGCAACATTCAGGCCCATAACTTTTGCCGCTTTAACTGCTGTGGCACGCTCTGCAGGGGTAATTTTAATTAATGAAGCAGAGCCACCGCGATGCAGATTAGAACGAAATTCACCGGGCAGGGCCTGGCGCATCATCGTTGCAACGACTTTGTCACCAATCACCAGGCAACGAATATCTGCGCCGCCGGCTTCTTTAATATATTCCTGTACCATGATGTTAGCTTTTAGACCCATGAAGGCTTCGATAACACTTTCCGCTGCTTTTTTCGTCTCAGCTAAAACCACGCCGATCCCTTGTGTACCTTCCAGTAATTTGATAACCAAAGGTGCACCGCCAACCATTTTGATCAGGTCCTGAATATCATCTGGATCATGAGCAAAGCCAGTACTCGGCAAACCAACACCTTTACGTGAAAGTAATTGCAAAGAGCGCAGTTTGTCACGCGAACGTGAAATAGCAACCGATTCGTTAAGAGGAAACGCACCCATCATTTCAAACTGTCTTAATACGGCAGTACCATAAAAGGTGACTGACGCACCTATTCGAGGAATAACTGCATCAAACGCATTAAGCACCTCGCCTTTAATATGAACTTCAGGTTTACTTGGCACCACCTCCATATAGCATCGCATGATATCAAGCACCACAGGTTCATGACCCCGTTGTTCGCAGGCTTCTATTAAGCGGCGAGTCGAGTAGAGCTTTTTGTTGCGTGATAAGATTGCAATTTTCATTATTAATTCTCCTAGTTATATTTTTGTCGTTATTTATACGAGCCCATGCCACAGAGTGCCTGTGACTGCATCATGGCTATCGGCACTTCTACCGTAAGCAGTTTTCACTAATAATAGTAACAATTTTTATTTGACCCGGTTGTTTTGAGTTCATACGTATTGACTAGATGTTTTTAACTTTTCAATGGCACGATAATATCTCATCTTGGTAGCACTTAAGCCTATATTCATAATGTTGGCGATCTCTTTAAACTCAATCTCTGCAACGAACTTTAATGTGACAACCTGTCGCTCTAATTCATCAAGTGGTTGAATCAATTTCTGAAATGAATCTTCATCAGCTACAAGATGAGTCTCGGTTGAAACTGATTCCTTCCGATGATTATCTATATCTACTATATAACGGGCCTCGCGTAGTGATTTTCTGTTATACGGTATACAAACATTGACTGTGATTTTCATTCACCCGATTTTAAATGAAGAGCGTTCCTCAAAATCAGACAATTTATGAAAGACCTTGAGCATGATATCCTGAATGCTATCGTCCAATGACGAAGGATTAATGAGTACTCCGCTACAAACATGCCTGAGCAAGCGCTGGTAATGCTCCATTAATTCTGCATATGAAGTAGTTACATACGGTAATTCAGCTAACGCTTGTTTGACCAGTGTCAAATCACTAATGTTTTCTTCTGTTGTCAAGACGATATAATTCTATTTTATTATCATAAAAGCTATCACTACTGTCCCGTTAACTTAAAGAGTGTCGTCATTCCCGAATGCTTGTGTCGGGAATCCAGTGTCTTTACAGTACATAAGGCCGCTAGATCCCCGACCAATGAAATATGCATGGGCATTCGGGGATGACGG
>Ga0316209_1000278_pt1 | contig 100555 bp, 80 predicted proteins | sample 6monopyrite_MG_FD_204945 | JGI IMG/M metagenome (GOLD analysis project Ga0316209, IMG submission 204945) | Microbial mat bacterial communities from mineral coupon in-situ incubated in ocean water Damariscotta River, Maine, United States -... | ecosystem: Environmental > Aquatic > Marine >... | reverse complement strand
CTCCCCCCCCCCTTCAGGAAGCCCTTTTCTTGCTACCAATGTCCCTTATTTCAAGAAGACTGGAATCTCATATGGGGTCAAAAGCTCGGCGAACAAGGCAAAACACTTTCTCTAAAACCCTTCTAAACGCAAGGAAGGGCACGAAACCTAAACAAAATCGTGCTCAACCTGCTGAAATTTCATGCAATTGGCTCCCGTGCGTCAAGCGGAAGGACTCGCAAACCAGCTACCCCCTAGATTCGCACCAGATTCCGGCTTAGGGGTCTATACTAGATTGAGTGCTTATGGAGCTGCATTCGTACCTCCATACTCACCCACTGTCTGGCATTCCCTTCCTTAGGAATGCCTGCTTTCCGATTTTCCACCCGATTCCCATTCACCCATTGATTTTCATGAAAAGGCAGGTGCAAGTGTGACAAAACTCCATCATTGGCTCTTACCTGGACTTAGCTTCCTTGCGTTAAGCAACCCAATCTTTGCGCAGGAGCGTGATATCCCGGTAACCATCAAGGAACTTGAACTTGATGATGCCATCAAGGAGTTCCAGGAGTTCCGCGTGGAACTGCAAACTTATCAGGTGGAGATCAGCGAAAGCCGCAAGGTTGCACAAGAAATTGGGCAAATCCTAGAAGATTTACGCTCAACGGCATCTCCAGAAAACGACTTCAATGAGGCGGCAATCCTACAGGCGATTTCAGGATACCTGAACCAGGTCGTCGCCAAACAAGTTGGATTAGTCGATTATTTGGAATCTCAACGCTATCGAATTAGCTACTACGCAGGTCAGATGGCATCGGCCGTTCGCCCGCAAGAACTAGCGATGCTTTTCGGCACGCAAGAACAAAACTTAGCATCCATCGCTAATCGAACCCGCTCCGTAAGCAAGGTTCAAGACGAGATCCGCGCTTTCGTCGATGTTTTAGAAGAGGGGCAATTCGACCGGTCCACATTCCGCCCCATGCCGGGTTTACCTGCTGACAAAAAGAAAAGCTTAAACCGTTTACTCTATCGCTATCAACAAGAACGCGATGCGCTTTCCTTAGCCAAGAAACGTCTCCAATTGGTAAATCAGAGTACGCGCAGGATTGATGGTGGCCCACAAACCCCAGAAGTCGATACGGATTTATTAATGGGACAGATGTTTGGTGCGCTGGGGCAAATTCGGTTGCAGATGAGCGTCGACCTGATGAATCTTGAAAACTTGATGAGCGGCTATGCCAAGAGCAGCCGCACCCAAGAAATCCTGATCGCCTTTTCCAATCTAGTCCAACTACAAGGCGACATGGAAGGACCAAGCCCCGAGCTTGCCGGTGTTTTGGATTGGCTACAAGAATCTAGTTTACGCAAAATTACTTTTGCTGCGGAGGGTTTAGACGCTCCCGGCTTGTCTTTAGATCGCTCGAATGACCTACTGCGTGAAGCATACGGTTCTTCCGGTTCCTCGCAATAACCCCACTTCTAATCATGATGATTCCACTTCTTGCTTTAACCTTGGCTCTGCCTTTTGCACAGCAGCCCGCGCCACATGATGATCATGGATCGGAAGACTCGCCCAGCGCGGAAGAGTTGCGCGAACAGATTCACGGCATGCGTCAAACGATTCTAATTGGAGGGGAAAGCGTTCGCAGTAGTGAAAAACAAGCCCTTCGATTCCTACAAGAAAAGGTCGAAAAGTTAGACACCCGCATGGATTTCATCCAAGGTGATCTGGTTCAAAAACGCACGTCTTATGAGTTGAGTCTGAACCGTGCCGGCGAAGCCTCCACCACCGAGGCGCAAACCGCCGCTCTGGCTGACGCGGCTAGATTAAAAGCTGACATTCAAGGCCTAGAGCAAGAACAAGGACTCTTGCAAAAACGAAGGAAATCTCTACTCGCCGAGCAGACCCGAATTGACGGGCGTCGCAGAGAGCGCGAGAGTTTAGCTGCCGAAATGGATGCTCAAGGTTTAGAGCCGGAATATGTTTCCTTCTCCACCGGAGGCATTGGATTGGCACCGGAAGCTGCCAAGTCGGTGAATCCTCTTATGGAGGATCCAGAGTTGCGCGAGGACTTTTTGCGCAAATTCCCGGTCCGCGGGCGGCAACTTCTGTTCGATGCTGACCCGACGGCTTACTGGGAACGCTGGCCCTTAACTCCACCGACAAAAGCCCTGTCCCTCAGCCTCGCTTTCCCGCTCCCAGATCTTCCGGGGCGGAGATAAACTCCTATGCTGGCAAAGTATTTCGTGCAAGGCGGCCCGGTCATGTATGCCTTACTAGGGGTTTGGGTTTTGGTGTTGTCCTCGGTCTTGGATCGGGTGTTGTTTGGGCTGCTCAACCCCACCCGCCGTTTAGCAAAATCTTTAGGCGAAAGTTCTTCTTCGGTGGAATGGGAATCTCTTCTCTCCCGCGTTGAACAAGATCGAAATCTGGCACTACAGGGAGTGCATAGGATTGACGCTCTTGCCCAGTTCGCTACCAGCCTCGGACTTTTCGGCACCGTTCTTGGACTTTCGATGTCCTTCTTCACCCGCGGTGATGAGCTTGGAATCGCTGCCGCAGAGGTGCTGGCGACCGGCCTTGCTACAGCCTTATTTACCACCGTAGGAGGCTTAGTTATTTTCCTTTTCGGCCAGGCCTTCCTTTTGGCTTACAACGAGTGGCTTGGAGTAAGAATGCGTCGCTTAGAAAGGGTCGTGAATCGCATCGAACACAAGCGCCGGCAGGACCATGGCTAGCTCCTTGCCATCTCTGACTAGTAGTTCACCCTCCTTAAAGGGGATTACTCCTTTGCTGGATGTGTTGTTCATTCTCCTGTTTGCACTGCTCGCACTCAGCGAGTCCAAATCAAGCCCTTCCGAGGAACTATTCCGCGTTCAGTTGCCTCAGGTAGAAGCAGATGCGAATCCTGCGGTGGTAGACCTAGAAAAACTGGTCATTTCCTTAGACGTGAATTCGCGCATTCGGGTGCAAGGCATGGAAGGCGCAGTGAACACACTAGAAGAGTTCGATTCTCTTTTGGCCAGTGCTCTCGGAGATGCATTGCCAGAAAATATCGCCATTGAAATCCAGGGAGACCAACTTGCAAGACATGGCGTCACCATAGGCTTATTGCAGCATTTACGTCTTCGTGGATTTCAAAATGTCATGTTCTTAGTCGCAGGAGGAAACCCAAGCAGTTTCCTGGAGGCACAAGAATGAAAACTTTCTTGCGGCATGCCTTCCTACTCAGCTTTTCAGCACTTCTGTCCTGGTGGTTTTTTCTTTATCAACCACAAGTACCAAGTGCTGCCTTAGATGCTAAGCCCGAGCCCTTCGTCATGGCACTGTTGCCCAAGGTGGTGGAAGATGTTGCAGAGGCTCCAGAAAGTACGCCGCCTGCTGAATCGACCCCCGCTACCCCAACCACTCCTGCCGCAGAGAAGGTAGCTCCTGCCGAAGCATCCTTGCTGCAAGAGGAAAGCCTTGCTGCTGCAACACCTCCTCCTCCCGAAGCTGGGGCTCCGGAAGGCGAAGAAAGCGGAGAGGTCGTGGAAGTAGAAGTCGAAGACGCGCCTGATTTCTCCGCTGAAACGGTGATGCAAGATTCCACCTTATTGGCGGCTGCTGAAAAGGAATTGTCGGGTGAAGTGCGGAGAGGGTTTCACTCGGTTTTTCTTTCCAGTGCCGAAGAACAAATAAGCATTGGGCAATATTTTGGCGAGCGCATGGTCATGGTGCCGAAAGCGGCCTTGGATCCAAACAACTCCCGCCCCTATTATTTTGAAGTCTCTTTCCTCCAAGAGAATCCGCAAGTCGTTCGAGTCTCAGGAAAACCTCCTCTGGAACAATTTCGTCAATACCGTGATTTGTTTGGCTACCCATATAATGATTTGCCAGATATCTTGCGCGAATTACGCCGCTCGGTTTTAGCGCGTAACGAAGTCTTTCTTTTCGGAGTCCTCATCCCCTCGAATGAGTGGGCACTCGCCATTGACCGACGCAGTCGAGCCTTGGAAGCTTCGGGGCGGGAAATCTCTTCGGTACAACAATTTGTGTTGCGCTACATCGCCTCACCACAAGGCGGATATGACTTTGAAATTGCATCGATTCAATTTTCCGATGGCACCCTCTACCAACCCTCCCCGTAGCACCTTTAACCACCACCCTCTTTCATGATGAAGCAAAGTTTAATCCTAGTCGTCGCCCTGGTCGCTTCTTGCGCCAGCACCCCCAGCAATCCAGTGGCCTTGGGAGAGCAGATCATTGCTGACCTCGACGCTGGTCTTGCAAGCCAAGCTCAAGGTAAATTTAAAGCGGTGGAGAACGATACCAAGTGGCGCGAAAGTCTATACCCTCGCTTTTTCGCAGAAGCACGAGAACGATACGAATCTGGAGATTTTGAGGGTGCCGCTGTTGTCTTGCGATTCTCGGTCGATCAATACAGCCAGGCCAGCGCAATGCAGGAAGCTTTGCTTTATTCTTTATTCCAAATCCGGTCGCAAACGGAACACCCAGATGCTGCCTTAATCCAAGAACTTGAACTCGTCGCCCAAGACCTTCTCGACTCTGGAGGTCCTAGTCTATGGACCGATTTGATTGCCGCGCAAACTGCGATTGACCTCGGTCAAGCGAATCGAGCCCGTAACTCTTATCAACGTTTCGTCGCCAACTGGAATGGCGAACCGGCTGAGCTTGTGACCTATGTTCACGACCTCGGCCGTTACTTGGATAACCCGCCAACCTTAGGCGAGGAGAACTAAAATGAAAACCTTTAATCTTGGACTTACCGCTCTTTTAGCGAGCTTAACTTTCGGCGCCTGCGCCTCACCAGGCGTGAGTTATAAACTTTCCACTGTGACTCTCGCGGATGAATTAGTGGCCCAACTGGAGCAGCGCGCTGACCTGCGCAACATGAAAATTTTGGTGGAAGAGTTTCGGCCATGTGAGCGATTTGAAGATGGAAGCTTTCTTCCTGTGGTCAATGTAGACATGGCTACGCAACATCAATTGACCGCAATTCGATTGCGTCACGCCATCATGGGCACGCTTGCTCCCCAAGTGCCGGTCATCGAACCTGCAAGCGGTCCAGTCGTGCGCATACAAGAATCCGGAATCAAGAAAACCTTAGATCGTTTTGATGCTGCCGATGAGTTGGGAGCAACTGCGATTTTGACTGGCAATTTTGCAATGGAAGATACCGACCAAGGAGAAGGCATTCTCTTGTTCTTGCGCCTAGTTTCGGTCGAGGACCGAGTGATCCTTGCTGCCACCGAAGGTTTACTCGACCACCCGAAAACTCTTAGTGAACATCAAGAGGAAGATTGAGGATTCCCAAAAAAATCGCGCGTGGCCCATCGGCTAGATGGGACACGCGCGCTTTTACTTAGAGAAGTTCTGATTTACTGCACGACTTCCAGTGCGCGGGCAACCGAGCTCATTCTCGCCGCGCCAACGGCCGCATCGTAACTAATCACCGCTCCCCAAAAGGAACGCCCCACCAGCTGCGGCATGTTGAGGGCTGGGAGGTACAACGCTGCAGCATCGCCGTTCGCATCGAGTGTTCCATAGGCACCCAACAAGATGCTGGGTGGACGGCCATTGAGACCATTCCAAACCATGGCATCTACGGTCAAGGGAACCTCAATGCCACCAATCATGGAAACGGAATCTCCGGTCGCTGAAACCAAAATCCCGTAGTCGAATCCGGCCTCAGACTGGGGAAAATCAATGGAGACCGCAACCGTTTCTCCGCCGCTTGCGGAAATGGTCTCAGCCTCCAAGGCAAGGATCGGCGAGAAGCCATGGACCATCGCGGAGCCGGTGCGGTCGACACCATTCGGAGCATTGGAAGGCGCGCCATAACCGAACTCGTCAACGCCATCACCATTCAGGTCGCCCAATGCGGTCACCGACTGGCCAGCACCTGCGTATGCTCCAGGTCCATCGATGCTTTGTAGAAGTTCACCGCTGGCACCGGAGAAGACATAAACCTTTCCCGCACCAGATTCGCCCAGGGCGGATTCACTGCAAGCCCCAATCAGCACCTCCGAGACGCCATCGCCATCCAGGTCATTCAAGAAAGCCGCGCTACAACCGAAAATACCCCCGGCCTCATAGCCGTCCCATTGGCGTAGTAGTTCTCCGGTTGCCCCGGAGTGGAGATAGACGGAACCGACCGAGAAGTCATCTCCAACTTTCGCCTTCATGCCTCCGAGCAGTAGGTCCGGAACACCATCAAGGTCGACATCGTGCCCTCCCGCCAGGCTGGTCCCCAACAACTCTTGGCCGGTGCCGACGAATTCCCAGATCACCAAACCGGTGGCACCGGAATAAACAATCGCCTTCCCTAGCTCTCCTCCAAAGAACGGAATAGAGCAGAGGATGTCAGGCACTTGGTCACCATCGATATCGCCACAGCCGGCCACCCGACTACCCATCTCTTCACCGCGGAAGTTGCCGTCGAATCTAAACAGGACGGAACCGTCTGCGCCAGAACGCACCCATGTCCAACCAACGTTGAAAACGCCACCAGGTTGGGCGCGAGGCACTCCAAGAATCAGATCGGGAATGCCATCGCCATTGATGTCTCCCCCCGCTGCAATCGCCAAACCAAGGTGCTGATTCTCCTCGTCTCCGTCAATCTGCAGGATGGTGGATCCATCGAGACCAGAGAACACATAAACCGTGCCGGCGCCATTGATCCCATGAGGGTTCGCGTAGTAAGCCCCCGCACCGATGTCATCGATGCCGTCGCCATTGATGTCACCGACACTGGTGACAACCTGACCAAGCAATGCGAATTCTTCCTGGCCATATACCACCCACAGCAGGGCGCTAGAAGCACCGGAATAAACGTAAACCGCGCCGGCATCGTGGATGAATCCGCTCCTCGTTTCAGGAGCTCCGACGACAATGTCGTCAATCCCGTCGCCATCGACGTCGCCGATGCCCGCCATACTGGTTCCGAAATAGTTCCCGGACTCCACCCCGTCGAAACGCATGTGCTCCGACCAAAACCCGCCCACGATTTGGGCGCTGAGACTCGGAGTCATTAGAAAAAGGAGAAGAAGGATAAGAGGGTGACGCATATCTCCCTGAGTATAGGCCAAACTCCTGATTCTGGATTTGGCGTTTAGGTGGCGATGGAGTTCAGTTGGCTTTAGGTGACGGGGCAGGATTCGACGCAAAGCGCGCGGAGAGAGGCGCAGCCGAACGCAGCAACCGTAGCCAAAGAAGACTGCTCGCTGCCACAAAAGAAAACCGGCCCTCGCGCTTGCGCGAAAGGACCGGTTTCTTTTGTGGTAGCGGGGGCAGGATTCGACGCAAAGCGCGCGGAGCGAAGCGAAGCAACCTGCCGCCAAAGAAGCCTGCGCGCTGCCGAAAAAAGAAAACAGACCCTCGCGCTTGCGCGAAAGGGTCTGTTAGCTTTTTTTGGTAGCGGGGGCAGGATTCGAACCTGCGACCTCCGGGTTATGAGCCCGACGAGCTGCCAGCTGCTCCACCCCGCGATTCAGGCCGGAGATTCTACCCCTTCCAGGGGCTTCGTCAACAAACTAAACCGGCTTTTAAGGAAAGTTTGCTGGGCTTAAAGCGGATTCGAAACCGCTTGAGGAGATTCCTCTCCACCGGGATGTTGTGGAGGTGATGATCCAGGCTCTTCGCCCCCTCCAGTTGCCGGTTTATCGGTTCCAGTAACTGGTGGTTCCACCTCTGCTTTAGGCTCGTCGGCAGAGCCTTCCGCGGCAACCTCTTCAGGAGAATCTTCCACTTCCGGCTTAGGAACTGGCGGTGGCAACACGGCCTCGGGTTCCTTGCCAGGGAACTTCTCTTGCAGCTGTTCAAAATGGAACTTGTAATCGGCATCGACTTCGCCGAGTTTCAGCATGGCTTCGAGCAGAGCCCGCCCTTGCACACGCAGCTCCGGAGTGTCGGCGTTATCGGCAGCAAGTAAAGCCGCGCACCCGAGTTCCCACTTCTTGTGCAAATCTACCGCAGGGTTTGGCAGCAACTGAATCAAGAGTGGAACGATGGCACCAACCTGTTCGCGCTGCAGTTCCACCTCGATTAAGTAAACCGGCCAAGCTAGAGAATCCGGCTCCAAAGCCATCAGGTCGCGCAGACGAGTGACGGCATCGGCAGCGTAACTGGCATTGCCATTGCCGGAGCCTTTCAGCATCAGCCACTCCCAAACCGCAGTTGCATGCTTGCGGTCTAAGGCCAACCGATCTTCCGCCGACAGACCTTCTAACGGGAAGGTACGTACCACGAGGAATGCGAACTCGAGATCCCCGCGCTTCACCAATTGTGCCCGCACCATTTCCAGCTGCGCAAAGTCTTTCCCGATTTGAACCACCAAAGCTTTGCCGTAAGCCTCACGCAAAGTTTGGCTTGGCGTGAAGTTCACCAAGACCTCGAGAACATCGGCCACTCTGGCTTCTCCTAAAGCTGCGAGCAGATCTTTCTGCAACACGACTTCGGTTTCGACCGACAAGCGTTGCGCCATAAGCAGCGGCGCACGGGCGGTTTTCAATTTCCGCATACTGGAGATGACCTGGCGTCGGACTTGGGGCTGTGGGTCGGCAAGCAGCGCAGGCAAGATTTCCTGGAGGGTGGTGATTTCTGGATGACGCTCGGCCACTCCCGTCATGGCCACCAAAACTTCACTGCGCTCGACCTCCGATGCTTCCGGGTCGATGGCAAGTGGACGCAGAACCTCTAGGTAGTTCGGCCCACCCAGGCGCCGGATGGCAGAAAGAATCGAGGCTCGCACGGAGCGCACCATCTCGACTTCCAGCGCCACTTGGAACTGTGCGTCGAGGCGTGCGGGATCTGCGATGGTGATACGGTCAGCCAAACTGCCAAGTCCCGACCACAAAGCCTGACGCACGGCCACTTGCCCTGCAGGCCCCTCAATCGACTTTGGGTAGGCGCCATCTAATCCACGCAACAAACCTTCCCAAGCAATCTCCACTGGTTCGACCAACTGCAGATACCGCGCCGCCGCCAAACGCTCTTCATCCACGCCAAACTCCAGCGCACGCAGCAACGGATTCAACGCCTCGCGGTCGGTCAACACCTGCGGCACTAAAGCCAAAAGAGCCGTGCGTAAAGCGGCATCGCTTTCTTGGTCGAGCGCATTGCGCAGAGCATCGGCGACTTGCAGGTTGGTGGCGGCATCTAACGATTGAAAATCTAGACGACGCAGAGCTTCGTAGGCCATGACCCGAATCGGCTGCCGTGGATGACGCACTCCATACAAAACCTCGGTGACCGCGGCCGCACCTTGAAGACGTCGACGCCAATCGGCCAGCTCACGCCCCTTCTCTCTTTCATGTGCAAGCTCTAACCAAGTTTCGCGCCCTAAATTTTTGGAGCCCTCCCACCACGTCAAAAAATCCTTCTGCGTACCGAACTCTTCACCGGTGATGTCTTCCAGAGCAAGCCGCGCATCGCTGGAGAAAGTAGGGTTTTCCAAAAGGGTTGCGAGTTGCTCAATCAACAGAGCATGGGTGGTCGCCAAGTTACCGGCAGCATGGATGGCACCGAGAAGCAGAGCATCGTTCTGGCCACTGGGTAGCGCCAAGGTTTCCATCACGCGGGCTTCCAGTGCTGGCCAATCTTGCGCAATCTTCCGATATTGCGCCCGTAAACTAATGCTAAACCGCCCTCGCCCATCGGCTTCTATTAAAAAGGACCACTGCTCGGAAGGCGGCAATGCAGCCAAATTTTGTAGAACTAAAGTGCTCGCGTTATTGCGTAAAGTCACCTCGGTCGCCGGGTCCTGCAACGAAGACCAAGCCTCCGCCACCGCTGGGTCCGCCTTCAGCGCCTCGGGCAACTCCGGTCCTCCCCCCTGGAAGGCGAGAAGTGGGACACAAAGCAGCAGGGCGAACACGGTTTTAGTCTAACGGAGAAAGGCTTCTTATTTATCGGAATCCTTGCACGAATCCTTTCAATTCAAAATGCAAAAGTACTTTCATTACGGCGGATGCAAGGATTTCGTTGGTAGAAACCACGCAGGACGATGCCTTCTCATAAGCCGGACTTCGTCGCTCTAAAAGAGTTTTGATTTCGTCAGCCAAGTCTAAATCCGTCAACTTTGGACGCGGCTGTGATTTCTGGCGACGCAAAAGTTCCTCTAGGTTGCATTGCAGCCACACCACGCGCGAGTGAACTTCGAGTTGGGCTACCGAAGTGGTTCGCTCCACCACGCCCCCGCCAGTGGCTACCACGGTGAAGGGTTGGCTCAATAACTGACTGAGAATGTCGGCTTCGAGATCACGAAAACCTTCCTCGTCATGGGCAATCCAATCGGCAATGCTGCGCTTCGACTGTTGCTCGAGCACCTGATCGGCATCTTGAAAATTCCACTGCAACGCCTCGGCAAGAGCGCGACCGAGTGTGGATTTGCCACTAGCCCGGGCGCCGAGCAAAACGAGAGGTGTGCGCTCGTTCAGGTGTTGTTGCAGAGCTTGTTGCAGCGCGATGGAGTCTGGTCGGCCAGCATGCGGAAACACGGCGCCATATTGGGCAATCATTTGGTGCAGCAACATCTGCGTTCCAGGAATGGCTTGGGCGCCGGCGGCATGAGCTTGGCGCAACCACTCGGTTTGCAGTGGGTGATAAACCATGTCCAAACTTGGCGTTTGTGGACTGGGCGGACGGCCGGGGGTGAGCATTCCAGGTTGTGCAACACTTCCAACAGGAGTGGCCTGGGCGATGGCATCGAACGCGGAAGGTTGAATGGTCTCGAGGTCTTTCCGTTCGGTCGCGGTCACTTGCCATCCACGTCGTTGCGCTTCCACTTGCACGGCACTCGATGCGCCGCCAGAACCGAGAATCAGTAAGTGTTTCGGGTTTTCGGGGGCTGCGTTCTCCACACCTAGGGCATCCATAGCACCGACGCCGTCGCTATTGCCGCAAAACCACGTGCCATTTTTTCGCACCAACAAGTTCGCGGCTTCACATGCCGATGCCGCTTCGCCGAGTGCACCCTCGAGTGGCGCTGCGATTTGAAAGGCAGCTTGCTTATGCGGGGCGGTGACGGAGAAGGCGGTCATTCCGTGCTTTGCGGCACCTTCCAGGAATAATTGCAGACTCTGCACCGGATAAGGCGTGTACAAAGCCGAAGGTTGACCACTTTTTTCCTGCATAGCCGACTGCCAAAGCAGCGGGCTCAAGCTGTGCAACACCGGGTGGCCGAGCACTCCTAATGCGGGAGTTTTTGCGTCGAGGATTTCAGGCAGCAAACGTAATAACTCGACCACATTCCATTGTCCGGGAGCGGTTGCATCACCAGGCCAACTGGAATAAATCCATGGTGCTCCACAGCGCAGAGCCAAAAGGCGTGATGCTCCTCCTCCCATGCCTTGCGCAAAGGCGAGCATGGAGGTGGCAGGGGCTTCGGAGTACAAATCCAAAACCGGCCATGCCTCTTCTGCAAAATCAGCCCACGCGACAAGCTTCATCAGATCTTGGCCAGAAACGCGTGCTTGTAAATCCTGCAATACCGCACGCAAATCAGCGCCATCGGCAGACTCCTGATGCCAGCTATGAATCCGACGTACCCCCTGCGGCACTTCCGGCGCCACTCCATCTTCCACCGGGAAATCGATGCCATCGAAACCGGCTGCGGCGGCGCGTAGTAAGCGTTCACTGCGCGATTCGTTTTCAGGATGAATGCGACATGCGGCATACCATTCCAACTTTGGATAGTCCTTGCGCAATTGGGCAAGGTCGACATCGTCCGGCAAATGGTCCAAGCGCAATTCCACTTTGCCCACGCGGCCCTGCAGCCAATCCAAACGCGCGCGCAAACGCGATTCTTCTCCTGCAAGCAAGGAGACCAGAATCCGCGACGACACTTTCACTGACCGAAAACCGCGCTTAACGGGCGTCTTTGGCAATCGCACGCATGCGCTTCGCCGTTTCATGAGGCAAACGCTGGCCTTGTTCTGCCAGGTCCACCACTAAATCCAACAAGCCTGCATAACGATGTTTTTCGCGTTCACTCAAGCTCTGCAAGTGTCCTTCGACCGTGGAAATATCGCCACGAACGACAGCACCCGTCAGGGCACTGGAAGCTCCATCCTGGTGCGCGGAATGCATGGCTTGGCTCGCCATACGCTCGACCACATCCCAAGTTTGCTCACGAAAAACGGGCTCCAACAGCTCGGCCGACCATGCGCACAGCGCGGTAATGTGATTGGATGCCAAAGCCAGGCCTAAGTGGTAACGTCGGCGATCGACTCCCGCCTTCAAACGCACCGGCTGGGCTCCCCAAACCTCCGCAACTTCCAAAACGCCTTCGCGCGCATTGGGATCGGCGGTCTCGGTCACCAAAGCTAAGCGCAAAGATTCGATGTCGCGCTCTGGATCCACAAACTGCATGACCGGGTGCATGGCCGCCACAAAACCACCCTCCAAACTAATCGGTTTCAGCACTTCGATGTCATGCAGGCCGCTGGTATGGATGAACAATTTCGAGTTGCATTGATAGTTGGCGGCGAAGTTTTGCGCTACCGAAAGGATGGATGCATCTGGAACGCAAAAGAGGATGACGTCGGCATGCTTTGGCGCACCGGCGGGATCCACCAAGGTATGGATGCCATTCTCCGCTGCCCAATCCATCCATGTGCCGGTGTCGGACCCCAACAAATAGACCTCTTCGCCAGCCTGTTTATGTGCCAATGCGAGGCTTCGCCCCACGCGTCCTGGACCAATCAGTAATGTGGTTTTCATGTTTATTCCTCGGATTCGATTTTGGCAATCACAGGCCCCTGTAATAGCGGGACCACACAGACATGTTGACATAAGTGCTCAATCTCTGCAGCGATATTCGACGCCGATTGTGGATCTTCAGCCACGCTGAAAAAAGTGCCGCCGCTCCCACTGAGGTGGAAGCGGGCAACCTTAGATATTTCGGATTCAAATAGCGCGAGTTTGGGAGCCGCGATGCACGCTGCCGATAACAAGTCATTAACGCCAGGCTCTTGCGGGAAGCTAAGGTCGACCCGATCTTTTATTTTCACATCGGCATCGAAATCGGGGGCGCCCAGATTGCGGAACACCGCAGCGGTTGGCACCGGAATGAAAGGAATCGCTAGGACGATGTTGCGGGGTGGCGCTTCGGCAACGGCGAGGACTTGTTCCCCTTGTCCGCCGAGCAAACAAGCTGACTTTTGTTGCAGGAAAAACGGGACGTCGCTGCCGAGGGTGAGGGCTAGGTCTTGCAGTGGAACCTTGGGCTGAGTGGTCGCCATTTTTTGCAGCAACAGGAGTGCGGCGGCCGCATTGCCGCTCCCCCCACCTAGTCCACCGGCTGCTGGGATTTGCTTTTCTAAATGCCAAGCGCAATAGGGTGCATGACCGCCGGAAGCGCGCCATAAGGCATCGGCCTTCAGGATGAGGTTGCGCCGGTCCGATGGAATGCCCACCGACATCGGGCCATCGACGGTGAGAGTGGAGGTTCCGTCTTGTGGCTCCACTGACAGGGTGTCGTATAAACCCACCGCCACAAACCAGGAACGCAGCTCATGGAAGCCATCGGCGCGACGGCCGAGGATTTCGAGCGTCCAGTTCAGTTTTGCGGGGCTTTGAATTTCCATCTAGGAAGTTGGCGCTGGGCCAAGCTCCAGATTATCCAAAAGATGGACGCCATCCAAACGGGCACCGATGACGGCTCTCCAAACACAAAAGAAGCCCGGTTTGACCGATTCAAAATCATGGTCGGAAATAATCTCGGCGTAGGCTAGCTTGGCGGGCGATGTGATGAAGAAATCTTGCATGATCTTCTGCAGGGCTTGCGCATCCTGACATCCGGAGTGAAAGGCCGCCTGAGCAGCGGTCAAGGCCTGGTGCAAAACCAAGGCCTGCTGCCGCGCGACTGGGTTCAAATGGACATTGCGGCTAGAAAAGGCAAGGCCGTCCTCCTCGCGCCAAGTCTCTGCGCCCTTTACTTGAACCAGCATGTCCAAGTCCTTCACCATGCGGCGTACTAAATACAATTGTTGTGCATCTTTCTGACCGAACACCGCGATCTGAGGTTTGCACTGTTGGAAAAGCTTATGCACCACAGTCAACATGCCATCGAAATGACCCGGGCGGGCGGCGCCTTCAAAGCGGAGGGCGGCTGGCCCAGCGGCAATCCCAGTTTGAAATCCTTCGGGATACATGTCTGCAACTCGTGGGCGATAAACCGCGGTAGCCCCCACTTCTTCCAGCATGGCTAAATCTGCTTGCATGGTTTTAGGGTAGGCCTCTAAATCGTCTTCACGCTCAAACTGCAATGGGTTGACGAAAATCGAAACCAAAAGGGTGTCACCAAGCTTTGCCGCATACTCCAACAAGCTCCGGTGTCCCCGATGCAAAGCCCCCATCGTGGGAACAAAAACCACGATGCCCTGGTTGACGCCTCCGCCACGCCATGCGCGCAACTCTTCTGGACTATCTAAAACTCTCATAGCTCAGCTTAATGCGCGCAGGCACTCCACTGCGGTGCGGCCATCGCCCATGGTTAGGCGTGGTGCCAGCTGAACCAACGGCTCTAAAACAAAGCGTCGTTCAGCAATGCGTGGGTGTGGCAGTTGCAAAGCACTCGAAGATTGACAAACCGCACCATACAAAAGTAGGTCTAAATCTAAAGTACGTGGCCCATTCGGGACTTCACGGCGTCGTCCTTGTGCGGCCTCAAAATCCAACAGCCACTGCAAGAGCACGCTTGGCGCCAAACTTGTTTCGAAACGCACTGCTGCATTGACGTAATCGGGTTGTTCGGGTCCGCCTACAGGATCGGTGCGGCGAAAGTCAGAACAGGTCAAGCGCGACATGCTTGGATGCTGTTGCATGGCGCATAAAGCGGAGCGCAAATGTCCGGCACGATCTCCGAGGTTCGAGCCGAGCCCAACAAAGACCACGCTCATCTCTTTTTCTTTTGCAGGAGCCCTGGAACCAAACGTGCCATAGCAGGTATATCGCGCAACAAAGGAATGAACACGTAGATGAAGGACATTGCGAGTAGTGCGAATTCTGGTTCCAAGAACAACAGACCAAACACCACCACGAATTTCGCAAGCGTGCTTACCGGGCGCGTCGAACGCGTCATCCAGGCAAAGAAGTGCGGATACGGAACGCGCGCAACCATGAGCAATGCCAACAGCAATAACATGACTGGTATGGAATACACGATGGCGGCGTGCACCCAATCGATGGCGCCTTGGCTTACATCTAAAAGTTTGGTGTCGGAAATGCCAAAGTAAAACAGCACCATGGCAATCGGCGGACCGGCAGCACCAGGACTCGGCAGCCCCACAAAGGATGCGTGGTCTTGACTCAAATCTTCGTCTTCAGATTCCACATTAAAGCGCGCCAAACGCAGAACTGCGCAGCAGGAATAAACCACTGGAGCGACCACCAAGAGACGCGGGTGCACGTTGATGCCGAGGTCGGGGCCGAGCATGCGCACCAGGGTGACGGCCACCACCCCCGGCGCCACCCCAAAAGTCACCGCATCGGCCAAGCTATCTAGCTGGGCGCCGAGCGGGCTGGCGGTGCCGGTCATGCGCGCTAATTTGCCATCGATCGCGTCGAGGAAAGTCGCCAGCACGAGCCATAATGCGCCTTCGTACAGGCGATGAGGGTTGTTTTCGACCAAAGCGGCCACAGCCAACAGGATGGCGCCCACCCCGCATGCGAGGTTGCCCAAGGTGACAATGTTCTGCGGTGACAAAACCGGCGGCGGTCGGTGCTCCTGATCCACGAGAAGATTCTATCCTGGACTGCCTTGATTCGTACGACCCCTGTCATGACTCTTAAACACCTCCTAGCTCCCATCCTGATTGCGGCCACTTTGCCGCTCAGTGCCCTCTCCGCGCAGACGGCTACCGACGCCAGCCTGATGCCAAATACAGGCCTGCCAGCCACCGATTCTGTGGTCGATGCGGTCTACGCAATCCCCGATGAGGAGATGCAGGTGACTGATATTCTCGATCAACTCTCGAACGGTATTGGCCCCCGCCTGACCTCGTCGCAAAGTCTGACCGAAGCTTGCGAGTGGGCTGCCGACCAGTTCCGCAGTTTTGGCATTGAGAATGTTCGACTAGAAGAATGGGGCACCTTTCCGGTAGGTTTTGATCGCCATTCGATGAGTGGCCGCATGGTTTCGCCGGAAAAACGAGAGTTAGTGTTCACCACCCGTGCCTGGACCCCTGGCACCGATGGACCAGCCCGCGGTCAAGCTTTGCTGGCACCGAAAACCGACGAAGAGTTAGAAATGCTTCGAGGAAACTTGTCTGGCGCATGGATTATTGCAAGCTCAAATAGTGTTGCACCACGATTCGGCGAGCCGCGCAATGGCGATACGGAAGAGCTAAGCTACCGATTCGGGCTACTTTGCGAGAGTGAAGGTATTGCTGGAGTGGTTCGTCCTGGACGTGGTGAGTTGGTCCACACCAGCGGCAACTATCGCATTGAATGGGAAAACCTCCCTACCAACGTCAGCATTTCTTTGCGCCGCGATCAGTTCCGCAGCATTTTTGATTACCTAAAGAAGGGCGAGCCGGTCGAACTCGAGTTCAACCTCAACCAAACTTTCCGTGAAGGTCCAATCCCTCTTTACAACATTATCGCGGAGATTCCTGGCACCGACCTCGCCGACCAAATGGTGGTTTTCGGGGGTCACATTGATTCCTGGGACGGAGCGCGCGGCGCACAAGACAACGGCACCGGCACCAGTACGACCCTGGAAGCGGCACGCATCTTGACTTCCATCCTCAAGGAAAAGGGACTTCAGCCTCGACGCACCATCCGCTTCATGCTGTGGTCTGGGGAGGAGCAAGGACTATTGGGCTCGCGCGCCTACATTGAGCAGCACCCTGAGGAAATGGAGCACATTTCATCGGTCATTGTGCACGACGGTGGCACCAATGCTTGTTCCGGCATCAACACGACCCCGGCCATGATGCCTTTCTTCGAGGAAGCCTTCGCACCGATCATTGGCCACACTGAAAACGCGGAAGATGAAAACTTGCGCTTCCATTTAGTAGAGAAGCGCGCACTACCACGCGGTGTTGGCAGCGATCACGATGCCTACCTCAGCGGTGGTGTTCCTGGATTCTTCTGGGAGCAATCAGGCGAAGCCAACTATACCTACATTCACCACACTCAACACGACACCACCGATGAGGTGCGTGAGGATTATCAGCGCTTCACCGCGCGCGTGGTGGCCTCGGCGGCATGGCGTCTCGCAAACATGGATCCAATGGTTCCGCGCGATGGCATGGGCGTGCAGAAAAAGCGTCAACGCTTGGGCATCTTCTTGGGTGACAACTCCAAGCTAGAAAGCATTGTCGATGGCAGCCTCGCTTCACGTGCAGGCCTCAAAGCGGGTGACACATTGATTAGCATCGGCGATGTCAAGATTGAAGGTCTACGTGACATCCGCAAAGCGATGAACAACGATGCGGAACGTCGCAAGGTCACTTGGAAGCGCGGCGAAGAAACCTTCTCAGCTTGGTTCGACTGGAAGGAAGATTCGGTCGAGAAGATTAACTCTTAATTTACCTTATGCGCCTGGGCCAGCATGCCCAGTTGCATCTACGTAGCCGTCGTAACCACCGTAATAAGTGGTTGCGTCGGCATCGTCAATTTCCAGCACATGGGTTGCAAGTGCTGCCAGGAAGTGACGGTCGTGGCTTACGAAGATGATGGTGCCTTTGTAGGCCGCCAAGGCATCTAGCAGAGCTTGCTTAGATTCGACATCCAAGTGGTTAGTCGGCTCGTCCAAGACCAAAAAGTTTGGCGGGTTGTAGAGCATGCGCGCCAACACCAAACGGGCCTTCTCCCCTCCTGAAAGCACCGCAGTAGGCTTTTCGAGGTCATCGGCATCGAAACCGAAACAGGCCAAACAGGAGCGTAGGCTGCCCACTGGCTCCCCTGGAAAGGCCGCCGTCATAATGCGCCCGACGGTCTCCTTAGGGTGCAAAAGTTCGGTGGTGTGCTGTGCGAAATAACCAATCGACAAAGAGGCGCCGCGTTTACAAACGCCTTCATCGGCTTCCATTTCACCGAGCATAATCTTCAGCAAAGTCGATTTGCCCGCGCCGTTAATGCCGAGCACCGCCCAACGCTCTTGGCGACGCATGTGCATATCTAAATCCATATACACAATGTTCTCGCCAAAGCTTTTTGATAGCCCCTCAGCAACGAAAACATCGTTACCCGAACGCGGCGGTTCCGGAATGCGGAACACTAGTTTTTTACGTCGACTCCGTGGTGGAGAGAGACGCTCCAACTTGTCCAACTTCTTCAAACGACTTTGTGCTTGCGCTGCGGAACTTGCACGTGCACGGGTTTTGTTAATCAACTTCATCTCACGCTCTACGTGCGATTGTTGACGTTCAAAAGCAGCCATGCGTTGCTCATCTTCCAACTCGCGTTGCGCCAAGTACAAAGTGTAATCGCCAGGGAAAATACGCAACTTGCCCTGATCGATTTCCACAATCCGCGTAACCACCTTGTTCATGAATTCATGGTCGTGACAAGTCATAACCACAGTACCGCGGTAGTCGCGAATGAATCCCTCCAACCACATGATGGATTCCAAATCCAAGTGGTTGGTCGGCTCGTCCAACAGCAAGATGTCTGGCTGCTGCAACAAAATGCCGGCCAAAGCCACGCGCATTTTCCAACCACCAGAGAGCACGCCAATGTCGCCATCCATGCGCTCATCGGAGAAACCTAGACCGGATAAAACCTCACGCGCGCGCGCCTCAATGTCGTAGCCACCCAAGATTTGAAACTCGGCTTGTAGCTCCGAATACTTAGCCATGATGGATTCCATCTGATCCAACTTGTTCGGATTGGATAAATCATGTTCCAAATCCGACAACTCAGTACGCAGATCGGAAACCCGGCCAGCACAGCGCACCGACTGTTCGACCACATCGCAGTCGAACATTTCGCCAACCTTCTGATCGAAATAACCAATGCGGATGCCGCTGGGATAATTGATATCGCCAACGTCGGTGGTCTCTTGGCCCGTCAGCAGGCGGAAAAGGGTGGTTTTGCCACATCCGTTGGGCCCAATCAGGCCCACTTTCCAGCCAGACTCCACCTTCACATCCGCTTCTGCGAAAATGATTTGAGCTCCGTATGCGTAATCAAGGCCTGTGATGCTGAACATGGACCACGCATTGTAAGATGTAGGCGTCCTCTCGCCCATCCACCATGTCAGAAATCATCTCCGTTCACGGCCGCGAAATCCTCGATTCACGCGGCAATCCCACTCTCGAAGTCGAAGTTGACCTATCCACTGGAGCCAGTGGCCGGGCGGCGGTTCCATCGGGCGCATCCACTGGCCAGTTTGAGGCCATGGAATTGCGCGATGGCGGCGAGCGCTATGGCGGAAAAGGCTGTCTAAAGGCCGTCGCCAACGTCAACGAAATCCTCGCCACCCCGCTGGAGGGTATGGATGCTGATGAACAGGAAGAAGTCGACCGCGCCTTGATCGAGCTCGATGCTTCCGAGAACAAGTCCGGCCTTGGCGCCAACGCACTCTTAGGAGTTTCACTCGCCGTCGCGCATGCCGCCGCAGACGATGCTGGCCTGCCGCTGTTCCGCTACCTCGGCGGTGCCGGAGCCAACCGTTTGCCAGTACCCATGATGAATGTGTTGAATGGTGGTGAACACGCCGACAACAACGTCGATTTTCAGGAGTTCATGGTGCAGCCTTGGGGCGCCGAGACCTTCAGTGAAGGTCTTCAGTGGTGCACCGAGACTTATCACGCACTCAAATCTCTGCTCCGAGAGAAGGGCCTCTCCACCGGCATCGGCGATGAAGGTGGCTTTGCTCCCGACCTGCGCTCCAACGAAGATGCTGTAGAACTATTGCTCCAAGCCATTGACAGCGCTGGACTTAAGGCTGGCGACAAGCACATGGCCATCGCCCTCGACGTGGCTGCTACCGAGATCCACCAAGATGGCATCTACACCTTCGAAGGCAAGCAACTGTCCGCCGACGAAATGGTCGCCTTCTACCGCTCCTGGTGCGACAAGTACCCGATTGTCTCGATTGAGGACGGCCTCGACGAGGAAGATTGGGACGGCTGGAAGACTCTCACCGACGAATTGGGCGATGACATCCAACTGGTCGGCGATGATTTGTTTGTCACCAACCCGAAACGCCTCCTGCGCGGCATCGATGGTGGGCAGAGCAACTCCATTCTGATCAAGGTCAATCAAATTGGCACCTTGACCGAGACTTTGCAGGCCATCGACATTGCGAAGGAAGCCGGTTACACCACGGTGATTTCGCACCGTTCTGGAGAAACCGAAGACACCACCATTGCTGACTTGGCCGTGGCTGTGGGTTCGGGTCAGATTAAGACTGGCGCACCTTGTCGCAGTGACCGGGTGGCAAAGTACAACCAGCTGCTGCGGATTGAGGAATGGCTCGGCCAGAGTGCTCGCTACGGCAGCGCTTTACCGCTTTAAGCACCCTCTTATCAACAAAATGGAACGCTCCTTCGGCTTTGATCGGAGGAGCGTTTTCTATGGAATAAAGCTTTGAGATTCCCATCTATTAATAGTCCGCAAAATTTGCGCAGGAAGGCCTGAAAACGTAGATTACCGAGGTCTAGAAATAGGGCTGCGTTCTGCCTTCCCTGCTCTCGTTTTCACCGCAACCTGTGGCTATGAGCCGCGAAAAATCCTCACAAAAACACCGAGTCATCGAGTTCGTTTTGTGGGGTGCCGTCATCCTGGCCGGTGGCTATGTTTTGCTGCCTGCGGCGGTGGAATTAGTGCAGACTCGCCAGCAAGAGGGCAAGGAACAGGCCGATGCTGCCGAACGAGAGCGGATTTTGAGGGAAGAACAGCAAAGATTGGACCTTTTCAGCAAAGATCCCGACGCAGCCGCAAAAAAAGCCGAACTACTTAGGCTACAGAGCCGTAAAGACAACCTAGAAGAGGAAACGCATGACTGAACCAACAACCGATGTGGCATCTGCCAAGGCCTTCGCCGAGGCCTTCCAAAAACTCCGAGAACAGATTGGCCGCGTGATCGTGGGCCAAGACCAAGTTATCGAGGAGCTCTCTATTGCTCTGGCGGCGCGCGGGCACGCGATTCTCGTTGGCGTACCCGGATTGGCGAAAACCCTGCTGATTAGCACGTTTTCGCGCGCCCTGGATTTAGATTTTCGCCGCATTCAGTTCACGCCCGACCTCATGCCCGCTGACATCACCGGCGCCGAGGTGCTGCACGCCGACCCCGAAACAGGTGAACGCAGTTTTCGTTTCGTGAATGGTCCAGTGTTCTCCAACATTGTCCTTGCCGACGAGATCAACCGCACGCCGCCCAAGACTCAGGCCGCACTTTTGGAAGCTATGCAGGAGCGGCAAGTTTCTTCCGCCGGCACCACGCGCGCTTTGCCAGACCCGTTTTTCGTGCTCGCCACGCAAAACCCGATTGAACAGGAAGGCACTTATCCCCTGCCGGAAGCCGCGCTCGACCGCTTTTTGTTTTTGATTAAGGTCGACTACCCATCCGCTGAGGAAGAGGCCGAAATTTTACGGCGCACCACTGGTTCCTTGGCCAGTGAAGTGGAAGTGGTGTTGAATGCAGAACAACTGGTGCAAATGCAAGGTTTGGTGCGCGAAGTCCCCGTTTCTGACAGCGTGATTGATTACGCCGTGCGCATTGCCCGGTCATCGCGGCCTTCGGATGAAGCTCCGGCATTTATCCGCCAGTGGGTGACTTGGGGTGCCGGTCCTCGTGCATCGCAAAACATGATTCTTGCGGCAAAAGCGCGTGCGCTGATTCAAGGTCGCTTCCACGCCTCCGCAGAAGATGTCGATGCCGTCGCGCCTTCGGTTTTGCGCCACCGCATTCTCACTAACTTTGCTGCTGAAGCTGAGAACGTCACCCCCGACGATGTCATCCAACAGCTGCTTCAAGAAACTCAGGCCCACCCGAGTGCTTTAGACGGAGATCGTGCAGCAGGCATCGGATCCTAGGCTACGTGCCAGGCTGCAACGCCTAGAGTTGCGTGCGCGTACTGCGGTGGAAGGCCTCCGCGGTGGACGTCATCCATCTCCTATTAAGGGATCGAGCACTACTTTTGCACAACACCGCGAATACGTCGCCGGTGATGATTTGCGCCGTTTGGATTGGCGCTTGATGGCGCGTTCCGATCGCAACATTATCCGCGAGTATGAGGAAGAAACCGATTTGCGTTTGTGGATTGTGCTCGATGCATCTGCATCCATGCAGTTCACCAGTGGCGAGTGGAATAAGTTTGATTACGGGTCGTGGTTGGCTGCTGCTCTGGCGCGCGTCGCTTGCGATCAGAACGATCAGTTTGGCTTGATGCTCACCCATGGCGAAAAGCTAGAGCGCACTTTGCCTGCGCGTGGTGGCGAAGGGCATTGGAAAAGTTTCTGCCATATGTTGGCGGAATCAGAGCCAGAAGGTGCGGGTGATCCGGCCATTGGCTTGCAACTAGCCGCTGGCCAAATGGACCGCCGCGGCTTAGTCGTGTGGATTAGCGATTTTCTTGGCGCGCCTGAAGAGGCTGCCACTGGAGTCAATCTTTTGCGTCGCAAAGGGCACGATGTGATTGCTCTTCGCACCTTAGATCACGCCGAAGTCGACTTTCCCTTCTTGCGCAACACTCGTTTTGAAGGTTTGGAAGGAAGCGCCGTGTTGCGCGCTGATCCAAACACGATTCGCGCGGCCTACCTAGAAGAGTTCGAAAAGCATGGCGCCGAATTACGCCGCGGCTTACGCAGTGCAGGATGTGCATTCCGCCGCATGCCAATTGATGAACCGCTGGAAGTTGGTTTGGTCGAATTCTTAGCGCAACGCAATGCACAGAAGCTAGGGGGCCGCCGATGAATTTCGCTGCTCCTGCGGTGCTATGGGCCTTGCCCTTGGTGTTGGTGCCCATCATCATTCATCTTCTACAAAAGCGGCGTTTCCGCCGGGTGGAATTCAGCGCCATGGAATTCCTTCTGCGCGCAGTCCGCCGCACCCGCCGTCGAGTGATGCTGGAAGACCTGCTGCTGTTAATCCTGCGCACCTTGGCCGTTCTGTTTTTGATTTTGGCCTTGGCGCGTCCAAACAGTAAGGACTTGCCGCTATTGCTGGGCCGTGAAGCTCACGGTGAGGTTTTGATTCTGGATGCATCTTTGTCGATGAATCATTTGGGCGATGGACAAAGCGCCTACGGCAAAGCCTTATCGATTGCGTCGCGGCGCTTGCGCGAATTAGATGCAAAAATGGAGGATCGCGCGGCGGTTATTCGTGCAGGTTTGCGCGTCGACCGCGTCGCCTCCGGAGATCCCGACGAAGTTCGGCGCGTGCTTGAAGAGTTGGAACAAGCGGACCCAGTGCGTGGCGACTTAGTGGGTGCGCTGCATGCTGCGGCACGCACGGTAGATGATTTAGGTCCTGAGACCTCACGCATTTCGGTAACGGTGTTGACCGATTTGCAAGCCAACACCTGGAATGTGGAAGGCGGTTTTAGCGCACCTTTTGCGGAGTTAGTCGCGCTTGGCTGCGATGTCCAGATTTTGGATTGCGGCTCGGCATTGCGCGAAAATGTCGCAGTGACTGCCATCGACTTGTCCACCTCACGTTTGGTGCGCGGCGATTCTTGCGATGCCCTCATCACCCTGCGCAACTTCGGCGATACAGAAACCGCGGTCCAAGCAACCTTGCTACTGGATGAAACGCCTATCGCCAGTGAAAGCTTTGTGCTCGGCGGACGTCAGCCCATCGATTGGAATGTGGCGGTTGCCCCAGTCAAGAGTGGCGCCCGCGCCTTGGAGGTTCGCCTGGAACACGATGCCCTAGTTGGCGATGACACCCGCGCCGCGATTCTGGATGTCGGCGATGGTTTTCGCGTGTTGATTGCGGGAGAGGCCTCCGCACACCAAGACGCACCCAATGTTTTCGATGGCATGTGGCGCTACCTCTCGTTGGGCGAATGGGCGCCCCTACGCCCAACTGCGTTGCCACTCCCTCTGCTCGACCACGACGCCCTCGCCGAATCCGATTTACTTATTCTCGCGGACCCAGGAAGAGTTTCCTTGCGTGCTGCAGAAAGCATTGCCGGATTCGTGAACTCTGGCGGTGGTTTGCTCCTAGCACTCGGTCCAGAAACCGGGCAAGAGCAGGTGCGAGATTTATTGCTGCAACTAGAAGCCACCGGACTCACGGTGGGCACTCCCATTCATGCCGAAGAATCTCCGGCCCGCCTTGGCATCGTCGACGCTGAAACTCCCGCCCTACGCTTCTTCCAAGATGTCCGATGGCAGCCTTTATTGACCGAAGTCCCCCACGCGATTTACCGTCCGTTGAACTTGGACCCGAATCTCGCGGGAAACCTTCATGTTGGTCTACGTTTTTTGCAACAAGATGCCAGCTTGGATGCCGGTGCCGCTTTGGTTGACTGGCAATTAGGAGAAGGCAACATCGCGGTGCTTGCCAGCTCCCCTTTGCCAAGCTGGAACCGTATGGAAGAACTTCCCGGCGGAACTTTGCCGCTGGTTTATGACCTTCTGTTTTCGCTCGCACCGAAACCAGGGTTTCCAGTCTCCTATCCTGTCGGCGCAGCTTTGAGCCTGCAGTTTGATCACCCACCGACCGACACCCAATTGCGCGACCCCGCCGGCTTATTGCTCAACGGATTGAGCGAGTTAGCCAGCCTGGACAACGGACGCACCCGTTTGGACTTGCTTGCATCGGTTCCACGCCCTGGCGTGTGGCGCTTGAGCACACGTCTTTTGCTTCCAGACGGCGAAGAAATCTCCTTGGAGCAACCACTCGCGGTGGTCATCCCTACCGAAGAAAGCGATTTACGCGCCGCACTTCCAGAGAGCTTGCGCGAGTTCTTGCCGCCTTCAGTAGTCATCGGTAATTCCAATGAAAACATCGTGCAAGTCGAAGCCTCGGATGCGCCGGCGCGCGACCTCACTCGCACCTTATTGATTTTGGTGCTCGCCTTCTTGGTAAGTGAAACTTTATTCGCATGGTTCCTCGACCGGAGGCGCAACCTTTGAACCACCTCGTCTTCTCGCACTTGCCGCCGGCCTGGGTTCTTGGGCTATTCATCATTCCGATGGTCGTCTTGATTTCGGCAATGGCCTACCGTTTGCGCAAACGATCTCGCACCGCGCGACGCTTCGCAATGAGTATGCGTTTGATGGTTTTCGCAACCGTGCTGTTTTTAAGTTTCGGACCCGCACTGCAACACGACCGCATCGAGTCCGAAGCGGCACCCTTGGCTTTACTGCTCGATGATTCCGCCTCCATGCGCATCGCCGACAGTCCAGGCGCCCCGACTCGCCTAACCGAATTGCAATCGCTCCTATCTTCGCCTTTACGTGAGGAGCTGGAAGGCAAGTATCAACTACAAGCTTGGCGATTTAGCGAGCGCCTGGCTGCCACCACGACCGACGGTTTGGAACTCACCGGCGCAGGCCAGGCATCGTCCTTGGGCTCTGCTCTGGAAGGTTTATTAGCTGAGTACCGCGGCCGCCGCATGCCCGATGTTGTTCTGTTCGGCGATGGACGCACCAACTTAGGCGATGATCCTTTGGAAGCTGCCGACCGCTTACGTGCAGAAGGCGTCAAGCTTCACGCGGTTGCTTTTGGTCAAGCCGAAGAAGCGCCGGACCTCATTCTGGAACGCGTGCAGACCCCCGACTTGGTGCTCGCGGGCGATGTAGGCCTTTTCTCACTCCGATTACGCGCCGGCGGCAGTCCTTTGCCGGAACGTGCCGTCGTGCGCCTTCTCGATGAACTCGGTAATGAACTTGATCGCGCACCTGTGCAGGGGTTAGATGAAAACGGTGTGAACTTGGTGCTCTCCGCGCTGTTGCAAACACCCGGCGAACGTCACTTGGTGGCTGAAGTACTTCCCATTCCTGGTGAAACGGCCACCGACAACAATCGCCTGGAACTCAGCTTGACGGTCAAGGAAGTCAAAGTGCGCGTGCTCTACGTGGAAGGCAAACCGCGTTGGGAATACCGCTTCATTCGTGATCGCCTGATCCGCGCCGAACGCGATGTTGTGGTCAATCATTGGTTGGCCGACGCCGACCGCTCTTTCCCACAAGAGCACTCGCGCGCCACCCGTCCATTACTACGCCTTCCGGTCGATGCCACCGATCTGCTCGACCGCTTCGACCTCATCATCCTTGGCGACGTGGACCCCACTCGCCTCACGCCAGACCCACTCGACGGCCAGCGTTTCCTTGCTGGACTTAGTGAGTTCGTCGAAAAAGGTGGTGGCCTACTCATGCTCGCCGGTCCGATGCATAACCCGCGCGCCTACGTCGGTTCGCCGATTGAGGATTTGCTCCCGGTCATCCTTGGCAAAGAACAACCACCATTGCAAATGGGTGTTACTCCTATGCCGCCCGACCTGCAACGTCCGCACCCTGTGGTGTTGTTCTCCAGCGATCCCGAAGAAAACCGTCAGTTGTGGGAAACTTCGGCAAAGCTGGAGTGGTATCAGCCGGTCGAACGCTTACGTCCCGGCGCGACCGCGTGGTTGGTCAATCCTGATTTCAGCAACCAGTATGGTCCGCACGTTTTGGCCGCCAGCATTTTTGCGCCAGAAGGCTGGGTCGGTTGGATTGGCACCGATGAAACTTGGCGCTGGCGCTTCCCCGGCGGAGAACGCTACGTCGACCGTTTTTGGCGCTCCGCATTGCGCCACCTTGCAGCAACTCGCCTGCGCGGTGACCACGGACGCATTCGCCTCGACCTTGACCGCAGCGAAGTGGAACTCGGTGCATTCCTGCAGGTCGAAGTGCGTCTTCTCGATGACAGCTTTCAGCCCGTGATCGATGAAGCTGGCGTGCCCTTATTTCTAGAAGGTGCTGGACGTGCCGCCGACTTGCGCCCAATCGCTGACCAACCCGGCATTTACCGTGGACGTCTACGCGCTTCCACTCCCGGTGCAGCGCGCGTGTATCTCACCGCCGATGGCGATGCCGATAGTGAAGCCATCGCCAGTGCTCGCTTTCATGTGAGCTTGCCTTCGCGCGAAATGGCCGACACCTCACAAGACCGCGCCCTCTTGACCGCGCTGACCGGACGCACCGGCGGCATGTTGGTCCGAGTGGAAAACGCCGACCAACTCCTCGACACTCTCGATGGCCGCGAACGGGTCACGCGCATTCTAAACAGTTCGCGCGAGCCCCTTTCACCATGGCCCTTCCTTGGCCTCGCCCTTTTGTGCGCCGCCGCGGAATGGATTCTGCGTAAACGCCTCAACCTCTCGTGATTTCACTCCGCCTTTCTTGCTTCCTCCTGTTCGCCACTCTCGGCGCACGGGCCATGGCGCAGCAGGACTTGCCGGCAGGGATTTCGCTCCCTGAGGATCGGGTGCTCGCCACCAAAATCTCCGATGCACAGGCATACCTAGCCGACGAGCGTTGGGAAGCGGCCGTCAGTTTGCTGCAAGAAGTGGCCGACGCTGACCCATCCGCAGTCATTGCCGATGGTGATTTTGTTTACATCGGAGCCGTCCAACGTGCGCAGTCCTTGCTCGCCAAACTGCCCGCACCTGCCATTCTCGTGCGTGAAAGCATGATTGCCGTGCGCGCGGAGCTAGAACTGGAAGAGGCCTTACGTCCACCCGATGTCCATCGTCTAGAACTTCTGGCCCAGCGTTACGCCGGTTCCTCAGTTGGCAAACGGGCCACCGCTTTATTGCAAGAGCTTTGGTATGACCGCGGTTATGCGCAACTGGCCGTGGCGCAAGGTGCCGCTCCGCTTTCCGCAGAATGGCAAGCACTGTTACCGCCGCCATCTCCTTCGGACCCCTTGGCTCCCCCGGTCTTCGAGAGCTTAAGCGATCCTACTCTGCCGCGTCTGCGCGCCGACCAACTCAAACCAGCCTGGCGTTTTTCCTTCGACGATGACGGCCCTACGGCTGATCTTGGACATCGTATGGCTTTTGGTGGAGGCTTGGGATATGCCACCAACGGACGCGAAGTCGTCGCACTGGAACTTGGCTCCGGGCAACCACGTTGGCACTACCACGGTCCTCCCGGTTGGTCCAGGATCGGCTCCACGGACCGAAACGATATTACCGATGGCGCCTCCCGCCTCACTTTACTGGCACCTGTGTTGGCAGAAGGCATCGTCCTCGCCGTGATCCAGGAACCGATTGGTATTGGGCGGTCGGATAGTTACAGCCGCATTCCTATTCGCAAGAAACTCCCAGCACGTCGGCTTTACGCATTCGACGCCGCCAATGGCAATATTTTATGGAAGCAAGATGTGGCTTGGATGAATCCAGAGAACCGGCAACCGGAGGAACTTGCTGCGGGCCCGCCTGCGGTTTCCGGCGGACGCGTTTACTTGCCGGTTTACACGGCTTCTGGCACCGTCGACCTTTCCTTAGTTGCCTTTGATTTACACACCGGCAAGCGATTATGGAAACGCTTCTTGGTCAGCGGAACCATGGAGACCAACCTGTTCGGCAATGTCCTGTCAGAGCTCGCCGTGCCGCCGCCGATTGCAGATTTAGACCGCGTTTTTGTGTGCACGCACTTTGGTGCTGTATGTGCCATCGACGCTGCAACCGGCAACGCGCTGTGGACGCGCACTTACCCGCGGACTTCCGTGCGCACCCGGCAAAACGGTCAGATTGGAAGTCGCGCGCAATACTTCCACAACAATCCACCGGCCTACGATGGACAGCGATTAGTCGTCGCGCCGACGGACAGTAAGTTCGCCATGGCTTTGGACGCCAAAGATGGACGACGTCTTGGACGTTGGGTCGCGGAAGCCAATAACAACCGTTATGGCACACTGAGCAACCTGATTGGCATGGACCAAAAATATGCTTGGTTCTCAGGGACGCACATCGTGCGCTTGCCACTGGAAGAAGCGGTAAGCAAACGTCCTCACACGAGCCCTCTGCTGTATGAATACGTGAGCCTGAACGCATCCAACCTCAATGCTGGAGCACTAACTCACAAAGGTGTTTTGGCGATGAGTTCCAATGGTGTCGTCGACCTCGACCCGGACTCGTTATCGATTCGCGCCGATGCCTTGACTTGGGAAGAGCTGGAGGGCCGGTTCATTGGTCCTGCACAAGTCACCCACGGCTTGGTGCTGTTAATGACTAGCAAGGGCATTATTGCTTTTGCCAGCCCCGGCGCACTGCTCGATACTTTAGTCGCGCACGACCTCACGCCGGAATTGTTGCGCGAACTCCTGCCACTTTTAGAAGCGGTTCATTACCAGGATGACCCTAGCCTTGGGCGACGCATTGCGCGCACCGCCAGCAACCTTGCCAAGCGTGATATTTTCCAGAGCCAAGCCGAGGAGTTGCGCTTCCTCGCCGGACGGACTTTGCTTTTGGTGGGTGAGACGCGCAATGGCCTCAAAGAGTTGGGTGATTTACTGCAAAGCCATAACACCCGTTTGCGCCTTGATGCAGCTAGTTTGATTTTAGATGCACAGCCTGAAATCGATGTCAGTGCCAAGCGTTTGCAAGTTGCGCTACAAATCGTTGCGCAAGAAATGCCCGCCAGAGTGCTGACTCGCGGCAATCACATGGAGCCTCGTGAAGCAGCCTTGGTTCGCGCACAAGCCTTACGCGCACTCGACCAACGCAATGCCGAAGTGCAACGCGATGCCTTGGTTCAAGTCCTCCTGCTTGAGGACGCCGGTAGCCTGCAAGTGGGTCAGCTTGGATTACAGGCTTGGGCGCGTACCTTACTTAATACGCTCATCCAAGATCCTGAAATCGGTGCTGCGCATCAGCAAGCAGCATTGGCACGCCTGCATCTTGCTGCGCCGAGCCTTGCCTTTCTGCGCGCCTATTCCAATACCGATGCCGCGCAAGACTGGATGCAGAGCAGCATGCAAAATCCAGAGTTGCTGGACCAAGACCGCATGGAACTGTTGGCGTGGATTTACCGCTTCGGCTCTTCCGACCGCGAGTGGCCACTGTTGCCTGAGAAGCTGCTCCATCAAGATCCGTTGCCATCGTTACCGGCGAACTTAAAACCATTAGTCAGCGTCAAGCTTGATGGTGCGTTGCCTTTACACACCATTGCCGTAGACGGGGCGGCCTATGTATTCCTGCAGGATGACAACCAGTGCCGAATTCTGCGCCTCACCGCCGAGGGTTCGCGCCTCTTGCACACCGTCTCCATCCTGCCGGGCTCGCATAGTTTGCCGAACCTAGAGAAGCATCGCTTTGGCACCAAGACCGGCATGGCCTTGCTGTATAAAGATCGCTGGATTCATATCGATTATCGCGGACAGCGGAAGGAACGCTTATTGGATTTGCCGCTGATTAGCACTTCTTCACCGAAACGGATTGGTGATTTTGTTGCGGTTCTATTGAGCGCACCCGGACGCCAGGTCATGGTCAACGTGATCGACCTTGAAACCGGTGTGCCGTATCTGCAACAACGGCTCGACGCAACCGCCGACCGTTATCTGCACATGGTCACCAACCCGCGTTACCTGCATGTACTGCAGGATCGCTCTTCCACCGTGCACCGAGTGGATTTGCATCATGCGGAAGAGGTCACCACCTTTGAACTTCCTTTCGCACCACGCTGGGACGATTTGCAGTCGGTCGCTTCCTTTGACGATGGCATCGCCATTCCGACCACTCGCACCTCCCCCTCTGGCGAGATTTTAATTGAACGTCCGAACCGCCCATCGCGGGTCATCTCCTTAAGGGGGATGGATTTCAATACCTTCAAAGTAGAGCATGGCATCGCTTGGTGGACACGTCCGCAACGAGGGCTTGGCGCCGACCTTGGGCCGCTAACTTTGAACTGGTTGCGCCCGGGTGAACGTCGAGTCTGGACGCATCGCTTCTTGGATCCTGCAGTCCGCGTTCCGCAATTCTTAACGCGATTGCGTCGTGCTGATACCCCGCATGGTCCCGAGTTTTTAGCCATGCTGGCTGCGGCACGCGATCAAGTCGAAGTGCAGTGCTTAAAGATGGGCGAACTCGAGCTGGAATGGACCACCTTGCTAACCTCGATTCCATTCTCGCGTTTCATCGAACCTACGCCGCGTCCGATTCGCGGCGACGGCGGTTGGGTACTCCTCCTGAGGGAAGGTGGTTCTCGCCGCGCAGCATCGCGCCTGCATTTGCTCATGTTCAACGACCAGGGCCATTTGCAAGATTCACACGTCACGCCAAGCACGGCTAGAAGTCTGAGTTCGCAACGCATTATGTTGCTGCCGGGTATGGTGCTGTTGCGCAACGGAGATCTCATCACACTACTTGGAAGCCAATGATTCTTTGCTCACTTGTACTGCTCTTACAAACGGCTGACCCACTCAGCGGACTTTCCACCTCTGGCCTTGAAGCTGCGGAGCGTGGCTTGCAATATTTGGCGGAACAGCAACAGGCCGATGGCTCGTGGACTGCGGATGTCGGCTATAAGTTGGAGGAAGGTTATCGGGTATGGAACCGCGATGCTGCGCATGTTGGCGTCACCGCATTGGCCGGCATGGCCTTCCTTTCTGGAGGACACGTTCCAGGACGAGGCAAGTACGGCGATGTCGTGGACAAGACGGTGGACTACTTGCTCAAGCAGGTGCACCAGGATGGTTACATCACGTCGAATGAAACGCGGATGTACTCGCATGCCTTCTCCACCTTGTTTTTGGCGGAGGTCTATGGCATGACCCAGCGCGATGATTTGCGTCCGGCCTTGCAGAAAGCAGTGGATCTCATTGTGGCAAGTCAAAACGACCAAGGCGGATGGCGTTATCAACCGCACGTAGCCGATGCCGATATGTCGGTGGCCGCATGCCAAGTTTTGGCTTTACGCTCAGCACGGAACATTGGCATTCAGGTTCCAGTTTCTACGATTGATGAAGCGGTCAGCTATGTGCGTAAAAGCGCAGTACGCGAAGATGATCCAGATTGGAGTATTCACATGCAAGCCAAGCCCGGCGATTTTCGCTACCAACCAGACCTGCAATCGCGCGCCACATTCTCGCTCACGGCTGCCGGAATTACCATTCTGCACGGCGCTGGAGTTTACGCCGATGCTGATATTGAGAAGGGCATCAAACGCATGGAAAGCCAGCTTGGATCCTTTACCAAGCGCTTTGGGAGCCGCGCCGGCGGCCATTACTACTTCTATTACGGCCATTACTACGCCGTGCAAGCCTTCCACATCGTGGGCGGCGAAAGTTACCGCAACTACCTGCGTGTCGTCCAACAAGAGCTACTCGAGATGCAACGTAGCGACGGCTCATGGCCGAACCGCACTGGCCCGGGCACCAACTACGGCACCGCCACCGCCTGCCTGATTCTGCAAATCCCGAAGGAGTACCTCCCCATCTTCACCCGATGAGTCGCGCTTCCCTTCCCGCATCCCTGCGCCAACTTCTAGGCGCACTGGAACGACGCCTTTTCGTAGTCCTCTTGGTCTACGGAATCGGGCGCAGCGTATTGAATCTTGCCGGATTGCTTTTTGGCTTGTACTTGCTGGACCGTTTCCTTGACCCACCCACGACGGTCCGCTTGGTTCTGGAAGCTTGCGCACTTGGAGTTTGGGTTTGGCAACTCGGCAAAGACTTATGGCAACCATTGCGCCATCGTCCGGCAAACCGCGACTTGGCTGCGATTTGGGAACGCAAGGCTCCTGCGTTTAAAGATCGGCTTTCCACTGCGGTCGAGTTAGCCAAGGATCCGCGGGAAGGTTCTGTGGAGATGCTTCAAGAGGTCACACGCGAAGCGGTGGATTTATGTGCAGGCCTTGAAGCCAAAGCTGTGGTGCCTACCGGGCGTGCCAGACGTAGCTTCTTTGCTGGCGCTGCGGCAACGGCTGTCCTCCTGGTAGGAGTTTGGGGCTATCCCAACGAAGCCGTAATTTTCCTGCAGCGCGCGCTCGGCCAATCCACTTCTTGGCCATCCGACACCCACCTGGTTCTCATGCCAGCCTACTTAGAAGGCTTGGCAGAACCTGTGGAGTTCGAGGTGCGCGGCCACGAGGAGTATTCGCTTTCCGTAGCACGCGGTTCCGTGATTTCCTTGCGCGTTCGAGCAGAGGGCATTGTGCCCGACCGCTTGGAAGCCATCAGCAATGGGCAAACACGTCCGATGCACGATCTTGGCGGCGGCAATTTCGTGCTGCGTCTACCACCCCTGCGCACCGATACAGAATTCCATTTCCGCGGCGGCGATGACACCGATGGCCTCCCCCGCCTTAGCATTCGCGCTGGCGATGCCCCCGGAGTCAGCAACTGGTTGGTGCGCACCACGCCTCCCTCCTATACCCATCTGGTTGGCGAGGAAGGCCCCTTCCATGAGTTGCGTTTACTGCGCGGGTCCACCGTCCTAGTTCAGTTGCGCCCCGATCGCGAAACATCTGAGGTCCGCTATAAGTTGCTCGACGGTACGCAGGAAGTTTTAGCCGCCGATGCCGATGGCCAGTACCAATTCCAATTCCCGGTCACTGGTTCCGGCGAGGTTTCCTTTGCACTGACTGGCATGGATGGTTTTCGTCAAGAGCGTGCCGCCGTATTGAAATGGACTGCCACTCCCGATCGACGCCCGGAACCGCGTGTGTTATTCCCGCATGAACGCTGGCTGAGTGTTCCAGGTGGCAAAGTACCGCTCGCGATTATGGTGCAAGATGATTTTGGCTTAGGTGAAATTCAGTTACGCGGACGCCATGAGCAAGAGATCGCATTGAGCTATGCCCCGGGCACGCGTGAATTGCGCGAAGTGCTTCGCCTCAATACCGCGGAGAACTTTTCGGTGGAGTCTTATGAAGACAACCGCTTCCGTTTCCAGTTAAACGCCAGCGACCAAGCACAGCCGGAGATCCATGTTGCGGAATCGTATTCCCCATGGATTGAAATTGTTCCCGCCGGCGTGGAAGAGCAGCGCTTAGCGGAACGCATTGTGCGTTTACGCGAACGCATCGAGGGCATTCGTGATCGCGCCGCTGCTTTTAGTGAAGCTGGTGCCAACCCATCTTCGCGCAACATTCGCCGCCTACTCAAGGAGCTCGATGCCAGTTTGGGCAGCTCGGAGTACTACCTTTTGGAGCGCGTGTACTCGGGCTTGGATCGCCAGACGGCAACCTTGTGGCCAACCATTGAAAGCCAACTGACTACCGGTATGCCGCGCCCTGGAGTCATCACCTCGGCTCTGCTCTCCGCCGATCTTCCAGCACCACTGGACCGCTCGGCCATGCTGCTCGACCTGAACCGAGCCCTATTGCAGGCTCGCTCAGGCCCAGGCGCCCTTTTGCTGACCGCAGCCAACGAAGCCCTCCCAACCCAAGCTCATGCCACCGAGCTAAGACTCCAATTAGATGGGATTCTGGAAATACTCCTCTCCTGGGAGGACTTTAACAGTGCCGTCAACCTGTTACGCTCTCTTTTGGAGCGTCAACGGGGACTTTATCTACGTACTCAAGAGGCTTCTGAACGATAGTCTAAAGAGAAGACATGCTTTCACTCGTCCTTGCCTCCGTTTTTCACTTCACGCCCCTGGCTATGCCTTTGGCCCAGGACCCTGTGGAATTTGGACGCCTAGCTACAGAGCAAAGGCAAGTCGCTGAGCAAGTCCGTCGCTTGGGACAATTGCTAGAAATCCTTGAAAGTAAGGATTTAGAGGAAGGTCGCCTAGAGCGTGCAGAACTTCTCAGTCGCGCCCGGACCCGATTGAAGGGCGCCGAAGAAACGGGCAACCTGGCTGCCGCCATTGATGGCGTCGCGCGTGAGCTTACGGCCTTGCATTCAGGCAATGCCTTGGAGGGACAAGCGGAGTTAATCCAAGTCCTCCAGGACCTTCTGGATTACTTGGTCGAAAGTGAACGTCGGGAGCGAGAAATGGCCATGGAAAAAGCAATGGCCGAGCGCGCGGAAACCTTGAAGGAATTCGCGGACCGTCAGGATGGCTTGCTCAAGCAAACCGAACAGCTAAAGGGCCAGCAAGATCAAAAGGATCAGAAAAATGCTGCCTCCAGTGAGCCAAAGGAGCCGAGTGATGAGGATGGGCAGACGGAGGAGAATAGCCAAACGGAAGAGAATCCTGAAACCGCAGCATCGCAAGAAGAGTTAGATGCAAAACGAGAGGAACTTGCCGAGTTACAGAACCGACTGGCGGAAGAACTGAAGAAGTTCAACCGTGAGGAAGAGGAGAAGACTGGGCGTCGCTCGCAGCCATCCAAGAAGGCGGAAGATGCAACCGAGGAAGCGGCAAAGAAAATGCGTCCTCAGTCAGCAGAGACCGAACCGCAAGATCAAGCGGAGCAATTAGAGCAAGCGATTCAGAAGCAAAAAGAAGCGCTTGAGGAACTGAAGAAAGCGCAAAAGCAAACTGAAAACCAGCAGGAGCGCTCCGAAGATGAAAAGCGACGTGAAGCTTTGCTCAATGTTATGCGCCAAGCGCAAATCATTTTGGACCGCCACGTGGGCATGGAGCAAGAGTTAATAGAAGTCGTGGTGAACCTCGATGGCGAACGCGTACCACGCAGCACCCGCACTCGTTTGCGGCAGATTGCTTTGGCGCAAAAGGAGTTATCCATTGCCGCCGAAGACTTGTTGCTGACCGTCGACCAAGGCGGTGCGGACAGCTTCCCGCTTTACATTCAGGGATTGAGTCAGGATCACGGCGTTTTATCGAATGAAATCGGACCACCTCGCTATCGCCTAAATCGCCAAGCTCTGCCCCTTGCAGCCGCTTTGACTAAAGATTGGCAGCAGCTGATTGAAGTGATCCGCATTGAGCAAGAACGTATTCGTAAGCGCCTCGATGAGCCCCCATCGGAGGGTGATCAATCCCAAGAGGCCCAAGACGAAGAAGACAAGCAGCGTCCTTTAGTGAACTTCGCCATGGAACTGCATTTGCTCAAGCGCATGCAAGAATCCTTGGCTGAACGCTTAAGCCTCATGGAAGACCGTCAACGGGCCTTCGCCGATGCTGGGATTGCATTTGGCCCAGACGATGCCTTGGAGTTAGAAATGTTACTTGACCGTCAAAGTGAATTGCATTTGCAATTCGAATCCATGGTTGAGCGTCTGCAGGGCGCCAAAGAAGCCAGCCAATCGGAGGATGCCTAGATGTTGTTGTCCCTTTTATTGCTCGCCCTGCAAGAGCCGGCACCGCTTCCTGAACAGGGCCAAGAACCGCAAGGTGACTCGGTGACCATGCAAGAGGTCATGCAAAAGCTTGCCGATGTCACCAACAAATTTGTCGAGGCCGATGCACGGTTACGCGAAACCGTGGCGCAGTTCGATGACCTGTCGTTAGAGGAGACCAATACTCTGACTACCCAACCGCTCAAGCTTCGTGAAGCTGCTGAAGCTTCCAAGCAGTTGGTCGCAGAAATGGATGCGTTGTTGGAAATGTTGCCATCGCCCCCGCCTGGTGAAGGGGAAGGGCAAGGAGACAGCAACTCCCCCAGTGGCGGCAAAGATAGCCAAGGGGAGTCCAATGAGAATAAGGAAGGCATGGATGGCAACAAGCCTGCCAATGGAGTTCCTAAACCTTCGCAGCAAGAGGGCAAGCAAGGCCAATCCAGCTTATTGGATCAACCGCTCAGTGACTTCTTACGCAACCCGCGTGATGGTCAATGGGGTAAGTTGCCACCACGATTGCAGCAAGCGATTGACAATGCATCGGCTGAAGAGGTGCCGCTGCGTTATCGCCGCTGGTTGGTGGAATATCATCGCCAAGATCAAAGTAAGCAAGACGATAAGTAACCCGAACTAGGCCACGCTGCCGCTTTGGTAGCGACGGATGCTGCAATCGGTGTAGCCAAAGGAATGGGCTAGTTGTTGCAGTTGCAGAGATTCGGTTTGCGCGCGCGGATAATCAGCATCGCCAAACTCTAGAGCCATTTCACGGTGCGCTAAATGGCGTGCGCGGAGGACTTCATAGCCTTGCATACGCAACTTAAGTTCCACGGCCTCAATCCGCTCCAAGGTTTCAAGGTCGACGGCAACCCCCACCGCAATGCGCGACGCCAAACAGGGTGCAGCAGGTTTGTCTGCAACACTCAGTCCAAGCGATGCCGCATAAGCCCGTACGTGAGCTTTTGACCAACCTGCAATACGCAAAGGAGCCAGTACGCCACGTTGTTGCGCACTTTTGGCACCCGGGCGATCTTCGCCGACATCATCGGCATTCTCTCCATAGGCTAGAGCCCAGCCGCGAGACTTTGCAGCTGGCTCAGCAAAGAGGAACAGTTGCTCCTTGCACCAAAAGCATCGGTCGCCGGAATTGGCCTGATAGCGGGCGTCGTCCAGTTCTTCCGTGATTAGGGTTTCCAAAGAAGCCCCTAGAGATGTCGCAATTTCTTGCGCTTGCTTAAGTTCGATGCGCGCCAAAGACGGGCTATCTGCGATGACTGCAAGCACCCGATCGTGCCCCAAGGTATCCAATGCCGCGGCGAGTAAAACCGTCGAGTCAACCCCACCAGAAAACGCAATCACGACCCCCGGCAAATCGCAGAGTTGCGCTTGCAGTGCAGGCAGGTCAAAAGCGTGACTCATGCGTCGAGATAACTCTCCGCCGTCTCCACGTAATGCGGAACCGAATGCTTCATAAAGGCGATTTCTTTGTCGGTGATTTCTCGTACCACGCGTGCAGGCACACCGGCGACCAAAGTGCGTGGAGGCACTTCATAGTTTTCTTTCACTAAAGCGCCGGCAGCGACCACCGCGCCATCGCCAATCTTGGAACCGCCAAGCACGGTAGCGCCCATGCCAATCAGAACACCATTGCCGATTTCAACACCATGCAAAATCGCGCCATGTCCAATCGTGCAATCAGTGCCAATCACTTGAGCTTTCCCGGTGTCGCAATGAACCAACGCGCCATCTTGAACATTGGTGCGCGCGCCAATAGTAATCGGTGCATCGTCGCCGCGAATCACGCAGCCGAACCAAACACTGACCCCTTCACCCAAAGTCACATTTCCAGTGACGATGGCACCCTGCGCCACCATGGCTCCACCTGGAACGCGTTTCATCAGCCCCTTGCGCGGCATGGGAAAGGTGGTTTCAGGCTCATTCATAAGGAGATTATGCCAGAATAGAGGCCTCCTCACCGCGAGGAGTTCAGGATGAATCGCACGATTACTTTTTTATTGCTCGCCGCCGTTTTGATGGGCGGATTAGGTTGGTTTTTTGACCGCTATGGCGCTCACTCGGAGGAGGAGCAGGAACCAACCGCAGAAGTGACCGAACTCGGCAGTCCGCTGTTTCGGCCCAAGCAGTCCGTTGACCCGGTGGAGGTGCCAACCGACGGCATGGTGGACCTCTACCTCCAAGTCAGCAGCACCGATGGTGAGGAATCATCGCCCGCTGCTCACTTAGATTTGGAAGTCTTCTTTGAGTCCGAGGGCATGCTTCGGCATCTGCCGCTTACCGACCATGCATCTTCGCTTGGGACCTTCCAAACTAAGGCGGACGGTTCAGCCCATTTTCGATTGAAGCTGCCCATCTCTCCGCGCAACAAGCTGCCGGTGGAGGGCGCCCTTTTCGTATGCGCCGCGAATCCGGGCTGGCAAAGCCCCACCAAGGCTTGGTTTCAATGCACCCCACAAATGAACCGCAGCATCTCACAATCCTTGGAGCTCATCCGTGGTGCCACGATTACAGTAAGACCGCTGGGCTATTCCCCAGAAAATGCAAACCCAAGATTCTTTGAACCACGCCTAACCATTCAAGCTCTTGATTTCGAGGCACCGGAACAAGTGATTCCTTTTTTCCCGGCCGAAGCTAAAGGAAAAGGTATCCCGCTGGCGAGTTTATCGATTTCGCGCAAGGGTCATTACCGCTTGTTCGCGCGTAGCCCCGAGGGAGTGGGCTTGGTTCCTTCCGTTCTGCTGGATCCAGCCGCACCACCCGAAGAAATCACCATCCTCTTCGAAGATTTTGGCTCCATTGCGGGCAAGGTTAATTTTCCACCCAACCTCTCCGATCAGTGGCCTTTATTGCTGCGGGCTGTAGCCGAAAAAAATGCCGATGCCAATTCGCTTTTATTTGACACCGGCTTTACCAGCGAAAACTTCCCTGCCACCATCGCCACTGGATTGGTGTACGAAGACGGTAGTTTCCGCGTTGCTGGTTTAGCACCAGGTGCCTACCGACTCGGATTCCCAAGTATTGGCCCTTCCGGAAATGGATCTGGATGGTTTTCGGAAGCCAGTTTTCAGACTGGCAACAACAGCGTAGTGTTAGAGCACCCAGCAAGCTTCCATGAACTTTCCTTTGTACGTGGCGCAGAATCAAAAAGTGAATTGGCCGTTGGGCGAGTCGCACCTTCCGAATTTTACCCCGACTCCAGCGCTTATCCCGGTGTGATGTTCAAACCGAAATGGGTCGAAGGACCGAACGGGAAAATGGGCTATTACTTGATGCCGAGAACGACGTATCGCCTATTAGTTTATGGCAAAGACCTTCCCGTTTTCGAAACGGAACTGTCTTCGTCCTTTCCCTCCTCGACTCAGAAGCTGGAAATTCCAAACCCGGAACCAGAGTCTGGTTTTCTCGATTGGACTGGCCCTAGCACTCAGGTGATGTATGAAATCCTAAGTCCGAAATTCGGCCTGGTGTTGGACACATGGAACTCTCGCCCTGGCTATCGACCCGGCCCGATGCGTCGCGAGCTTCCGCCCGGCCGCTATCGTATACGCGGATTCGGCATCGACGGCGCCAAGCATGCAACCGCAGAACAATGGGTGGAGGTCATAGCCGGACAAACCACCAAGGTGGAATTCGATTTTCCATCTGCTGGCTGGCTAAAAGTTTCTTTGACGGAGAGTGGAGAGAATGATGCTCAAACTCCAATTCCGGCCATAAACGCCAATAACGGTCTAGAACTACCCCGTCTGGCCCATCGCAACGGTGGACCTCCTCGTTTGATCATGCGTCCGCGTAATGAAACCAGCCCGATTGGCCTCACCTTTTACAGCGAACTGGAAGGCATGGGCATGTGGCACACCACTTCCATCGAGGCTGGGGAGACCTTGCTCGCGGATGAGTGCTTTGCGCCTGGTGTTTATGATTTAGATGTCACGGTTCCTGGCTATGAGCCACAAAGGCTAGAAGTCACCATTGAGGAGAATCGTCAAACCTCGATTACGATTCCTCTTTACCCTTTAAAATAATATCGCGCTGGCCGCGGTGTAGGGGAAACTTAATCCTTCCCTAAATCAAAGCCAGCGTAAAGAAGAAACTATTATGCGCGATATGAGCCATCATGCAGAGGCGGAGGTCGGCGCCGCGCCAGTCGAGCCAGGCGAGTAGACACCCGAGGTAGAGCATGGGGAGCCACATGTCGGGACGATGAGCTAAGGCGAAGACGAGGCTAGAGATGGCGATGGCCCGAACTGCGGAAAGGCGGAACTTAGGGCCAACTAGGCCACGAAATAGATAGCCGCGAAACAAGGCCTCCTCCAGAATAGGAAGGAAAATACACAGGAAAAGTGCGCTGAGGGCTAATTCGGATGCGGAAAGATCGGCGAGTCCGAGAAGCGGGTCAGGACCCGCAGTCCATGGAATCCAATTCTGGAATAAGAAATTATTAATCAGAACTACTGCAAGGAATCCCGGCATCGCGACTAGCCAAACGCGGATGGCCCAGGTGAGGCGTCGCTGCACTTGACCTTGGCGGAACCAGCCCGGTGCTTTACCGAGAATGCGGAAAAGGAGAATGGGAGCGCTTAAGACTAAGGCTGTGACAGTCAGATTGAGTGGCGCGACATCGGCGGTGGAATCTGGGAACACCCAAGAAAGGCCTCCATTGACGAAATAGACGCCGAAAACGCTAAGAATGACGAGCCATGGGGCTAAGGCATAAGCGGTGGGTTTGGCTTCACCCCGCCGCCCAAGACGAGCTAGAGAAACTCCAGAGACCACGCCAAGTACACCACCCAAGATGAGGAGGCCAAGAAAGGCGAGGATCTCGGCGAACAACTAGCTAGGGATCCCTACGGGTTTGTCACTCGCAATGACGCCATGCACCGGAGAACTTGCAGAGGCATAAAGGCGCTTGGCCATGCGTCCGGCGAGGAAGGAATCGCGGCCAGCACGACAAGCAAGGTTGACCGCCCGCGCCATGCGCAATGGGTCATCGGCAGAAGCTACGGCAGTGTTCAACAACACTCCAGCAGCTCCATGTTCCATGGCAATGGAGACATCGCTCGCTTGGCCTACGCCAGCATCTACGATAATCGGAACCGTGGCCTGTTCCAGGATTAGATGCAGATTGACGGGGTTTAGGATTCCCTGGCCACTTCCGATCGGAGAACCCGCAGGCATGACGGCAGTCGCTCCAGCTTCTTGCAAACGACGTGCTTGCATGACATCGTCCGATGTGTAAACCAAAACGGTGAAGCCTTCTTTCACCAGGACCTCGGTGGCGTGCAATGTGTCAACCGGTTCCGGAAGTAAAGTTTTTTGATCTCCTAAAACTTCCAACTTAATCAAGTCGGTGTCCAGCATTTCGCGCGCCAACCTTGCGGTACGCAAAGCACTCTCCGCATCGAAGCATCCGGCGGTGTTGGGCAGAATGGTGTAGCGGTCCATGTCGAGAAAATCCAAGAAGCGCTCGCCCGGCGTTTCATTTTCAGGAATCCGCCGTACCGCAACCGTCACGCACTCGGTGCCGGAGATGTCGAGTGCACTGCGCATTTCCGGATAAGTGGCGTATTTGCCTGTTCCGAGGAAAAGACGAGATTCAAAGCGGTAGTCGCCGAGGACTAGAGCTTCGTCGTTAGGGATGTTTACGCTCATGGCTATGGCTGTGGGTGCCGACGGGAGGTTATCCCCCTCCGACTAATCGCACAATTTCGACCTCATCACCGGGTTCTAGTAGGCAATCGGCATATTCTCTCCGGCGCACCACTTCCCGATTCCGTTCCACAGCCACTCCTGGTCCGGTGGCCTCCAGCTCTTCCAGCAGCATAGGCAGGCTCCAATTGGCCTTCCAGGGCTGAAAAACGCCGTTAATGCGCACCGACAGGGCAGCTTTGTGGTCAGGGTCAGTCACACTCCCATTCTAGAGCCAGGAAATCCGAGTTCCTAGCGCCAGAGCACTCACTTTTCACCCTTCTAGGCATATCCAGGTTGACCATCTGATGTTAGGATATGCGGCTCATTGGAGGCCCTCTGCTCCCTTGAGATTAGACCCGAGAATTTTCGCGGGTCCACCCCGCGAAACGCTCGGGTGTGGGGTTTGCCCCACACCCGTTTTTTTCGGGCTCACCCAACTCAAAACCTTCCTAACCCACCTAAACGATGCGTAAAGACGACGTCCTCCGGATGATCGACGCGATTCACCGCGAGCGCGGTGTCGATCGCGAGATCTTGTTCTGTGCCCTTGAAGAGGCTCTGAGCATGGCTGTTCGTAAAAAAGTTGGCGTCGAAGAAGGTTTCGAAGTCAAGATTGATCGGGTCGAGGGTGCTATCACCCTTATGGCACCAGATGGATCGATGAGTCTGCCTTCTGCGGAAGAGCTAGGTCGCATCGCTGCTCAGACCACCAAGCAGGTGTTCATGCAAAAGATTCGCGAAGCTGAGCGGGATCGCGTGTTCTCCGAGTACGAGGACATCGTCGGCACTGTGGTTACGGCCCAGGTCCACAAGTTGGAAGGACCGAACGTCATCGTGAACATGTCGGGGCGGACCGAGGCTTTGTTGCCACGCTCCGAACGCATTCACGCTGAGCGCTTGCACATCGGAGACCGCATTCGCGTGCTGGTTAAAGAAGTGCGCAAGGAAGGATCGCGCGTGGTCATCATTGTTTCGCGCAAAGATCCTTTGTTCGTGCAAAAGCTGTTCGAAGTAGAGATTCCAGAGATTGCCGAGGGCATCATCCGCGTGATGAAAGTGGCTCGCGACCCTGGTTATCGCTCCAAAGTGGCGGTTTACTCCACCGACGAGCGCGTCGACCCAATCGGTGCGTGCCTCGGCGTGCGCGGAACTCGTATCCGCAACATCAACGATGAGTTGCGCATGGAAAAAATCGACATCATCGGTTGGAGTGATTCCCTGGAGGAGTTGGTGCAAAACGCACTGAAGCCGGCCAAGGACATCCCTGTCGAGCACATCTTCCCAGATGAAGACAACCAGTCTGTGTTTGTCCTCGTCAGTGAAGAGCAAAAGCCTCTTGCCATTGGCATGGGAGGCCGCAACGTACGTCTCGCCGCACAAATCGTCGGTTGGGACATTGAACTAAAGACGCCTGCCGAATACGAAGCTGAGATTCTCGCCGAAGGTGGTGAATCTGAGCTCGAAGGAGAAAGTGTCGCACCAGAGGAAACGGCGTCCGCGTCGACAGACTCCCCCGCCGAGGAACCGGCCCGCTCCGAAGAGGAAGCATAAGGTTTGAGTAAAGTTAAGGTTTTCAAGCTCGCGAAGCAATTCGGCTATAAATCAGCCGAGTTTGTGGACATCATGCGGAACATTGGGTTCCCAGTGACCTCCTATCAGGCTTCGGTCGAGGAGTGGGATGTCCCCATTATTGAGGAGCGCCTGCGTAAGGGCGGTTTGCTCAAAGATGGTGAAGGCGATGCCGCAGATGGTGGCAAAGGTAAGAACGATGGCGCTGGTGCTACTTCCTGGGACGCATTGATGCAGTCGGCAAAGGCCGTACCTGCAAAAGTGGAAGAAGTGGAAGAAGAGGAAGAAGTCGTCGCAGAGCCGGTGGCCGAAGAGGTCGCTCCGGTTGTGGCAGAAGCTCCTGTAGAGGAAGCCGCACCGGTTGCTGAAGAGGCTCCTGTTGAGGAGGCACCTGCTGAAGTGGAAGAGCCTGTTGCAGAAGAGCCCGTAGTGGAAGAGCCTCCTGTTATAGAGGACGCTCCGATTCCAACTCCGGCACCGACCCCAGTTCCGACAGCAGCAAAGCCTGCCATTGAGGTACCGAAGGGTGCCAAGATTGTGGCACCGGCGAGAGGCAAAGAGAAAAAGCCCGCAAAGGCCAAGCCTGCTGCCGCGCCTCCAGTTCCGACCCCGGCCCCAAAACCTGCCGTCGCCAAAAAGCCGGCCGCTAAGCCTGCGAAAGAAGAAGGCACTGAAAAGCGCGTCGCTAAGGCAAAGACCCCAGATTCCCCTCCTACGCCAAAGCCGAAACGGGCTGCAACGCGCGTGGGTCGGATTGACCTGGCTGCACTGGGCTTAATTAAGGCCCAGCAAACCGAGCGCAAGCGCGGCTCCACCTTTACCGACCTTCGGGATAAGGAAAGCGCGCGGCGTCGCGAAATGCGTCAGAAGCAGCGCGAGCGTCAACGCGATCGTCGTCAGGGCAAACTGCGTCCGAAGCAGGTGTCCACGATTGACCGTAAGGGCGACATCTTGTTGCAGCTTCCGGTAAGTGTGAAGTCGTTCTCCGCCGACACCGGCATCGCAGTGAATCATGTGATTCGCAAGCTGATGCGCATGGGCGTAATGACCAACATCAACACCATCCTCGATGAAGAAACCATCGAGGTACTCGCAGACGATTTCGAAATCGGCGTGGAGCTGCGTGCGGAACTCGACATCGAGCGCGAGTTGATGGAGCAGATCATGGCTTCGCGTCATGCGGTAGATGAAGCATCGACCGCCGATCGCGCGCCAGTGATTGCCTTCATGGGACACGTTGACCATGGCAAGACTTCTTTGATCGATGCTATTCGCACCACGCGAGTCGCAAACAAGGAATCCGGTGGCATCACGCAGCACGTTGGTGCTTATGTTGCCGAGCTGAAAAATGGCCAAAAGGTCACCATTCTGGATACTCCAGGTCACGCAGCGTTTACTGCAATGCGTAAACGTGGCGCAAAATCCACCGACATCGCGGTGCTCGTGGTGGCGGCGGACGATGGCGTGATGCCGCAAACCGAAGAAGCTGCTGCGCATGCAAGAGCCGCTGGTGTTCCGATTGTGGTCGCGATTAACAAGGTCGACGCCCCCAACGCGAACCCGGACCAAGTGCGCGCACAACTTGCAGGCATCGGCATTCAGTCTGAGGACTGGGGTGGCGAAGTCGGCATGGTGGAAGTTTCTGCTCTGAAGAAGGAAGGCATTGAGGAACTCCTCGAGCGCGTGCTTCTGGAAGCGGAAGTACTCGGCCTTAAAGCTCATGCGAAAGGCGATGCCATCGGCATTGTTCTCGAGTCCAAGCTTGAAAAAGGCAAGGGCAAGGTTGCCTCGGTGTTGGTGCAAGACGGCACCCTCAAAGTCAAAGACGTGGTGCTTTCCGGCCACACCTTTGGCAAAATCCGCCTGATGTTCGACCACAACGGCAAGCCGCTAAAAGAAGCTGGCCCATCCACTCCGGTCGACTTGCTCGGCCTGGATGAACTGCCAGTCGTCGGCGAAACCTTCTATGTGATTGGTGACATTAAAGAAGCCAAAGCAGTTGCTGAAAAACGCACCCTGCACAAGAAGGAAATCGAAATGTCGAAAGGTGCGGGCGTCACGCTCAGCAACTTGTTCGCCAAGATCGACGAGTCCAATGCACAACGTTTGCGCATCGTTCTCAAGGCCGACGTACAAGGAAGCCTGGAAGTTCTCAAGCAGACCCTGTCCGAGCTTTCCACCGACGAAGTCATTGTCGATGTCATCCACTCCGGCGTGGGTGGTGTGAACGAAACCGACGTCACCCTTGCTGAAACTGCAGGCGCCATCATCCTTGGCTTTCACGTAGTTCCTGAAGGCAAGGCGCGTAAGGAAGCCGAGCGCGTCAAGGTGGAAATCCGCCGCTACGACGTCATCTACGAACTACTCGAGGATATCGAGAAGGCTGTGGTTGGCATGTTGGCTCCGGAAACCGTGGAGAATGTCATTGGTTACGCCGATGTCATCGACGTCTTCCGCAGTTCACGCTGGGGTTCGATTGCCGGATGTCGCGTTGTCAGCGGCATGATCAAGCGTGCTAGTAACGCTCGTCTCATTCGCGATGGCAAGATCATCTACCAGGCACCGTTGGCTTCGCTGCGCCACTTCAAGGACGATGTTCGTGAAGTTGCAGAAGGTAACGACTGTGGTATCAAGATCGAGAACTTCGAAGACATCAAGCCTGGCGATGTGATTGAAGCGGTGGAAGTCGTTGAAATCGAGCGCACCCTGGATGATGTTCGCGCCAAGGCTGAGGATGCGAAGGCCGAGGAAGAGGCAAACGCCTAAGTCGATTCATGGCCAGTGAGCGTCGTCAAAAGCAGATTGCGAAACGCATTCAGCAAAAGATCTCGGAGATGGTTCTCCATGAGATTCGCGACCCGCGCATTGGCTTTGTGACCATCACCGGCGTAGATATCAGCAGTGACCTCACCGTTGCCAAGGTGCGCTGGTCGGTGCTGGATATCAAGGAGAAGAGCCGTGTGGAGCACATGTTCAAGCATGCCAACGGTTTCCTGCGGCGTCAGGTAGCACGCGAGATCAACATCCGCTCTGCGCCGAACTTGCTGTTTGAATATGACAAAGGCTTGGCCGCTGCCGCCCGGATTGAAGATGTGTTACGGAAGGTTTTACCGCCCGAGGACGTCAGTCCGCCAGCCGCCCCCGCCGATTCTGAGCGGGACGATGACTGAGGAAGCGCCGCGAAGGTTGCGTCGGGCCGAGGCGGTATTGCGCCAACGCTGCGGACGTTTCCTTTTGGTTTTAGAACGCTGCACTGACATCTATAACCATGCAGCGGTATTGCGCACCGCAGAAGCCTTTGGATTAGTGCATGTTTGGTTAGTGGATCATGATCCAGAAACTGCCGAACTGTTTCATAAATCGGTCACCAAAGGAGCCGATGGCTGGTTAGTCGTTCGTAGCTTCCCCGACCCGGAATCTTGCCGCGATGCCTTACGCGCCGATGGCTGGACCATCTACGCAACCGATCTTGGTGGTGATGCCATACCGGCAACACGCGAGGAGCTAAAAGAACTGCCAGAACGCCTAGCCGTAGTCATCGGCCGCGAATCCGATGGCGTGAGCAAAGTCATGCTCGAGGCTTCCGAAAAGCGCATCTTCCTACCGATGTTCGGATTCACCGAGTCCTTCAATCTTTCGGTAGCAACCGGCCTCATCCTGCAACGCCTATTCGATGTCTGCCCAGAAGCGCATGGCTCCCTCTCCGACCAAGAGATGCATGAATTACGCGCCGATTGGTATCAGCGCTTAGGGGGTGGCAAGAATCCCGATCGTTTTATGCATTGGATTGAGAACCCACCGGAACCATGGACGACCTTGCGTCCGGATCCGCATGCGCGACGCCCACGTATGCCGAAGAAGTTGGCCAAGCGTTTGGGCATCGACCTGAATGCGCCTAAGGAATAGACGCATCAACCTAGGTCTCGGCGACCTAATAACGCGTATCGATGACGCTTAAGACTGCAGATGTGCCTGGAGTCATGGTTCCACCTGAAGGGCCTGACATCACCTGAAGCACATAGTGTTGTGCGAGGCTGCCACCGCTCAAGCCTAGCTTAACAGCACGATTCAAGACTCCCCAAGCTGGAATGACGCCGATGGAATATAGCGTTGGGCTTTGAGGTACGGAAGGCGCCATGGTCAGTGGATCCCAAGCCGTTTGACTGCTATTCGAAACAGCAATCTGAACTACGTCGCCGGGATTACCTAAAACAGTCACGAAGCCAAACTGACCATCGCGGAAAGGACGTGTGATCTGCAGATCCGATCCTGGGGTTGCATAAGTTTGAATGATTCCTGCAAGGATATCGTTATTAGAACCATCGACACCGGGAGCACACTGTGTACCAGGGTTACCCGCAACTCCCGCCATTGTCGGAGTGGAATTCAACTCTGCGGTTGGTGCGCCAGTTGATATTCCCACATCGAGACGCAAGCCATCGCCACCGTTTCCGGCGTCTCCACAACCAGCAACAATACTCCCGATGCCATCACCGCCGCGACCAGCGGTCACGCTGCTGGTTTGACAGCCGAGGAACCCTCCTTGAAGGAGAAGCCCTACACCACCAAGACCTCCATCACCAACGCTTGCAACCTGACTCGTCCCAGTAGATCCAGCTTCACCGGTTACCGTTGTTTGTAACAGGTACAGGTTACTATCGGTGGCGCGAATGCCGGCGCCCCCTTCCAACGCGGTGGGCAGATTGGAATTACCCGCTAAGCCACCAAGTACGGTACTTGCCATGAAGGTGACAGAAGCGCAATCCGTTAGAGCAACACCAGCGTAATCGACTCCATGGCCGCCGGTAATGTTACAAGTATCCACCAAAAGTGAACCTAATAGATTGCTCGCCTGAAGACCGTCTCCGATTTGAAGATTGCTTACGGTCAATCCAGTTAAACGAAGATGGCCTCCAACAGCAAGATTACTTAGCACGATGCCACCTTGAACATCTGGAGTTCCATTTCCATCGGCCACAAGTGTGAGGCTTTTTGCGTCAATAATGAAACCAGCATAGGTGCCATCGCGCAATAGGAGAGTGTCGCCGTCAGCCACGTTATCGACCGCCGACTGGATATCTAGGAAATCTACTCCGGGACTAAAATTGTCATCGACCACCCACACCTGTTGGGCTTGGAGCTGAGGGGCGCATAAAAACGTAAGGAGTATCAGGAGAGCAGAGGGTTTCATGTTGATTTCCATGGGAGACAAGGGTTCTTCCAAGCCTACCACACAACCCTGCATTCAGGCGGAATAGGCCATGCTACCCCCGGAACCACTTCACGCCGTCGGGCGTATCTTCCAGAGTGATTCCTGCGGCATCGAGTTCGTCGCGGATGGCATCGGCGCGGGCAAAATCCTTGGTCGCGCGTGCTTCCCCACGTTCCACAATCAGTTGGTCGATGGCATCATCTGCCAAACCATCGGTACTCAGTTCTTCAAGAAAACCGAAGACGGAGTTCGCGGTCTCCAGGAAGGCTAAAGCTGCTGCGTTTTCAGCGGCATCTAGTTTGCCGTGCTGGAAAGCGTTGCGCAGATGGAAGATGGCAGCGAGTGCTTCTGAAGTGTTGAGGTCATCGGAGAGACCGTCGAGGAAAGCTTGATGGGCTTTAGCGACAGCCGTGCTGGCATCGAGGGTGTTTAGCTCCTCGCCATTTGCGCCGGCAACATCGGTCACCGCCAATAAGCGATTACGGAAGTCATTCAAGTTTTTGCGCGCCTCAGCAGCACCTTGCAGCGCCTCCCAGGTGAAGTTCAGCGAACTACGGTAGTTGCCGCGCAGCAGAAGTAGGCGGAAATCCAAAACGGTGAAACCGCGCTCCTTCAAGTCATCGAGCGAATAGGCATTGCCGAGCGACTTGCCCATTTTTCCGCCATCGACCTGTAGGAACTTTGTGTGCATCCACAGATTCACGAATGGGCTATCCAGCGCACATTCACTTTGCGCAATTTCGCATTCGTGGTGCGGGAATACATTGTCTTCACCACCCGTATGAATGTCGAAGTGATCGCCCAAATACTTGCGCGCCATAGCGGAGCATTCAATGTGCCAGCCGGGGAAGCCATCGGGACCAAACACGGTCTCCCACTTCATGATGTGCTGCGCATCTGATTTCCACAGAGCGAAGTCGGCAGGATGACGTTTCTCCTGATTGATTTCCAAACGCGCTCCGGCTTCGAGGTCATCGATCTTGTTGCCGGACAACTTACCGTAGGCTGGGAAGCTGTTTACATCGAAGTAAACGTTGTCGCCCACTCTATAAGCATGGCCCTTCTCGATGAGCACTTCGATCATCTCGACCATTTCCGGAATGTGATCGGAAGCGCGTGGATAAGCATGCGCTGGCTTCACGCCGAGTAATTCCAGGTCAGCGAAAAACTCCTCACTGACCTTGGCGACCACTTGCCATGGGTCGACCTTATCCTTCTTCGCCTGCACCTCCAACTTATCTTCACCATCATCGGCATCGTCGAGCAAGTGCCCGACATCGGTGATGTTCATGATTTGGAGGACATTGTGACCAGCCAACTCCAAAACGCGGCGCAGTAAATCTGCGAATAAAAACGCGCGGTAGTTGCCGATATGCGGGCGTTGATAAACCGTCGGACCACAGTGGTACATGCGCACCTGATCGGGGTCGATCGGCTGAAACAGCTCTTTCTCGCGAGTGAAGGTGTTGTAGAGGCGCAGTTCCACGGGACGAATTCTAGCGCAAAGACTCGCGCAGAGCATCGGCGCCTTGAGGTTCCTCGCCGGCATGTTTGCGGTAGAAACGGAAAAAGCGGTCGATGCGCGCGGCACGTTGACTGGCATCGAGTGCCTTAGGCAAACGTTTGGCTCCAGCAAGGTCAATCAACCAGCAAGTCTGGTCGGACTCGCGCCACAGCAGATTGCCAGGATGCAGATCCGTCGCCCAAAGGCCGAGCTGAAAAACTTGATCCATCAAAACGCCAGCAGCCTGAAGCGCGGCCGGATTCTCGCGGGCATCGAATACGGTTTGCGCATTCTGCACTTCCTCGGTCACCAAATGTTGACGCCATTTCTTGCCATGCTTCCGCGCAAGTGCGAGCAAAACACGCGGAGTGCGGACTCCTTCTTCACGCAAACTCTCCGCAAGTTCCACTTCCTGCTGCAGACGATCCGGACTCGCATAGCGGTCGCCTTGTAAACCGCCCAACAGCCCGCCGTGGCGATTGATGCGCCAAACTCCGTGCGTTTGATGGTCGAGAGTCACCGCTCGAGCGGCTCCACGGCCTTCTCCAAGCACACGATGGGCAGCGTCGGCCAGCTTTTCCAGCTCTAACTCGCCATCGGCCAGCCAAACCTTCCAATCCTGAGATGCCGCCAACTCAGGCGCAACCCACAGCCAAGCATGAGGCTCTGACCAGGTCCGGGGGGTAGTCGCTGACTCCGACATAGGCGCATGGTATCTTTGCGCCGAATGACCGGCCTCCAGCTCGCCGACCTGCCGCAAAACGCACGGATTCTCGCTATTCGCATGAGTGCGCTGGGCGATATCGTGTTTGCGCTGCCGGTGCTCGATGCCTTGCACGAGGCCTTGCCGGGCGCGCAGATTGATTGGCTGGTGGAAGACCGGCATGCCGCGGTATTGCAGGGACATCCCGGGATTCATGAGGTGATTCAGGTCCCGCGCAAGGCTTGGAAGGGCGGCCGGGGGATGGCACCCATGTGGCAACATTTGCGCGGATTAAAAAAGCGTGGGCAGTACGACTTGGTGTTGGATTTTCAGTCCAACTTGAAAAGCGCCTTGCAGTTGCTGTTCCTGAAGTCTCCGGCCAAGGTTGGGTTTGCTCCTCCGGTGGCAAGGGAAGGTGCGCATCGCTTTCATAAGATTCATGCTGGAGTTCCAGCGCGTATGCAGCGGACCGAGCGTGATTTGCAGTTATTGCGCACGCTGGGCTGGACCGGCAGTGCCAATTTTCAGGGTGCATGGGAATTAGATGGCGACATCTGTGCGCGTTATGCGGACCTGCCTAATTCCTACACCCTGCTCCACACAACCACCACGGTTTATGGCCAGGACAAACTGTGGCCAGCTGAGCGTTGGGCAGGATTGGCTGTTGCTCTGAAGGATGCCGGCAAGACCCCACTGCTACTTTGGACCCCCGCCGACAAGGCCAAGGTCGAAGAGGTCGCCGCGTTGTCCAAGGGTGCTGCAAGCCTCGCCCCAGCAACCCCAAGCCTTGCCCACCTCATGGCTTTGAGTGATGGCGCCGAGTGCCTAATTGGAACCGATAGCGGTCCAGTTCATCTTGCGGCCTATCGCGGAACCAAAGTGATCGCGCTCTTCGGACCGACCGATCCACGGGTCTATCACCCACCAGGCGATGCGGTTCAAATCGTATATGCCGGTGAGGAAGGTGTGGCACCTCCCCCACGCGATCGCAGCCGCCGTTCCCCATGGATGGACAAAATTTCCGTCGCCATGGTTATGGATGCAGTCTTAGATTAATGAATGCTTAAGTTAAACGGCAAACGCGCATAAACGCCAGGGCGTTGCGCATAACCGCGGAAGGTTTGCAGCCCCTTCCATAAGGACATGACTTCTTGCGGCATGCCAAGGTCCGCCACCGGATAGTCTTCCGGTACGAACATAGTCTCAAGAAGAGAGTCGATGCCTTCCGACTCCTCTTCCAAGAAATCCAACTGCCATTCTTCGGTGCCAATCAAGTTTGCGCACTTGCCGATGGCCACGTCTAAGTCACCGAGTCCATCTACCAAGCCAAGTTCCAATGCACGGGCGCCGGTCCACACACGGCCTTGTGCAATTTCATGCACCTGATCGCGGTCCATTCCGCGACCCTCGGCAACGCGGTCCAGGAAGCCATCGTAAATGTTGTCGACGTAACCTTGCATGACCGCCATTTGTTGGTCCGACTTGTGACTGTATAAGGAAAACAAATCTGCATTCGGTCCAGTCTTAAAGACCTCTACCTTGACACCCACCTCATCCAGCAAGCCTTCGATGTTCGGGAACATGCCAAACACGCCAATCGATCCAGTGATGGTATTGGCTTGCGCAAAAATGGCATCGGCGTGGCAGGAAATCCAATAGCCTCCACTTGCAGCGACCGGCCCCATGGACACAACTACCGGCTTCCCTGCTTGTTTCATCAACTGCATTTCACGCAGGATGATTTCACTTGCGGAAGCACTGCCACCGGGGCTATTCACTCGCAGCACAATCCCGTCAATATTGGAATCAAAGCGTGCCGAACGCAATTGCGCAGCCAAACTGTCTCCGCCGATGCCATCTTCCGTAAAGCCATCGACGATTTCTCCTTCGGCATAAATCACTGCAATCGTGGGCCCGTTTTGTGCATCATCGGGCGCTTCCATTTCTTCTAGGTAGCGGAAAATGCCCACTTGTGCAAAGGCCTCATAATCATTTCCACCGCCGACTAAATCCTGCAGCTCCGCAAGCATTTCATCGAAGTAAGCAACCTTATCAATCAACCCGGCTTCTAGCGCTTGCGCGGCAGAGAGCAATCCTTGGGCTTGCACGATGCTCTGCAAAGATTCTTCACTGAGACCACGTGCTGTTGAGATGTCGGCAAGGAAGGTTGCTTGCAGGCCATGCAAGATCGCCATCATTTGTTCACGATTTGCTTCACTACTTTCACCAAGCAAGAAGGGCTCCACCGCCGACTTGTATTTACCCACCCGAGTCACCTGCATTTCAACTCCGAGAGACTTCATGGCGGTCGCGTAATACTCCACCTCTGCAGACAGGCCCTTCATGTCGAAGATGCCTAAAGGCGGCATGATGACTGGATCGGCAACGGAGGAAAGGTAATAACCGCTTTGTGAATAATCAGAAGAGTATGCGTAAATCGGCTTATCTGCAGCACGGAATTCAAGCAAAGCACTTTGCAATTCTTTGCGTGCCGTCATGCCATGATATTGACCCTCATTCAACAGCAAGATGGCACGAATACGGCCGTCCGTTGCGGCAGTGCGGATGCCATCGATTACTTTGCGCAAAGGCAAACTCGCTTGCTCCTGTTCGGTCATCCATCCCATCAGGGAAGGCATGGACCCGGCTTCCGAAGTCAGCAAGGTTTCGTCAATCACTAGAACGCAGCTGGATGAAATCGCTGGCTCTGGCTCAGTCGCTAAATAGCTAGTGAAGATTGAAAAAAGGATGCCAATCCCCAGCATAATTCCAATCACGCTGGCGAGGGTTGTTTTGAGGAAGTCGTTCATTTTGTGTGGAGCAAGAATGCCCCGTCTCGCACCACCATACGTAGACGTAATGGCAATTGCAGGTTGAGTTTTTCTAGGTCAAAAGTACGTTCAAAATCCAACATTTCAATATGCAGGAGGTGACCGTCTAAACGCAAAATAGCGGTGCGCGCCATGCCAAGTTGATCGCGCTCATTGGGTACCGCTAAGGCCTCAAATCCGGCGGTTTCGCCCGCTTCGACATAAGCTGCAAAGCCGCCACCTAAGCCGTAGCGGAGTCTTATGCGGGTCTCGCTATCACCCTTACCGAACAATACCAAGCCAGCTTCAGGAGTCCCGGGACTACGACCAACCTGCATCAACAAGCGCAAGGGGGCACGGCCATCCCAAGTCTCAGGTAAATCTAAATCCACGTGTTGGCCGGGCCGAGTGGCTAAGAGAAAACGACCGGCCTCGACATCCCAATCGGCGTGGCGTCCGCGTAATCCGGTGAAGGCTAGCTCGGGCGGAGAAGCCTCTGATTTGCGCGGCTGCTGTGGCCACGGAGTCACGCCACGATCCGCTTGCATCGCCAGCGCAACCAGGGCGGCGGAGTAGCTGTACCTCGCTTCAGCCGGAGCATGCTCACCGGCACGCCACCATTCATGCATATGCCCCCAAAAGGGCCAGGCTCTTGGCAACTCCAGCAGCACTCCAGAATCTGCGGCACCCGAAGGACACCACAGCTCTGCGAAACCTTCTTGAAACCAATTGGGTGCCGCGCGTAATCCAGGGCGATCCAAACTCAAAAGATGCGCGCATTCATGGCGGAATCCGTGCAGCCAAGTCTTCATGGGGCGTGGCAAAGCGGCGAGCAGGGCATCGTTCCGTGGCAAAGGAACTACCGCCAAACCCAGCGCGGGAAAGGTTCGCGGCACACTTGGATCGCCTTCCAGTTGTGCGGTTTGATAAAAGGCGGCCGCGGCTTCGGTGTTTTCAGGAACCACCACCCGAAGCTTTAGGGGAGATGAGGAAGAGTCGCGCGGCCAACGCGCGGCCACCTCCGGAAAGCGTAAGGTCATCTGCGCCCATTCCTCCATCAGGGGTTTGCGCCAAACTTCGTACCGTGGCGGCAAATCCAGCTGCAAGGGAAGTGTGGCAAGCTCGGCATGAGAACTTGCACGCGCTGGGCTGCCTCCGCCAGGACTTGCACAAGAACTGAGTACCGCGACAATCAAAGCTGCAAGATGAAGCCCTCGCCTCCCCACCCCGTTGCCGGTCTTTTGCTCGATCTCGATGGCACCCTGATCGACACCGAGCACTTTCATTATCAAAGTACTTTGGCGGTGCTGGCAGAGTGGGATTTGCATCTGACGCCTGAGGATTTCGTGCCCTTCCTCGGCTTTTCCGATCTGCCGTATTGGAATGCGCTGCGTGAAAAGTTTCAGCTTCCTGCCGATGCCGCTTACCTGATGGGCCGGCGCACCGAGGAGTATGTTCGAATCTTGCAAGCTACCAGCATAGAACCACTGCCTGGCGTTCTCGACCTTTTACAGCATGTCCGAGATTTGAATATCCCGGTGGCGGTGGCCTCGGCTTCTCCGCGCGGACAGATTGCTGCCGGCCTGGAATCTGCTGGATTAGCAGAAGCACTCCCCATCCGACGGTCCGGCGAGGAAGATGTCCCCTATGACCGCGGCAAGCCCCACCCCGATGTCTATCAAGCTGCCGCAGAAGCCTTGGGCGTAAATCCACAACAATGCATTGCCGTGGAAGATTCGGCCAACGGCATGCGCTCCGCAAAAGCTGCAGGATGCTTCACCATTTGTGTGCCATGCCCGAGTCATCCAACCACGGAAACCAACTTGGCCGATGCTGTGGTCAGCCGCATCGACCAGGTACGACGATTCCTGAATTGAAGGTCCCGTGCAGCCTTCCGTGGATGGTTAAACGCCTAAACTAAGAAAATCCTGATGGACCCCATCCTCGCCGAACGCGTTCGAACCTCCCGCCTACTTGGCGCAGATTCCAGCATGGTGTTGCACGGAGGCGGCAATACCTCTGCCAAAGGAGTGGTGGTCGATCTACTTGGACGACGTCTAGAAGTTCTCTGGGTCAAAGGATCCGGCTGGGATTTAGGCTCCATCGAAGCGCCTGGTTTACCGGCTCTAGATTTATTGCGTCTGCGTGAGTTGCGTGCCCTCGACTCGATGACCGACGAAGAAATGGTGCGGGAGGTGCGCCGTTGCTTGTTGGATCCAAGTGCTCCCAATCCATCGGTCGAAACTTTGCTGCATGCATTCCTTCCGCATCGCTTCATCGACCACAGTCATGCCGACGCCATCTTGGCCATTTCAAACTGCAAGGATGGTGAGCAGATTTGCCATTCCATTTTCGGTGAACGCGTGGCTTACCTACCTTTCATCATGCCAGGATTCCCGCTGGCAAAGGCCGTGGCGGAAGTTGTCGAGGCGCACCCCCATGTAGAAGGCGTGCTGCTGCATCATCATGGTTTGTTCACCTTTGGCGAAAGTGGTGAAGAGTCTTTACGGCGTCATTTTGATTTAGTGGCTTTAGCTTCTGCGCATTACCAAGATTCGCTCGATGCAACGCGAGCTGCCAGTAGCACTGCGAATTTATGCGCACTAGATTTCACCCCCATTTTGCGTGGACTACTCGACGAATTAGCGGAAGCCCAACCCTTCGTCTTAGATACACGGGCGCAACCGTGGCTACTTGCGGCGTTGGCTCAGCCCGATGCGAAAGATGTCCTGCTGACTCCTCCGCTGACCCCGGACCACGCACTCCGCACTAAAAATCTTCCCTGCTGGTTGGCTTCTACCGAGGTCGATGCCATGCGCGCATCTCTCACGCAATATGCTGAAGATTACTGTGGCTACTTCAACCGCGGTCAAGCCTCACGCGGCGAACGCATCATGCTCGACCCCATGCCGCGCGTTTTATTGGTGCCGGGTTATGGCATGATTGGCGTCGGTGCAAATGCAAAAGCCGCCGCGATTGCCGCGGACCTGGCCGAGCACACCATCTTGACTAAAACCGCGATGGCCTCCGTGAATCCATACCGTGGCCTTCACGAATTGGATCTGTTTGATATGGAGTATTGGTCCTTAGAGCAAGCGAAGTTAGGCAATAAGCAGCCGGCCATCTTGGAAGGTCAGGTTGCTGCCATCACCGGCGGCGGTGGCGCGATTGGAGAAGGCATTGCACGCGTTCTGCTCGATGCCGGTGCAGCGGTGGCCTTGCTCGATTCCAATCTGGAAGCCGCCCAAACTGCTGCTGCTCGTTTAGGTGGCGCCGTCATGGCTTGCCAAGCCGATGTCACTGAGGAAGCTTCCATGCAAAACGCCATGAACGAAATCTGCCAGCGCTTTGGCGGGATCGACATTCTAATTCCGAACGCGGGGGTTGCGCATGTGGCCACTTTGGAAGAACTCACCACGCAAGATTGGGACCGTGTGATTGCGGTGAATCAAACCGGTGTGCTCCACACTTTGAAAGTCGGCGCGAATCTGCTGAAACGTCAGGGCCAGGGCGGTGCCATTGTTTTGATCTCATCGAAAAATGTATTAGCTCCAGGAGCTTCCTTTGGCGCTTACAGTGCAAGCAAAGCTGGGGCCCATCAGTTGGCGAAGGTCGCGGCGCTGGAGTTGGCGGCGGACAGCATTAGCGTCAACATGGTTTGTCCCGATGCCGTATTCCGCCACGGTGACAACCCATCTGGGCTTTGGGCTACGGTGGGCCCGGATCGCGCACGATCGCGCGGCCTAGAGGAAGAGGAGCTGGAGAACTTCTACCGGATGCGAAATCTTCTGCAAGCCGAAATCTCCGCACAGCAGGTCGGCCAAGCCGTGCTTTTCTTCGCTTCCCGTTGCACGCCAACCACGGGTGCATCGCTTCCGGTCGATGGCGGAGTGGCATCGGCGTTTCCGCGCTAAGGATCAAGCCGCGGCGGTGATTGCGGCGAGTGCGGTTCCGGGCCTAGCGTCCGAAGGCGAGCTTGATGACGTCGGAGAAGTGGCTGACGAATTGGATCTTCAGGCCTCGAGTCCAGCTTTCATCGAGCTGCTTGACATCGCGCTCGTTCTCGGCCGGCAGCAACACGGTTTTTACTCCGAGACGTTTTGCCGCCAACACTTTCTCGCGCACACCGCCGATCGGCATGACCTCGCCGGTCAGGGTGATTTCACCGGTCATCGCTAAACGCGCCTTGAGTTTTTTGCCCGTCAAGCGAGAAACCATTGCCGACGCGATTGCGATTCCCGCACTTGGGCCATCCTTCGGCACCGCGCCTGCTGGAAAGTGCAGGTGCAGGTCTTGTTTGGCGAACATGTCGACCTCTAAACCATATGCGGCGTGATGGTCGCGCAAGAAACTATGCACGATGCGACAGGACTCGGTCATCACCTCACCCAAACGGCCAGTCGCTTGCACGCGGCCATTGCCTTTGAATGCGGCGCATTCGATTTCCAAAACATCGCCACCATAAGAGGTGTAGGCCAAACCAAGCGCAACACCTATGCCTGGACGCAAACGCACCGGGTCATCGGTGAATTTTGCAGGGCCGAGGTATTCCTCCAATTTGGCAGGCTTAATCTCTGCTTGAGGACGCTTGCGACGTGCAATTTCAAGCGTGCGCTTACGGCATAAAGAAGCAATCTTCTTCTCCAAGCCACGCACTCCGGCTTCGCGGGTGTAGCCATCGACGATTTGCCGCATGGTGTTCACTGGAACCTTAATACGCTTTGCATCTAAACCATGCTCCGTGATTTGACGCGGGAGCAAGTATTTCTGCGCGATCTTCACCTTCTCGGAACGCAAGTAACCCGGTAATTCAATGATCTCCATGCGGTCGCGCAATGGACCAGGGATTTCATAAAGGTTGTTTGCGGTTGCGACGAACATCACCTTCGACAAATCGAAAGGTACATCCATAAACAAGTCCAAGAAGTTATGGTTCTGCGCCGGGTCCAAAACTTCGAGCAATGCACTCGACGGATCGCCGCGAAAGTCCTTGCCCAACTTGTCGATTTCATCCAACACGATGACCGGGTTATGACTTCCGGCGCGTCGGATCATTTGCAGCATGCGGCCAGGCATGGCGCCGATGTAAGTGCGGCGATGCCCTTTGATTTCCGCCTCATCGCGCATGCCACCTAGGCTCATGCGTTCTAGCTTGCGCCCCATGGACTCGGCAATCGACATCGCGAGGGATGTTTTTCCAACTCCCGGAGGTCCGACGAAACACAAGATCGCACCCGTGTGTTCTGGACGTACTTTACGCACTCCCAAGAACTCCAAAATACGTTCCTTCGCTTCCTTCAAACCAAAGTGGTCGCGCTCCAATAGCTTCTCGGCGCGGTCGATATCGATGCGGTCATCGGAACTGATACACCACGGCAAATCGGTCAACCACTCCAAGTAATTGCGCACGATGGAATACTCTGGCGAGGCTTGCGGAATGGTGCCTAAGCGCTGCACTTCATCGCGCACCTTGGCTTCTACCTCTTCCGGATATTCAAACTCCTTCAAACGGCCGAGGAATAACTCGCGGTCCTGCTCTTCAGGGTCCTGCTCCTCCCCCAACTCGCGACGGATGATGCGAATTTGCTCGCGAAGGAAATATTCCTTCTGCTGCGCCTCAATACGTTCGTGGATTTCCTTCTGAATGCGGTCGCCTAACTCCAAGGTGACCAACTCGCGGGTGAGTCCTTCATCGACCTCCATCAGACGATCGCGCACATTCAGCGTATCCAATACCTTCTGCTTTACCGTGGTGTCTTTGAGCAGATAAGCCGCGGCGAAGTCAGCCAAATTACCGGCAGGGTCAATGTTGAGTGCTGCCAAGTTGAAGCCATCGCCCAAACCTGGATTGTGGCCGGCAACTTTGGTCGCAAGATTCAGGACATTGCGCGCCAGAGCTTCAGTTTCATCGCCGGCAGGGTAGACGTCGTCCGGGTAAGCGACCTTCGCCACCGGCACTTCCTTCACGCGCACAAAGCGGTCGACGTGAAAGCGCTGCAAACCACGGCACAAGTAATTGGTGTTGCCGTCGGGGAGTTTAATCCGACGATGCACCTCGGCAATCACGCCGGTCACGGCAAAATCTTTTGCGCTACTAACACGCCCCTCCTCTGACATGCCTGGAGCCAGCAGCAACCCCACGCGTTTACCTTGCGCGAGTGCCTTCTCCATGATGTTGGCTTCATAGCCATCCTGTGCATGCACCGGCATAATCAGCCCCGGGAAAGGGACGGATTTACGCAACGGAAACACCACCAATAACTGCGGCGGAGTTTCGTCTTTGACCGCGGGCAGCGCCAGGATTTCCTTCGCGGCTTGCTCGAGACTCTGCTCTTCCGCGCCGGGGAGGATGACGTCTATCGGGTCACCAAAGGGGTCTTCACCACTCATTATGGTGACAGTATCGCATCGCCTTCCGACTTTGCGATAACCGCAGGGGCACAAGAATGCGGAAGCTTCGCCGCATGGCGCGAGGCCATGCTTTTACTCATCTTCTGGGGCCTCTGTTTCCACCCTGCGGAATGTGGCTCTCCCGGAACGCCAAAGTTGAGCCGTGAATCCCTTATAGCGCTCACCTTCAAGCTCTCCGAAAATCAAGTTACTGACCACGGTGTAATCTTCGGTGAAAAGAGATTCCCTGTCACGGGCAACCAGAAGCCTCTGCGGATTCCCACTCCCGTCCGAGAGAAGGAGGTGGCGATCACCTTTTGTAATAGAAATGCGTAAGTCGCCTTGATCGCATTGGTACTCGCCACAAAAGGGATCCCGTATTTTATCTGCGGGGTAACGCAGATGGTCTCGACCTCCTCGCCCACCTAAACCAATATTTCTCCCAGGTTTTTGGAGTGGCCACCCCTCAAAAAGAGATCCCCACACTCCGTATCCCTCAAAAAATGCATGTCGTTCATAGGTGAAAGACTTCACGAACAACACCGTTTCCTCCTCAGCAGAGATTCGGCTGCGCAACCTGTGTTCCCAATTGAAATCGGGGAGAATTTCCCATGCGCGCAATCGATCCCAAGCACCTGGAAGCTCAGAAGCTGGTGACGTTAAAAACTGATACCAAACCGCAAGGTCCTGAGCGGATGCAGTAAGAAAAGGCAGGCTTAGTTTTCGCGGCAGCTGAGGGCCCCAATTTTCTTGACCCAGACCCCAAAAAATATCGCCGGTTAACGGATAACTGGCAGCGGCCTCCATGCGGGCATCTTCCATTCCCAAGGGCTTGAACACGAGCGAATCCATAGAACTGCCCAGATCTTTGCCGGTGATGACGCAAAGTGCCTGTTGAATCAAAAACTCATCGGTGTTGGATGGACTTGCAGTCCATTCACTTTGCTCCTTCCACGCCTGCCTCACGGATAAAAATTGAATGAGTTCTTTAGGCGAATAAACCGATCGCTCCGTGCCATCTATCCAATTCATCAATGGCAAGTAATCAGGTAGGCCAGAATGGATGGAAATGAGATCTTCCAGAGTGATTTCGACATCGTAATTGGGAAACCACGGCAGAACTTCGGAAACGGATGTGTCTAAATCCACCAAACCCTGCTTTTCCAACTCCAGGAATGCGTGGGCATACATGGGAAAACTCAAGTTCTGCACATGAAAAGGAAGGTGCAGGTCAAGCGGGATGTAGTTCTTAACATCGGCCAAACCGCGGGCGCCCAAAAACTTCAGTTCTCCCTTTTGAATCACGCCAAAGGCCATTCCTGGCTGATTGGGTGGCAGGAGATTTAGAACTTGCTGGGCCAAATCGGGCAGGGCATCGGCCTCTTTCTCGGCCATGGCTAAGTAGATTTCATAATCACCCGCCGTATTGTTCAGCGAAGTGATTTCAAGCAAATAGGTGCCATGGTTCTTTGCGCGATGACGGAAAGCTTCTACACCATCGTAATGAAAATCGAAGGTCTTCCACTTCTCACGATTAGGCCCCCATAAACGCAACGAATATCCACGCCATATTGCGCGGCGACTCCCTCAATGCGGTCCCCCTCCTTGGCTTGAATCATGTAATGATGCACAACTCCAGGAGCAATGGACTGCCGCGGCATGACCTCCAGCGGGCGCAACTCCCAAATTTCCATGGGAGTTTGCACGGCAATCGGCGCATCGAAGCCTGGGTCAATCTGCGCGAACAGACCGACCGTCAAACAAACGGAAGCTGTAATCATTGAGCGAGGACGGGATCGCCTTCCGACTTTGAGATGAGCGCGGCGCCGCATGAATCCGACCACACGTTGACCATCGTGCGCAGCATGTCGAGGGGACGGTCGATGGCAAGCAGCATGAGTGCGCCTTCGGTGGGAAGACCGAGTGCGCTGAGGATGGCAGTCATCATGATGAGACCGGCGGATGGGATTCCTGCGGCGCCAATGGAGGCGAACAGGGCGGTCATCACAATGAAGATTTGCTTGCCCATGGTGAGGTCAAAATCACCGGTGGATGCGTAGTACTGGCAAAGGAAAATCACGCCGACGCATTCGTACAGTGCGGTGCCGTCCATGTTGATGGTGGCTCCGAGAGGCAGGACGAAGGAAGTGTGCTTATTCGAAATGCCGCCGCGATTCTCTGCGCTCTCCATAGTCACCGGCAGGGTGATGGAGGAAGATGAAGTGGAAAGCGCTGTCATCATGGCGGGTGACATAGCTTTGAACCATGCGATCGGGGAGATACCGCCGACAAACTTCAGGAGTAGCGGTAGAACGACACATGCGTGAAACAGCAGCGCAAAGGCGACGATGCCCATGTATTTGAGGAGCGGCACGAAGACATCGAAGCCGGTTTCGCCCACGACCTTCACCACCAAGGCGAGGACGCCATAAGGAATGAGCTTGAGCACGGCAGTAGCAATCGCCATCATGACTGCGAAGAAGCTGTCGAAGAACTCGCGCATGCGGGTGGAGTGCGGTTCGGCAACGCGTCCAATGAAAGTGCCGAGCAAAAGCGCGAAGACGATGATCTGCAGCATCTGTCCGTTATCAGAAAGGGCGCTGAAGATGTTCGGCGGCACCATGCGTTGCAAGATATCGAGGAAGCTGGAGCCTTCGCCTGGATTGAAGTTTTCCGGGATGGCTAAGTTGAGCGCGGCATCGACCCCGGGCGCAGTGAGGTTGATGACTAACAAGCCCGTCACAATGGCCAACATGGAAGTCGACATGTAATAGGCCATGGTCTTTAAGCCAAGGCGTCCGAATTCCTTGTTTCCAGAGATGCCTGCGACGCCGGTCACAATGCTGCTTAGAACTAGCGGCACAATGAGCATCTTCAACAGACGCATAAAAATGTCGGCCGCCATCACGAAGGGCGTCAGCCAAGCAGCGCGTTGACTATCTGGATTGAGAACTTGGAGCTCCGCCTCCAGGCCCCCCTTCATGACTGTCGTGGTGAGGTAATCGGCCTCGGCAAAGGTCTGTAGCCCCCATCCGATGAGGGCACCCAGCACCATGGCCAGAGCAATCTTGGTGTGCATCTTCACGCCACCATGTTAACGGACCTTGAAGCGGATGAGTCCGAAAAGGCCTTCTCCAGAGCAACTCGTTGTGATTCGAACCCGCTAAAAAACGAAGATCAATATAGCGAGCCCTAAAAGGAGTATGAGGAAGGCAAGAATTCCAATACTGGTGTCAGTTTCCATACTCCCAGTCTAACAAACAAGGCCCCGGGGGAAACCTCGGAGCCTTGTGATTGGGCGCGGTATTGGCCTAAACCCTAAATCTCAACCCCAAGAGGGCCTTTCAGCCCGAAGCCGACAACCATGGACATGACCACGAACCAAATCATGATCGACATTTCGCCGCCATCCATAAAGCCCAGAGGCGCGGCGGCGTAATCTACGGTCACATTGCTCACGAAAGAGTTCGACGGCAAAACCGGGTCTCCGTAAAGCACGATTGGGTCAGTTTGGTTGATGAAGCCGCTCATTGGGTCAGAAGTGCGCACGCGAGACAAACGACGCGGATCCGTATCCACCTCAACCATCTTGGTGACACTGTCCCCACCATAGCTAAAGGTGAGTTCATGACTGCCGGCAACACTTGGCGTGAAACGCAGAAGAACCGTTGCGGCTTCTTGAACCGGTGGATCTTCGGTGTTGTAGCGCTTGCCGAGGTTGACGCGGGAATGGAGCACTTCGCCACTTGGCATGCTGACCACCACTTCGCTCGGGTTAGCGACCGACTCGTTTAGCTCCACCACCACCATCTGTTCCGAGCCAGCGTGTACCGGCTGGTAAGCATAAAGTGCGTTGAGTTGGAACCATACAATCATGAATGGCGCAGCAAGCACCACCATAGGAAGCAGGTTCAACCCCAGGTAGGTGAAGTTCCAGGAGAGCGTGGCGCCCAAGGACCGCATCACGGTCGGCAGGTCATCTTGAAACAGACGAATCGAAACCAGGTTGTAGCTGATCTTCGATTTCACCGACTTAATTCCCTTCTGTGAGGAAACGTGCGGGAAAGCCAAGATGAACAACACCCCAACCAATCCAGAAACAATGGTGACGACCGCAAATGGGCCGGCCCAGCCGAAGGCTAAGTCGAAGACATTGAAAATCGCATTCATGACCGCTGGCGCGAGTACGCCAACCGCCACAAGAAGTGCGCAGATGCCAATGACGATGATGCGTTGTTTCATCGTGGTAAAGGTATTTCGATTCGGTTTTAGTTAGCTGATGTAACCGAGGCCACGCAGGCTTTCGGTAATCGCTTCGTCGGAAGTGCCAGCACCTTCAATGCCCTTCAGCTCCTTCTCGAGAATGTGCTCGACGAACTCTTCCACGGAAGAGTAGCCAGCGACCTCCGAACACTTTTTGCAGCGCTCGATGATGTCCTTGTTGATCTTTAGTTTATTTCCACCAAACATGATGTTCTCCGATTCTGGAGGTTAGTAAAGAGGGAGTCCGTCCAGGTCCTCGGGAGGAGTGACGCTGAACAAACTGTAGAGGGTTGCGGTGATGTCTTCTAGCGCCGGATCCTTCGAGAAGGATTTTCCGGAGGTAGAGATGATCGTACCCCGCACTAATTCGGGGTCCATGAGGTGCGATCCCGACCAGCGGGAATCATTGTCGACGAGGAATGCACCCCCACCAACGACACCTCCAATCGCGCATTCATCGGAAGCGCCAAAGCCGGTGTTAAAGCCGAGTTGCAAGTCCGGGGCGTTCTTCATGACATTGCTCGGGCCTTGGAAGACCTCGGTGGCCGGAAGCACGCGGGTGAGGACTGGACGCCCACCGTCTTCGAGTGCTAACAACTTACCGGTGATCTCGGTGAGCAGCGCATCGACCTCGGAGTCGGTGACGATGCCTTCTCTTTCGCGACCTTCGCGGTTCAGAATTATGCCGTTAAAGCCAATGCAGTAAGCCTTGGTTTTCGACCAATCAACTGGGCCTGAGCCTTTGATGGGTTGGCCATCAGCATCTAGGTCCAAGTTGAGGTCGTGAGTTTCAGTGATGCCTTCCTTCAGCACCAAGTACTTCTCTTGAATCAACCAATCATTGATGTGCATCTTGCGGCGGAATGGCGCAAAACCATGGTCCGACATGACGATGAGCTCGATCTTGTTACCGGACTCCAGTTCCATCTTTTCGATGCGCGCGACCATTTCGCCGAGCATGACATCGACCTGCGAGTAAATGCGGTCAATCTGCTGGTCGTAAGGAACACCGAGGTACTCCCCCGGCTCTTCTTGGTGCGGATGCGCATCGTCCGACGTGTGCCACAGCATGTGACAGCGCATGTCGAGCGAGCCGGTGTAGAGGAATAAGAGTCCACCGGTCTCCTCAATTTGATCGAGACCGTAGTGCATCATCTTGGTGCGCTCTTCGAGAGCCATGTCGGACTGGTTGATGAAGCCCGAAGTGTCGAGCAACAGGCCTTTGTACGACTTATAGGCATCTGCAAAGCCTTGCACGATGTACGGCCCAATGGCTTCAGCCATTTCTGCGCTGGCTTCAGGCGGCATGGAGATTTCCGCTGCCGGGGCAAAGGGGTCGAACTGAATCGGCAATGCGTAAACCTCGAAAGGTTGTGCCGACATAAAACGGAAGCGGGTGTATCCGGAGATGGGCATTAAGCCGCCTAGCACCGAGAACTCCACCTTCACCCAGTTACTCCACTCACCCAAACCGGCGGTGGCGTAATGGCCTTCAATCTGCACGGCGAGTTGTGGTGCATCGCCTGTGTTGTCCACCATCAAAGCAATCGGCACCGAGACTTCCTGCTCGCGCTCAATTTCCTTTGCCAAAGCATTGGCTTTCTCGTTGTTGCCAGACTCAGTGGCCTCGTGCATTTCTGCTTTGAGGTCATCGACGTTGAGGATGGTCTCCGGTGGGCCATAAAGTTTGGTCCACTTAATCCACATGTCGTCTTTGCGGCGGTTCATCTCGACCAACTCTACGCGGTAGGATTCGCCGGTAAGACTCTTGCCCTTGAATGGATTTTCGGTCCACAAGTAGGAAATGCCAGAGGCTGCACCCACCAAGTCTGGCGTTCCCATATCTGGGAACACGGTGGCGGAGGTTTCCGTAAGTGGATAACTCGCTGGCATGCGGTGCACGTAAGTCGGCACATCCGCATTGGCGAGTACTTCCCAAAATGCTGGAAACTGACGCGTGCTAGTGGTCGCGCCACCGGTTAGCGGTACGTCGTAACCGAACAACGTCAGGTCTGTGCCAACAGGAGAAGTCTCCGACATGGAAGATTTCACGCCGTAGTTTTTCTGCGTGTAGTCGGCATGAATGAAGTCATACAAACCATGCTTGCCAGGGTTCACTCCAGTGATGAAGTTCGACCAGGCCACCGGCGATTGCGGAGGCCAAGAAGTCTGCAGCGGTGCGAAAGTCGAACCGTTATCCAGCAGCTTCTTGAAGTTTGGCATCATGCCACGGTCGATGCGCTCTTGCAGCATTTCCGGGTCGAGGCCATCGACACCAAACACCACAACGCGAGTTTCTGACTGCTTTTCGCCACAACCCAAAAGGCTGAGACCAGCAACCAAAACGGCAGCAAGTTTTAGCGTGTGCTTCATGACTTCACCTCTTCTTTACGCTCGCCAAACAGCGGTTGCCCTTGCATGTACTTCGGCACATCGACATCAAACATACGCAGAGCGGTTGGGCCAAGGTCCATCAGGTTCGGAGTGTCGGTGTTGACCGCACGGTCCGAGAAAATCACGCCTGGCACTTCGCGCGGGTCGATGCAGTGGTCACCCGACCACGACTTGGTGTTATCGGAGAACACTTCTGGCGGGCAGGCACCGGTGGCACAATCCCACGAGTTGCGGTAGCCGCGCTTATAGCCCATGAACAAGTCAGGAGCTTGGAAGACGTAAGGTCCGGTAAAGATTTTGCCGGCGTCGAAGACCTCCTTGAAGACTAACTCGCCGTCCTTTGGATCTTTCAGTGCGGAAAGCTTCTCGACAATCTCTGCCTTCAAAGCTTCCAACTCAGCACCTTCTTCCACAATGCCGTCACGCTCGCGCGCTTTACGGTTGATGAACATGCCGGTGAGGCCAAGTGCAAACGCCTTGGTCTTATGCCAGTCGACATCCATCAGCCAATCGCGGGAAGTCTGTTTGCCACTAGCATCGTCAACTGGTGCGTCAGACTTCAACACCAAGTAACCATTGTCACGCAGCCAAGCGTTGAGGTTGACCCCGCGCTTGAACTGACAGAAACCGTGGTCCGAGATGATCATCAAACGATCCTTCTTCGGGTTGAGCTTCTTGCGCACGTCGGCAACCAAACTATCCGCAATGGAATAAATCTCGGCGACCTTGTCCTTACCCCACTCGGTGTCCTTGCCTTCGTTGGCAGGGTGACTTTCGTCCAAGTAACGATGGAACATGTGCGACACGCGGTCGGTGCCGTCGAAGACACAGACGATGGAACCCTTCGGCGTGTTTTGCAGTGCATCGAACAACTGTTTACGACGTTCATCCCAGATGTTCAGCGCCTGCTTCCAGAATGCTTCTTCATCGATGACCCGCTCGTTCAATGCCCAAGTATCTTCGGCAAGTCCAAGCGTAGAGAATGGACCGTGCTTTTTCGCAAGGTAGATGGAGTAAACCGTTGGATGCGAAATCGGCATGGCCGGATTCGCAGGGTCGATTTGAATCGGCGTCATGTAGAGGCCAAACTCAGGGTTGGTGCCCATGCAGTAGAAACGGGCGATTCCAGTGACCTTGGCTTTACCTTTCGCCGCTTTGAATTCGAGCGTAATCCAATCCGAGTAATCCTTGACTCCAAGGTCGACGATTTGTTCCTCTCCCTTAGCACCAATGGTCAGACGCAGCTTCTCGCCATCGACCAGAACCTCGACCTTCATGGGCACGCGCATCGGCGTGGCTTGCGCAACCGATGGATCGGTCGGGCCGGTGATCGGACAACGATAGGCGTTTCCATTCTTGCCGACTAACAGCACATCGCCGCCGGCATCGGGGCCGGTGAGCGTTTCATCGCTGGTCCAGAAAGTGAAACTACCTTGAGTTCCCTTCAAGTCAGGAACACACATGCCACTCAACATCACGCCGTGATGTTCTTCCGGTGGGAAGGTAATTGGTACGCGAATAATGTTGGAGAAAATTTTCTTGTCACCAAGAGTCTTCCACCAAGGAGTCCCTTTACGCAACAACTTGATGCTCGAGCTAGGGCGCTTGAACAATTCCAAGTTGCCGATCTTCACCAAAGCTTTCTCTGCCGAGGTAATCTCGGTGCTGGAAAGGATCGGCATGTAAGTACATGGGTCGCGTGTAATAAAGTCGAAGATATTGTGTCGCGACGCATCGACCCCAGTAGAAAACGACGACCATGCAACCGGCGACATGGAAGGGTACGCAGTCTGCAGTGGAGAGAAACTCCCCTCCTCTGCTAGAGCCTTCATATTTGGCATGCGACCTTCGTCCATGAACCGCTGTGCGAGGCGCGGGTCCATGCCGTCGAATCCAATGATGACCAGGCGTTTGGTCTCGCCCTTAATCTTGCCTGCACCCGTGAGCACTCGGAAGACCATCTTCAGTGGATAGATCAGCAGAATGCCGACCGCCAAGAACAGCGATCCGATGAGGACCAAGCCGCCTGACAGAAATGCAAAACCCGCGCCAGGACCAATGTAGGCCGAGGCTGGGTCGGGGGCGCTGAGCCATGCGAAAAGGACAGCGAGGGGGAGAAGGAATCTGCGGGACCGCTTCATGGCGAAGGGGCGAATTATGCTTGAAACAGAACTGAGGGGAAAGGGCTTTTTCCCCTTTCCCCTCAGTAAGTGAATGCCGATTAGGCGTTTGCTGCGACCGCAGGGATGTAACCCTGGCCCTCGAGGTAATCCATGATGGCCTTGAGAGACTCTTCCTCGGACTGGGACTCCGAGTTAATCGTCACTTCAGCGTTCTCAGGAGCCTCGTAAGGATCCGAAATACCGGTGAAGTTCTTGATCTCGCCAGACAAAGCCTTTTCGTAGAGACCCTTCACGTCGCGGCGGGTGAGCTCTTCAATCGAGCAATCTGCGTAGATCTCAACAAAGTTGCGGTTCATGGCGCGACACTGGTCACGCACGTCCTTATAAGGGGAGATAGCAGCAGTGATGCAGATAGCACCGTTGCGGCTCAGCAACTTAGCAACGTAGCCGATACGACGCACGTTGGTGTCACGATCTTCCTTGGAGAAACCGAGGCCTTTTGAGAGGTTCTCGCGTACTTCGTCGCCATCGAGCACTTCGACATTGCAGTCGCGCTTACGCAGCTCGCCTTCGATCATACGGGAGAGAGTGGACTTACCGGAGCCGGAAAGGCCGGTGAACCAGAGAACGAATCCTTTGTGGTCAGACATGGGTCTAATCTTTTTGTTAAACGGGGATGATTACTTGAGTTTGCCTTCGAGGAAGGGCACTTCGAAGCACTTTTCGTGCATGATCGGTCCGTGGCCAAAGTAGCCACCTTCTCCGAACAGTTCACCGTGGTCAGCGGTGACGATGACCCAGCTATCTTTCGGTAGCAGGTCGTAGAACCGTGGGAAGACCTCTTGATCGAGATACTTCACCGTATTGATTTGACGCTGACGGCACTTCTCAATGATTTCTGCGTCCATGAAGTCACCGGACTCTTGGTCCGAGATCAAGACGCCATCGTCACCAATCTGCTTATCCAGCTTCTTGAAGATGCCGTTCACACCAGAAATGTGCGGCAAATCATTCTTATCCTCATCGGGCAAGCCGTATGGGTAGTGGGTTTCACCGACGTTCATTAAGTAGAACTGCGGCGTATTGCCCTTTAGCCCCTTGGAATCACGCTTCTTGTGCTCTTCCATGTCATCCAACATAGCCAACATATCGTTGTGCTTTGGCATGAGCTTGAAAGTGTCAAAGTCGCGGTTGATACCGGTGGCAGGGTTCAGAACCGGCAAAGAAACCAGGCCGTGAGTCTCATAGCCTTTCTTCTTCATGTAAGCCGGAAGCCATAGGTGTGGAATCATGGCTTCAAAACCAGCGTCCTCCACACCAAGGCGATCCTTGAACTTATAGAGATCCTCTTTGTAGTACTCCGAAGCGTAAACCTCGGTAGGACTATTATGCGGCACCAGGCCGGTCAGGAGGTTGTAGTGCGACGGAGCCGTCCACCCAGCGTAGGAATAACGCTTTTCAACATTGCTAAGACCACCACACAAACGGGCGATGTTCTCCGGCTCGGCCGCCATGAACGAGTCAAAGCGGCACGAGTCGAGGGTGATGATGAACAGATGGTTGTTCTCGCGTTTTTTACCGAATCCAAACATGAATCTCTAGCTTGCGATGTGTTTTAGGAACTAAGCCTGCGCCGGCTGGGCGTAGGATGCGATCAGAATGTCAGCAACTTCCGGACGCGTGAACTCGGCTGGCGGACGTTCGCCGTTTGAGAGCATTTCACGCACCTTGGTGCCGGAAAGGAAGATTTTCTGGTCGTTGGTGGCTGGGCTGGACTTGGTCGAAGCCATGCCGCCGGTCAACTTACAGTAGAACGCGTGCTCAAAGAGAAGAGTCTCAATGAGAATCTCTCCATCGGCAAACTGGTTGAAAATCTGTTGAGCATCGAAGGTACCGTAGTAAGAGCCAACACCAGCGTGGTCGCGACCAATGATGATGTGGGTACAACCGTAGTTCTGACGGCAAAGTGCGTGCAGAATCGCCTCACGTGGACCGCCGTAGCGCATGGCCTGCGGGTAAACGCCGAGCATGGTGCGATCGAGTGGGTAGTACTTGTTCAACAGTGCGTGGTAGCACTCCATACGGGTATCAGACGGGATGTCATCTGCCTTGGTATCACCAACTAGTGGGTGCACGAGCAAGCCATCGGTCTGCTCGAGAGCAACCTTGGTCAAGTATTCGTGAGCGCGGTGGATTGGGTTACGAGTTTGGAAAGCCACAATGGTGTCCCAACCCTTCTCAGCGAAGGCAGCGCGGGTCTGCGCTGGGGTGAGACGGAAGTCGTTGTGCTTCTCGTAGGTAGGCAGGTTTGCCACGGTGATTTGGCCACCCACGTAGGTGTCACCGATGGATGCCAGGTAGCCCCATGCTGGGTGCTCTTCGTCGCCCTGGTAGCACTTGACGAGCTCGTTCTTCTTGTCTGGGCTGTAGACGCTGTCGACGGCCATGATGCCGTAGATGCTTCCGTCTTCGCCTTTCAGAGCGTACTCAGAACCAGCTGCTGCGGTCTCGCCATCTTTAGCAGCAAGAACCACTGGAAGCGGCCATGCAGCACCCGATGCAAGGTGCATGTTTTCCACGACGCCGTTGTAGTCGGCTTCACCCATGAAACCTTCTAGAGGGCTCATGGCGCCAGTGGCGATCATTTCAAGATCGCTAGCTTCGCGGGAGTTGAGGGTGAGGACTGGCAAAGATGCAGCCTTCTCGAGCAAGGAGTCGCGCTCGCCACCTTCGACGACGCGGTTGATCAGGTTTCCACCGTGCGGAGCAATCATGATTCTGAAGGGTTAAATGGTTTAAGTAAAAGGGTTTACAGGTATCCGAGGTTCTTTAACTTCTGCGTAATAGCCTGCAATTCTTCGGGGCTGAATTCCTTTTCCTCTTTGGTCTCTACTTCGCTCATCAGGTCGCGGAGGACGTATACGATGAACTCGGTGGGAGACGAGAAACCGGTATTCTCAATCACCTGCTGAATCCGCCGGTAAAGCGGACGCGGGATTTTAACAGTGACGCGGGTTTCTTTTTGCATGGTCCAAGGAGGATCAGTTGGGCGACAGGTTACCCGATTGGAGTGCAAATAGATACCCCTACGGAGTGTTTTCTGACTCAAATCGTAGCCTTAACGGAGTGTGGGATCGCTCTCTTGAAGCTTAATTGAGATTTTGGAATGGGTTAACTCCCATTTCTATCCGCGTGCTATTCTGATTCCGTATGAAAATCTCGAAACAACTTTCCGCTCTCCTCCTGGGAACCCTCACCCCCAACCTATTTTCTCAAACTGACACCTATGGAGGCGGCGTAGTACAGCTGTACACCAACAATGGAGAAACAGTGGCCAAGATTGGCGACGTCAACGGAGACGGTTTCGAAGACATCCTCATTGGCGAGCCTGACTTTGCACGCGCCTCAGTCATTTCCTCTACGGATGGAAGCCTCATCTATCAATACACGGACCAAGTGGACTCTAGGTTTGGCGAGCTCTTGGCTCCGGCTGGCGACATTGATTTGGATGGAATCCCTGACTTCATGATTTCAGCTCCATTATTTGATTCCCCCTCTGCCAACAGGACAGGAAAGGTAGACGTTTATTCTGGAGCCACCGGCATTGTCATCCACAGCTTCCTGGGCAGCCTAGGAAACCAACAGTTCGGCAGAGCAATTAGTCCTGTCAGCGACATCAATGCAGATGGAGCAGATGACATCTTGATTGTCCGCAAGGCTGCAACGCTAACTCCAGGACGAGTGACTGCCTTTTCGGGCATGGATGGGTCAGAGTTGTGGCAGACAAATGGAACTTTCGGAGTTCTCGAATTTGGCGATCGCATGATTTGGGCCAGAGACCTTAATCAAGACGGCATTTCTGATTTCTTGATCAACCACATAAGTTCACCCACCTCAAACGATGCGATTGGTGTTTATTCAGGCTCCGATGGTAGCCTCATTTTTGAGATCACCGATCCAGGCGGAGGCGGGTTCAGCGATTCCTTCGGAATGGCTTGGGACTTCGATGGTGACTCAACCGACGATATCGTCGTAGTTGGCTACATCGGCAGAGAGAACGCGAGGATTCTCAGCGGAAGAACGGGACTTGTCCTTGATGCATTTAACTTTGGCTGGGGCCAAGGTGCCATAGACACCCAGGGCGATTTGGATGGAGATGGCTGGCGTGATATCTCCTCTGCAGGCACTGTTGTATCGGGCCGCACACGGGAATTTTTATGGAACGTTATCACCGATCCAGTTTTTTTTCATACCGCAACCTTTATTGGCGACATTGATAACACAGGTCGAGATGTATATGTAACTGCACAGGCTGACCCTTTCACTCCAGATGGAACCCTTGCAATTAGTTTCTACCCCTGCATTTCTGCATCTGAGACCGACATTCGTGCTGCATTGGGCTCTACAGTCAATTTGGAGTTCGAGTTCCCCCCTTCAGCTGCTCATCAAAATTACGCGGTGCTGCTGTCCACGAGTTTGAGCCGATACACGCACTTGGGAGGAATTGGTGTCCCATTGCGGTGGAGCCCCATGCTAAGTAGGTCCCGTTTCGGCAACTATCCATTTTCCACCTATTCCGACCTCCAAAGCGTATTGGATTACCAAGCAAAGGGCACAGCCTCATTCACAACTGCCCCAGGACAATTAGCAGGACTCGTCGGGAAAACCTTCTTCTCTTGCGCGGTTTCCTTTCCACCCGGCCCCACTCTTTCTTTCTCCTCGGTTTCCGTGGCATTTACCGTCGTTCCTTGAGCCTGGTTCCCACACTCCAATGAAATCTATCGCCCTCCTTCTTTCTCTAGTCTTGATTGGCCTAGGAGCTTGCAGCAGTGAATCCGCGGCTGAGATTCATTTTTCAGATGCGGAATCAGCCATGACTCAAGCTGAAGCTGCAACCGCCGCCAACAACACCGAAACCGCGCAAGCTGCCTATGACTTTGCGCTTCAAGAGGGAGATGCCGCCACCAAGGCCGATGCCCTCTACGGCATGCTCAACCTCCAACTGCAAAACGGGTTGGAGAACCAGGCGATCGATACTTTCCAACGCTTATCTGCCGATTTTCAAGACCGCCTAAAAAGCTCCGATGTCATCAAATTCCTGCAAACCGCCGACTCACAGTGCCTGGCTCAAGCGGGAGATACCATGCTGGGCTATGCCGCCGAGCATTTTCCAGAGGTATAGGACGAACTCGTCAAGCTTGAAGCCTCCTTCGACGAACTACGCGCCAATGCGCCCTCAGACCAAACCTTCAAAGAACTTGGCTACCCTGGCGACTAAAAACAGCCGTAAAGAGTAAGATTCCTCCCCGGAAATCTCCGACCCGATAACCATCATGCGTTTCACTCACACCCTCCCCCTCGTCCTAGTGCTCGGCCTCGCAGCCTGCTCTGGCGATTCCAAAGAAACTGCCGCAACCTTCACCGATCCGGTTGCCGCCATGGACCAGGCCGATGCCGCTGCAGCTTCCGGCAATGCCGCGACCGCGCAAGCTGGCTATGAGTACGCTGCAGAGAATGGCGACACCAAGCTTCAGGGCGATGCGCTCCTAGCTCTACTCAACCTCAACATAAATGAAGGTCTTGAAGAAGCAGCCACCTCGGTGTTCGGTCGCATCAGCAATGAGTTTGCCGATCGCCTAGACGCCGATCGCCTGGTCAGCCTTTGCGATTCTGCCGTCAGCAACAAGTTGGCTGGCATCGGCGATGAGATTGTGGCCTATGCCATGCAAACTTATCCTGACATCACCTCACGGATTGCGAAGCAGTCGATTGCTTTTGAGCGCTTGCGTACCGATGGTCCGAGTGCTGACTTGAGCGACCTCGGCTACGCCGGCGACTGAGTCGTTGCAGGCTAGATTCGCCTGCATCAACTCAAGCCGCCGACCTTCACACATCGCGCCTCGCTAGTTCATTTCTAGCGGGGCGCGATCGTAATTTTCAGGGATCGCAACGCCCTGCATGTCCAACACGGTTGGCGCCAAGTGGGTGGCGTCGTACCACTCATCGCCAGCAGGTAAGGCCAGCGGCTTATTGCTAAAGAAGATGCCCTGCACTTCCATGATGTCGACACCACAGTGGTCACCCGACCATGCGTAATCATTGTCATAGATGAAGGCTCCCGGCACGGCAATCTTGTCGCCATCTTCGTTCTCGCCATCGGTCAAAGTAATGCCGCCACCGGTCACCGACCAGGATGCACGGTATCCCGGGTAGAAATCAATGGTGATTTCGGCAGCTCCTTCGCCACCATCTTTCGAACGATGCACGAAAGGTCCATCGTAAAGTTCATCGCGTAGATAAACCTTCTTCACGACCTTTTCACCGCTCTCAGGATCGCGCATCGCGTAAAGGCGATCGCTGATTTCCTTGAGCACGGCGTCGACATCTTCCTCCGCAACCGCACCTTTGGCTTCACGACCTTTCAAGTTGAGGTAGATTTTGCCGATGGCCACCGAGTAGGCCTGTGACTCGCGCCAATCGACAAACTTTAAAGTGCTCCGACTCATTTCGGCGGCAGTCTTAGGGAAGTTCAACGCAGTTTTGTTTGCCAAGGACAGAAAGCCTTCGTGCGCAAGCCATGCGTTGAGGTCGACTTGACGACGAAAACTATCGAAGCCGTGATCGGAAACGATCATCAAGACATCTTCCTCGCCGAGTACGTCATCGAGAACGTAACCGACGATTTTGTCCATCTCTTTGTAGATTACCAAAGCGCTATCTTTCAACGCGAAGTCCTGACCAAAGTAATGCACGATGCGATTCGCTTCCGCTTCGTCGTACTGCGGGTGCAACGGATCCATGTGACGCATAAGCATGTGACAAATGCGGTCCGGGGTGCCGAAGAAGTGGAATAACACTTTCCAATCACCTTGGTCGACAGCGTCTTTCAGCAACTTCGTGCGCCACCCAAGGGTGAACTCGATGTCTGCCAAGAAGGCATCGTCCGACAACTCTGCGTCCTTCACCGCGTGGGTTTGACAAGCCCAACCTAGGGTCTCGAAGCGTCCAATCCGCGATTCAATGTCTGCAGCGAAGTTTGCTGGCCACGAGATGCGGCTGCCAGGAGTCGGGTGCTGCGGGTCGATTTGCAACGGCGATGCAAAGATTTCCAACTCCCCCTCACGCTCTTCCACCCAGAAGCGGACCAAAGCCCAAGTGCTGTAAGAAGGGTGCCATGGAAACTCCACCTGGTAGAAATCTGACCAATGGTTCAGCGCGATGTTCTGCGCCACACCAGCCACGGTTAAGTCAACCGCAGTGCCTTTCGTCCAAGTTGCAGAAATTGGCACCGAGGTGTTTAACAACTCGCGGTTTCCACTACTGCGACGTCCACCAACCAAAGCCTCAACTTGCTTCAAGCGCTCCGGGTCACTTCCGCTTTCACCCAGCGCCGTGCGTTCGGCAAGCAGGCTCGCTTTTAGAATCGAGTTTGCCGGACCATAAAGGTACGAATTCAAAGTGCCACCTTCGTTGACGAATTCAAAGACGCGGGTGGTGCCTGCGCCTTTGCCAACCCGCACGGTAAGATCATCGGTCTCTTCAATCACGGCTGCTGGAAGTGCTGCGTAATCCTTACGTCGTCCTTTGCGATTCTTCGCTGTGGTGTAAATCGCGCTGGAGTTCAGACCACCTTTTGCGTCAGGAGCACCGAGGCCAGCAATTACCTTGCCGTTCTTCAACTCCTGAGTTGGGTAGGCCACAATCGTGCCTTGTCCACGGAACTGAATGCCGTTGTCATCTAACGACTCCCAGTAGGTTTTTGCGTGGTTGAGACTTTTATAATCCTTGAAGGATTCCGGCAAAACGCTCTCTTCACCTTGGCCGTAGAAAACTGCGCCGCCTGCAACCGCAAGCCCAAGCACGAGACCGGCGGGCTTGTTGATGCGGCCGACACCCAGTAACAAAAGCAAGCCAAGCACAACGCCGCCCCCCATCATCATGAAGTTGGAACCGCCCGAAGCTGGAGTCATGCCGAGTTCTTCTGCGGTAAAGTAAACCGGCTCTTGGAAGCCGATGTTGGGCATGACCGGAGAGCGCTTGCCACCGCTACGGCTAATCCCGACGAAGTCAAAAATGCCGTGTTTGCCAGGGTTCACGCCGGTGTTCAAGGTTGCCCAGGAAACTGGGGATTGTGCTGGGTTCGCCGGCATGAGTGGAGCAAAAGTTCCGCTATCGCGTAGGCGCTGGAAGTTTGGCAGTTCGCCGGCATCGATCCAATCGCCAGCCATTTCGGCGTCCATGCCATCCATGCCCAGAACCACTACGCGTTGCGCTTTCGCGGTCTCGCCACTGGAGTTGGAAGGGGCGGAATCGCCGGAACCTGAGTTGTGGGCGAAAATTGGAAAGACGGCGAGGCCAGAAAACGCAGCCAGCGCCAAAAGAGAGAGAGGTCGACGAATCATGATGTTTGGTGCTCGTTTTGGGGCCACATAGTTTATTCTCGCGTGATGCCGTTTCGTAGCACCAACCTCGGAAGAACCAGCCTGTGGGTCCCCGGCCTACTGCTTATGCTGGCCGTTGCGGTTTTATGGGTGCTCAACACTGGCACCAGTTCGCATCCGGACCAAGGCAGTGCCCCACTGACTCCTGTATCGGCCGATGCACAAGGACATGAACCACTCGAATCTGCAGTTTTAGAGAAGGTGGATTTGCCGGTCGACCCGAAGCGGAACGACCTTGGCTATCAGCCGAAATTCGGCATCATCCGTGGGCGCGTAGTGGCTGCCAATTGGGTGACTTGGCCAGGAGCCATCACCTTGAGCCTGATGCCACAGTCCGGTGGACCCCCTATTCGCACCGCGCCGGCATCGGAAGAAAACCCCACCTTTACTTTCGAGCGCGTGCCCTTCGGCAACTACACGCTCAAGCTCACCGCGGCGGAGTGCTTGGAGCAGAACCTCTTGCTGACTTTGTCGGTCGAGCAGAACAATCATTTTGCGTCGATTGCCATCGTCCCTGCCGCGAGCGTGATTGGCGTGGTGGTCGATGAGCAGGGATTGCCAGTGGTCAAAATCCCAGTGGCCGCAGTGTTCCGCAGTGATTTACTCGGTGCTAGCCAGGTTCCGCTGATGGCGTCGACCGATGAAAACGGCCAGTTCCGCATCACCGGATTGCGCGATGGGGAATACAACATTTATGTGGGCTCCTTCCGCAACCCGTTGAGTGAGCTCAAGGTAATTGGGATTAGCCGACAGGCGCCTGAGGCGTATGTGTCCTTCACCGTCACGAAGATGGGTCGCGCGACGGTCAGCGTAGATTTCCTCGATGGTCCGCAAGCTGCCGCGGAAGATTGGGCCGCAATGCGCGTACAGGCCACGCGGATGGGTGAAGGACTTGGGTTTTCTGAAAGCCTAGCCCTCGGTGAAGATGGACTCGTGCACTTCACCGCGCTTCCTCCTGGGAACTACAGTTTTTCGGCCTACGGAGGCCCCTACCGCAAAGTTCTCCGCCAGGCTTCGGTGAGTGCCGATTCACCGACTGCGGTCACCATTCCTATGCGCAGCTTTAAGTAGGATTCTCCGCTTGGGTCCTACATCCATCCCTCCTCTTACGCGCATCACCACGCGCCGTGAGAGCTTGCGCGAAGCCTTTCGGTTGTCGTGGCCGATTACGTTGTCGTTTTTACTGCACGCAGGTTATCGGGTCAACGACCAATTCTGGATCGGAGATCTCGGCCCCGACGCACAGGCCGCGATGGGATTGACAACGTTTATGTTGATCCTCAACTTTTCGTTCCTATCGATCATTACCAGCGGAGTACTAGCCCGCGTTGCGTTTTACAGCGGGTCGGGTCAGCACCAACATGTGGAACGCACGATTGGCACCGCATGTCGCGCAGGGTTGGTGTGGTTTAGCGTGATTGGCGCACTAGGCTGGATGACGACGTCGTTCTGGGTCAAGGTTGCAGGCGGCAGTGGTGCGCCGGCGGTTTTTGCTGAGGAATATTTGAGTACGATTTACATCGTCCTGCCTCTGATTGGCTTTAAACCGCTGATTGACAGCGTTTTCCTTGGTTTGGGGAATACGGTCATGCCCATGCTGCTGTCCTTCTTATCGGTCGCATTAAACGCCGTGTTGAACCCAGCCATGATTTACGGTTGGTGGGGATTCCCTGCGATGGGTATGGAAGGAGCCGCTTGGTCGACGGGAATCTCGCGCGGCTTCTGCGCTTTACTTGGACTACTTGCGTTGAAGAAGTGGTTTGGCTTAGGTGATTTTCTGCGCAATGCTTTTGATTTTGCAGAACTCAAACGCGTAGTCCGTATTGGATTGCCGGTTGGTTTTTCTCATGCAGCTTACTCCAGTTGTTTTTTGGCGATTATGAAAACTAGTGTGGCTCCGCTTGGCGCGAACGTGCAGGCCGGTTTAGCCGTTGGCTTTAACGGACTGGAGTCGGTGAGCTATTGCGGCATGATGGGCCCAGCGATGGCTGCCTCGAGCATTGTCGGCCGACGTCTTGGCGCTAAAGATTATCTCGGTGCAAAACGTGGCGCGCTGAGTTGCCTTGGTTTATCCGTTGGCTTCGCACTGTTCACCGCAGCCGTGTTTCTGTTTTACGGACGCAGCCTGGCCTCGTGGTTCACCGAGGACCCGGCGGTGCTTGAAGAAGCTGCACTTTACCTAGCCATTGTCGCCTTCACCCAGGCGGCAACGGCAGCCTATTCCACTTTGCAACAGGTGATGACCGGCGCCGGCCGCACCTTGCAGATGGCTTACGTCAGCATTGCCGGTAACTTCGTGCGCATTCCGATTGCCTGGTGGTTCTCCGCCGGACTCGGCTTTGGCGCAGCCGGGATTTGGTGGGCCTTGAATGTCGGCAACATCCTCAAGCTTGCTGCCATTCTCTGGCTGTTCCGCCGCATGCGCCTGTTTGCGCCGCCCAAAACCGACTGAGACATTGGCAGGCGAGCAAAACAAGATTCCGACTTCCTGATTAGAATGGAGGCATGGCCAAGTTCCCATCAGTTGCCCTCCTACCCATCCTGTTTTTAGCATCACCCCTCGCCGCCCAATGGAGTGACGATGCCAACCTCAACACTGCCGTCGTCACGCGCCCAGGCGACCAGGCCTTGCCGAAATCTGCCGCAACCGCAGACGGCGGACGATGGGTAGCCTGGTTCGATAACGCCTCTGGCAACTACGACGTTTACGCTCAATACTATGATGCCTCCGGCCAAGCCCTTCTTGCACCAGGAGGATTATTAGTGAGCAGTAACTCTCAGTCTTCCAGTTTGGTGAACTGGGATTTGATTGCCGATGCCGGCGGGAACGCAGTCCTAGTTTTCACCGACACCCGCGCTGGTGGCGATCTCGATGTCTACGCCTACAGCATTGCCTCCACTGGAAGTCTGCCGTGGGGCCCTAACGGAGTCACGATTTCTCTAAACGGAGATTTCGAGGCTGACCCGATGGTGACTCAAACCAGCACGGGTGACTTTGTCATTGTGTGGAGTCAGTTCAGCGCCAACCCAGTGATTCGCATGCAACGCTTAGATGGAGCGGGCCAACCGCAGCTGCAAGCAGGCGGTGTCGTGATTGCCTCCGAGGCGGGTGCCTCCCCTGGATTTGCAGAAGTCGTCGCGAGCGACCAAGGCAATGTCATCGTGAGTTGGGTGCGTGACATTAACTTTTTCACCAGCATTAAGCATCTGCGCGTGCAAGCTTTCACTCCTTCCGGGGCACCAGCATGGCCGCAGCCTCGGGATGTCTACGATGCCTCGAATCTACCGATTGCGTACAGTCCCCAGCTCTTGGCTGATGATGCTGGCGGTGCAGTTCTGTGTTGGCATGTAAGCAATCCCAACCGCGGATTCCTTTTCGATGCTTATGTGCAACGCTTAGACAGCAGCGGCACCGAGCTTTTTCCACACCTCGGAGTGCCCCTATCGAATGCCGTCGGCATGAATCACCTTGCACCGCGCGCGGCGTTTAATGCGCGCACTGACAGCATCTTCGCGTTTTGGAGTGAGAAAGATGGAAGCCAAGCGCAGAGTGGTTGGTTTGCCCAGCAAGTCGATTCCAGCGGCACTGCTCTTTGGGCTAACGGCATGGAAATCCTTGCCGTGGATTCTGCGACCAAATATTTGAGCTACGTCGAGCCACTCGCCGATGGCGCCCTTGCCGTGCTTGGCTGGGCTCCGAATGGTGGCTTTGGACAAGACGAAGTCATTGCAACTTTACTGAATGCTTCTGGAGATCAGGTCTGGGGCGGCCCCAAAGCCGTATGCAGTCTGCCAAGCAACCGCTCTACACGTTTATCTCTTTCCATGAGTGGAACTGAAGAGGCTGTGGTGTTCTGGGAAGACGAGCGCAACGGTAACGATGACATCTTCGGGCAGAACATCTTCAGTGATGGACACCTTGGCCTTGACCACCTCAAGCAAGACGTCGACAGTCTTTCGCTCACGGCTGGCGGTGCTTTGACCCTCAGCCTCGATGCTAGCGCGAGTCATGGAGTCAAAGAGTACTGGGTTCTCGGCAGCAATACGGGGCGCTTCCCCGGCCTGCAACAAGGCGTCGACCAACTCTTCCTCAACGCTGGTGCATACTTCCAGTTCACCCTTCAGCAGCCGACCCACGCTTTGTTTGGAGCTTTCCGCGGTACCCTCGACGCCCAAGGCAAGGCCACCGCGAGCCTCACTTTCCCGCCGAATGCGTACCTGGCCTTTGCAGGGAACACCTTGGAACATGCCTTCGTGGTTTTCGGTCCAGGTGGCAGTGTTGACCTAGTAAGCGAGTCGCACAGTCTGGCATTGACTCCCTAAACCAGGCCTGTCTCGAATGTCGGCATGAACCGCTTGCTGGCGGTATATTCTTGGGCGTGAGTTCCTCCATCCCCTTCATTGACCCCAAGGATTACCCGCTCGACAAGGTTTTCATGTCGGCCGAGGAGTGCATGTTGCGCAACCCGCAACGCTTCGAGTTTTTGCAGCTAGATTCCATTCTGCATCTCGATTTACCAGGCAACCTGGTAGTGGGCTCACGCATTTTGAAAGCAGACGAATTCTGGGAGCGCGGACACCTTCCTGGGCGCCCCCTCTTTCCAGGTGTCTTACAGATTGAATGCATGGCGCAGATTGCATCCATTCATGCACACCATGAATTGGAGCTGGAGCTCGGCGTGTTCATGGGCTTTGGCGCACTTGAAGGCGTGCGTTTCCGTCAGCCGGTGGAAGCTGGCGAGAAACTTTGGGTGGCCGGCAAAATCCTGAAATCGAGTAAACGTCGTCCTTACTTTAAGTGGGAAGGCCAGATGATCCGCGAAGACGGCACGATGGTGAGTCAGGCGACGATTACGGGTGTATCCCTGTGAGTTGAGACCACTAGACTGAGGCTGATATGAAGCGAATTTCGATTTTCCTTTGCCTCTCGCTTGCCAGTGCCTCCTGCGCTCTGCCACAGCAATCTTTGTCCTCTGACATTCCAGGGGATGCGCTGCTGGAAAAGCAAGTTTTGAATCAGCTGCCGAGCCGGAAAGGTGGGATTGCCATTCAGATGGACACCAATGCCGAAGGTAACTTCAATCAAACCTTGCATCTGTTTATCGCAGAAGATGGAGCAACGGTGACGTCTCGTTATTTAGGTCCGGGCGGTCCAACCAGCGTCGGCATCAGGTTGACGCAAGAACAAGCTGGCGATTGGTACTTCTTGCAATGTCAGGTTACCGCTAGCCGCTATGCCGTTGCCCTTGCAAAATGGCAGCTCGATGCGCAGGGAAGAGTTCACAACAGTTACGTGCGGAGGATTCCGATTGCAGAGTGGCGCACCTTGCCGGGTGACCAATCCGAACCCTACCCGCTAGGTAACCGCAAGATTCAATGGCGCCCGTGGGTGGACGGAGTTGGCGTTGGTGAATGGCGTCGACAGTAACGCGGTGACCTAGGTGTCTTTCCACCAAGAGTCCATACTATATTTTAAGACTGGAAGGGTTACGTCTGGCTGATCTTCCAGCACCCGACTAATCGAAGTCGGCGACCAAGTCTGGTAGGACTTTATCTGCTTTGGCTGCAGCACCCAAGGTCCGTAGTTCCCCCATCCGGGCTGAAGACCAAGCTCTTCTACGCTCGTCGGTTGCCGTCCAAAATCTAGGCGATATTGCAGAACCAGTAGATAGATATCTAAAGCTTCTGCTTTAATGGCAGCATCGGAAGTGGACAAGGGGTTGCAGTAAGAGGCTGAAAACCCCATTCGACTTGCCATCCGTACAACGAGTAGTCTCCCAATGACACTCCTGCGCCAAGAGAACTATTCGTGGCATAGTAACTCCACGGTCCATAATTCTCCGAGTAGCTATCCAGGCCAGCCTCCTCCAGATCTCTTGGCACCCGGCGATGGTCGACCATGAACTGCATGATTTGAGTGCGATAGATCTCGCCATCGGCGGTCATCAAAGCGTAGTCAAACACCTGATTCCCTGCCTCAATTTTGATGGAACAGCCGAACGGGAATCCCATGACTACAAACAAAATGAGGTTGCGGATATTAACTGATAAGCGTTGGGAATCCGACATGGGCGCTAAGCCAGCCTCCGTTTTTTCTGCACGAAGATGCCAAAACTTACGTAAATAAAACCAGGACACCAAACCAAAGCCAAGCACCAATGAACCAAGGACTTCGAGCAGATAATCGGAGGTGTCGAGAAAAAACAAGGCCAGCAGAAGGACCCAAACGAGGCTTAGAATCGCGGTTCCGAGAGTCCCGCGCAAGGGAACGAGGCGTCCACCCGCAAGTGCAGTGCACCCGCCAACAAGAAGTGACGCACCAACATCGCCCCAAACCGTTTCATCTACTGTGTCAAAGAAGAGAATTCCAATAATGAAGCCAAGAAGCAGTCCGACTATGCCGCCCAAAAAGGTAGCGCCCATAGCTGCAACGAGTGAAGCCATCAGATTCGATACCTGCTTCAAAATCGGGCGCGATGGAAATCCCATACACAATCAGCCTAACACAACAACGCTTCTCTCTTCGTGAGCCCGCAGTCTTAGTTTTCCAGGTCCGACGGCGCCAAAATGTTCAGCACGTCTAACTCTACGCAAGTACACGCACCCCCAAGCAGCCCTGCAAGCGACGGCACCGTGCGGCCCCCATCGCTGGAAATGGCTTCCTTAATGTAAGTACCGTGTTGCGACAAGATGGAAACTAACCAGTCATTGCCATCCCGCTCCCATGCGGTGATATCGATCCAGCGCTCGCGCACTTTGTCGGCGCGACGGTGCACCACGCGTTGGGGAGTGCTTTGCTGAAGATCTAGGCGTGGACCTTCGAGCAGTTCCGCGAGCTTGGCATCGACCGCTGCGGAATTCACCTCCACGCCCTCATCGAACTGCACGCGAGCGAGGTACTCCTTCTCACAGTGCATTTCCTTGACCTCAGCCACGCGGAAACGTTCACACAGCTTTAGGTCGAGCAACTCAATGCGGTCTTCGGAGCGACGCTTGATTTCATCTGCCAGCTCCACCAAATCGACATCTCTGCGCTTGGCTTTCTGCATTTCGAACACAAAGGGCCGCCCGTTGCCGAGCATACGCACATTCATGTCTTCGCGACCAGCGCCGTGGAATTTGTTACGCCGGGCTTTGAAACGAGGCATGGCCACGCGCGCAATGAGCTCTTGCACCGAATCCTTGGTGATTTTGCCGAAGCCTTCACAGGTATTACAGCCCTTACCCTTGCATTTTGGGCAGTAAAAAATCGTCTGCGGCAGGTCACGCACCAATTTGCGGTAGCGCCCTTCAAACAGGATCAGTTGCGGCCCTTGGTAAAGGGGTGGTTTTTCGGTCTCGGACTCGGTCAAAACGTGCGCGTAGTTAGAATGCGGCCGTGTGGCCTGAACTGTTCACCATTCCTTTCCTCGATTTCCCCCTGCGGTCCTTTGGGCTGCTGGTGGCATTGGGATTCCTGATTGGCGTTGGCACCGGCTCCAAGCTGGCGTCGCGTTATGGAGCCAACAAAGAGCTGGACCCGGCGCGATTCGCAGATGTGAGTTGGTGGGTTCTGATTGGCGTGATCCTCGGCGCACGCCTCGCCTTTGTGCTAGTCAACATCGGCCATTACTCGAGTCACCCGGCGGACATCCTAAAAGTTTGGCAAGGCGGGCTGGTCATGTATGGCGGCCTCATTCTAGCTGTGGTGCTCGGCGTCTGGAAGGCGAAGCGGCTCGGCATGCCGGGCTGGCAAAGCTTGGATTATGGCCTCACCGCCGGTTTCCTCGGACAAGCCATCGGTCGTCTTGGTTGCTTGGCCGTGGGCGATGACTACGGCGCCCCCACCGATTTGCCGTGGGCGATTACATTCCCGGAGCCTCTTGCTCCAGGCTCCGCATTTGAAGCCACCCTTTCCACGGTGCCGGTCCACCCAACCCAGTTGTACATGTCGGCCAAAGCGCTGAGCTTGTTCTTCTTTGGATTGTGGATGTTGAAGCGCAAGAAGTTCCACGGTCAGGTCGCCTTGTTGTTAGTCATGGGTTATGCCATGTTGCGCTTTATCGTCGAGTACTTCCGTTTCGACATGAAAGCACGTGGTGGCATTTACGCTGAAGGCGGTTCGCAGGCCGATGTCGACATCTACCTACAAGGGCAAGGCGTTGCCGATGCAGCAGGTCGCATCATCGATGTTCCGGCTTACCGCGAAATGCTCATCCAAGGTGACCCGCAAGCGTTTTCGCACTTGTTGCTGTCCACTTCCCAAATGGTGGGCATTGCAACTTTCGCGATAGCAGTGGTGGTGTACTTCATCATGCGTAAGATGCCCGCCTTGCAAGTCAAAGCGGAATCCGCCTCGAACTAAACTCCATGGCCTTCCTCGCTGGAGTGGACGAAGCTGGCTATGGCCCCTTCGTCGGACCATTTACGCTTGGCTTCAGCGTGTTCCGGGTGCAAAATCCGGAGCAGGACTTATGGGATGTCCTCTCGACATCGACCGCACCGAAGCCGGAGCGCAAGGATTTGCGTCGGCTGTGGTTGAATGATTCGAAGAAGGTGCATCAGGGTCCGCATGGACGTAAACGTTTGGGACGCACGGTGGCAGCCTTCCGCGAACTTGGGCAAACCGATGACTTCAGTTTAGATCGCTGGGTGACCGAAGCTCCGGCTGGCGATGCGCGGATGTTGCATCAGGCGCCTTGGTTTAAGAAGTTGAGCGGTGATTTGGTTCCAGAAATTACCCACGACCGCGCGCGCCTAGACGCTGCATCGATACGACGCGATTTAGATGCGCATGGATGCACTCTTGCCGGATTCGGCGCTCGTGCGGTTCCAGCTGGCGAATGGAATCAGCTGCTGGAAGAAACTGGTGGTAAGGGCAATGCCAACTTTGCAGTGACTATGCAGGCGGTGCGGCAAATCATGAGCATCACCGGCGATGCCCCGCTCAGGATTGAACTCGACCGGCAGGGTGGACGTCAACGTTATGCCGAGCCTTTGCGCCGTGCTCTAGAACCACGGATGGTCAAGATTCATGGCGAAGTTCCAAGCGGCTCGACTTACTCCTTGGAGTTTGAAAACCGCGAAGTGCAGGTTCGTTTTAGTGAAGGCGCCGACAGTAAGCACCTTCCAGTCGCTCTTGGCTCCTTAGCCGCAAAGCAAACCCGCGAACGCATGATGGATTTGTTTAACGCTTGGTGGGCTGAAAAGTTGCCCGCCGTGAAGCCGACCAAAGGCTACGGCGTCGACGGCAAACGCTGGCTGGCCGAAGTGATGCCAGGCTTGCAGGAGATTGGAATCCCTGCAAGCCTGTTGAAGCGCGATCGTTAATCGCGGGTGAGTATATCTAAGATTCCTTGTTCACGGTTTTGCAGGATCTCGCCCTGGAGGCGAAGGAACCAGCGATAAAGCAAGGTCACCAAAAGCAGCATGATGGCTTGCATGATGAGGTAAAGCGGCAAAGCACCGCCGCCAAACATAAACTCGACTCCCCATGGAAGTAAAAGTGGCGACAGGGTGAGTGGAACAAACAAGATGGTTAGGAACTGCAGAACGAAGGTCGAGAATTTTGGCTTGACCGCTTTCGTTCCCATTTCACGCATGCGGATGGGCGCATAAATGGAAAGCATGTTGCCTAACAAGCACAACAGCAGATATGCCGAGAAGGTTTGTAAGAGAGCTCCCAAAAGGTGCGTTGCATCTAATCGCACAAACCAATGTAAACCCAAAAGGGCGACCCAGCTTATGCCAATTGCAAAGGGTGCTAGCGTTAGATTCTTTCCTAACAGGATTTTGTAGCGTGGCACCGGTGAAAGCAGAAAGGCGCGGAAGCCCATGCGGTCTAAACCAAACTGGTTTTGCAACAGTTGATTGATGCTAATGAGCCCTACCGAAATCGCGCCAAGGCTCATGCCAGGGGCCCAAAAGCTGTAATCCTCCAAGCTCTCGTTTTTTGCCATCATCAAGCCCATGAGGCCGAAAATAATAATCGGGCCCAACATAACCATTTTGGTTTCTGGAGCACGCAGCAAGGAGCGTAAGTTGGCAAATGCGATTCCGGCGGTTGCATTTCCAACCCATGGAAGATTCCGCTCCACCAAGAGATTGCCCTGCGATTTAGAAAGGGCAGAGGCAGATGCCCCATCGGGCAGCGCCAAGACCTCCTTCTTGCTCGATCCATGTCCCACGCCCTCCACTACTGCGCGCATCGTAGTGCGATAAGAACGGCGCAGACTCAGTCCACCAAGCAGGAAGAAACCGAGAATGCACAATCCAGCGGGCACGATTTGAGTACGGAAAAGCGCATGCATGCCATACGGCAGCCAGCCAAAGGGGATGACCTGGGTTGCAAGGACAACCTGCCCCTCGAACGCAATGTCATCAAGTTCTTCTTGGGCTAACAGAGCTTGAAGCTGTTCCGCTGCCGCCGCCTGCTCCTCGCTCTTCACTTCGCGATTGGCAACCAACTTAAGGCGAAACTTCTCCGCTCGATAATCCACATCTTCGCTGCCGCGCGACATGTTGATGAAGTTGGGCACCTGCATCAGAAGGACAAAACAAAAAGTAATGCCCATGAGTACGTTTTTGCCTTTGCGCTTATCCTCCATGAGACGAGCCAGCCAGCCACGTAAGTGGTAAGTCAAGGCCGTCACTAAGACGAAGAAACCCAGAATCAGCGGAAAGCTTAGGAGCATGTGCGCTCCAAAGGTCATGGTCATGGCGAGTGCAAGCCCGAGCATGGCCGGCAGAAAGAGAACAATGCTTAAAGAGATAAAGGAACTCAGATAGTTAAAAACGAACACCCAACCTAAGGACACTGGCAGGGGCAATAGGTTTTTAAACGACAATGAATCGGAGCGACTAAGCTCGGTCATGAGCCCTACCATCCAGAAGAAGAGAAAGACTCCGGCAAGACCCACCCAAACTCCAAAGATGCCAATGGGGGTGGCATCGGGCAGTTCCTTGACTCCCACGAAATACGCTAGGACTCCTGCACCAAGAGAAAAAAGGACCCCAACGATAAGTAGCAAAGCGAACAACACATTGCTGATTTTGCCGCGTCGACTAATGCGATTAGCCAAAATGCGCCACCTCACCCACAGCATGGCCTTGAACTGGTCGCGCTTCAAAGGGCTTCCTCGCCTAACCAACTCACTTGGGGGTCAGTGTCTACTTGAGACCCCACGACTTCCAAGAAACGCTGTTCCAGCGATCCGCCACTGCCTAGTTCCGACAACAAGCTTTGTTCCACAAGTTCGCCATCGGCAATAATCCCCACGTGGGTACAAAGGCGTTCTACAATTTCTAAAACGTGTGAGGTCAGAAATACGGTGGAACCACGTTCTACGAACCGAGCGAGCAGTTTACGGATGGTGCGTGAGGCCACGGCATCGACCCCTTCGAAGGGCTCATCGAGAAACAAAAGATCGGGGTCCGGCAATAAAGCTGCGGCGAGGGCCAACTTCTTTTTCATGCCGTGGGAATATTCAATCGCCAGCTTGTTAGCATCTTTCTCCAAGTCTAAAAGCGGAAGCAGTTCCTCCGTGCGGCTGCGAATCACGCTTTTTTCCATGCCATGCATGCGACCCACAAAGGTCAGGTATTCCGCGGCCTTCAAATTGTCGAAGAGCGCCAGGTCCTCCGGCATCACACCGATTTGCCCTTTCATGATTAAGGCTTGCTCAGGATCGGTTGGGTCTTGACCGAGCACTGAAATGGACCCGGACGATGGCGCCAACAATCCAGTAAGCATTTTAATGGTGGTGGATTTGCCAGCACCGTTCGGCCCAAGGAAACCGTAAAAAGTTCCAGGCTCCACCCGAAGCTCCACATCTTTTACCGCACTAAAGGTGCCGAATCGGCGTGTAAGTGCTTGGGTTTGAATGGCGAATTCCATAGGCATGCCAGAAAGCCTAACAGCCCGCCCGGTACACCACGCGGAAGCGTTCCTGGACCAGTAGGATTTCCTCGGTGAACGGTTTTCCAATCCCCTCGCATTCCTTTTCAAAGAAGGCGCGATGCCCTTGACGCCAGGATTCTAAAGTCCGGTCGCCTTCCCCTTCTGCAAGAGCCCATTCCGCATCAATGTCGCGAAATCGGCATTCGCTGACCTCTAAGACTTCAATAATGGAGCTAGGTTCTCCACTCCAAGTCAGCACCACCATAAGGTGTCCTACTTCAGGCCTGGGCAAGCCTTCCACTTCATACCAATGCTTCATACTGCAGGTTGCAACCTTCACCCCACGGTGCACCAATGCGGCACAAGTATTCGCCCCTTCTTCGTCGGCGCAAAAATGCTCGGCGCTAAAAGAGGAAAACCCTCCCCGCTCAGATTCGGGAAGGGTTTCGAGATAGCTCTCTAAGAAAGCATTTGCCTTTGCGTGCTCAAGCAACTTAGGAGGAAGAGCCTTCCGTTTCCTTCTCGCCCTTGCCATCTTCCTGTTGGTTTTGGAAGAACACATAGAACGGGTTGGTTGGATCGAACTCTTCTTTCTTTTGACGCTTTGGATCAGGACCAAAGTCCTCGCGCCGCCCGCGACCTTGACCGCCACGAGGGCCGCCTCGTCCACGACCGCCGCCGGGGCCTCCGCGTCCGCGTCCGCCTTGGCCGCCACCTTGACCACCACGACCGCCACCGCCGCCTTCACTGCGTCCACCTTGACGTTGCTTACGCTGCACCTCGCGTTCCTTCTCTTGCTCTTCCGTGAGCAGGGACAAACGAATCTTCCGTGCAGCAAGGTCCACTCCAAGCACACGCACTTCCACTTCTTGCCCTTCCTTGAGAGCTTCGGATGGATGCTTAATGTAGCTATCGGAGCAGTGACTCACATGGACTAGCCCTTCGCGCTCACATCCGAACTCGACAAAGGCACCGTATTCAGCAAGGTTCTTAATCTTGCCTTTCATCATCTCACCGACGACTAAAGTTTCGAGTTTGCGCCCGCCACCACGATTTCCGCCGCCATGCTGGCCACCAGTTGGCTGATGGCGCATGCGTGAGCGACGCACTTTGGAAAGACCTTCCTTAACTCGCTGCACAATGCCATCGACCTCACGCTCTCCCTCCAGAGCTACGCTCCAGTCCATCTGCTTGATCCTGCCAGGATCCTTCACCAGATCCTGGACCGTCACATTGGACGATGCCATGGTCTGCCGTAAAACAGAGTAGTACATAGGGTGCAAGCTGCGGCCATCGAGCAGTTCATCGCCATTGCGCACCCGCAGCATGCAGCATGCAGCACGCCATGCTTGCGCAGTCAGACCAATGCGGTCTTGCAAGTCACGTAAACTACGGAATGGTGCGGTGGAGCGTTCCACGACCACACCTTCTGCATCTAATCCAGGTACGAGGCGCAGGGCATCGGCGCTGGCGGTGTTGACGTCCACCCCTTTCGACGCCAACAAGGAGCGCAGGAAGGTGGTTTCGAAGTCATCCAGAATGCGGTGATTAATTTCGCCGCGGAATGGAATGAAGGCACGCACGATGTGTGGCGTGTGGAATGCTGCGGCGCGCGGATCGGCAGCCATGGTGGCGACCAAAAACGCTTGGCGCTCGTCGTGGCTAAGCAGCGCATCGGCTGGGCGGCGTGCTACTTCGCGCAACATGGTTTTCACAACGGCCATTGGGACCATAACCATGCGTGGTTTTCCGCCCGGGAAAGCCTTCATTAAGGTGCGCGCTCCAGACCGGGTGGCGGTATCGGCTTGTACCGCAACCAAACCAACCTGCTCTTCGCCGATGAACTTCTTCAAGCTATCCGCAAGAGATTCGGACTTGAGATCGACCTCGATGGTGCGCGGAGTTTCGTCGACTCCATGTCCTGCAGCCAAGACCATGCGGCCTTTCTTCGCTGCGCAAACGCCAATGACCAGATTTTCATTTTGGCCACGATCCAATGACCGCTCGACTTGCTCCCACCCGTTTTGCAGAGAGGCTTCTTCGGCCCGACGCTTCAAAGTTCCGCGCACTTGTTGCACCAAACGCGGCAACCGCTCACGGCTAACGAAGTCGGTGAACAAACTGCGGTAACTCTCCTTCTCCTGTTTCGGATAGCTGTCTAGCGATTCGAATAAGGCGGTAACTGCTGCGGACGGAATGCCAAACTCAACCTTCACCGCGTGCGCACGCTCGGCGCGCCGCAACTGCAAGTAACGGTCGGGGGCACATTGCGCGATGGGAGTTAGACCTTGGGCCAAATTGTGGAAGCGCTTTTTCTCTTCCGACTCTGGATCAAGCGCAGAGACATCCATGGTTCCCTCAAGGCGGAACTTGCGTTGCAACTGCAAGGCTAAGTTGGCGTCTGCGCGAAGCTTGTTTAAGAACTCGGCATACTCTTCCTTTTCCGGCGCTTCAAAGTCAGCCGGTGCATGCGACGGGTGGATGACCAAACCAGCATCTTCCAACTCCCCTTCATCCATGGTGCTTTGAACAATTTCTAAAGCTTCCGGGAACTCTTCCTCCTTACCTTCAAAAGCGCGCAGCAAATTACCGCGACGGCGCTCCAAAGATTCTGCTTGGCGCAAACGCTCAAGCAAAAGCTCAAAGCCAAAGGCATGCGGGAACTGTCCGGCGAGGGCTGGTGATGCACAACGCAAGAACACGGGGAACTCCCCTGCGGCGAGACCTTCGCGCAGGGCATTCATGACAGGGACCTTGAGTCCCAGATAGCGGGCGAGGCGAACCTCGGCGCTGGGCTGACGTGGGGAAGACATGTTGCTGGGATTCTAACAGTTCTTCTAAAACGGGTCCTGCAAATACACCTTCCTGTTGAACTCTCCCATCGCAAGACGAATCTCGAAAGCAGCAACACCTTATTAGGATATGCCCCTCAAACTCTGAGGAATGCCCCTGTCATCCGCATCTGCTAAATCAGGTTAGGGTGCCCTGTTCGATTGCAAAGCGAAACGGAGCGCAAGAAAAAGGCTCTACGAGGGCTGATTGATCGCTCGCCCAGAGACATCTCCGAACACCTACTGCAGACGCTGGTAAGTTTGCGCCTGCAGTCTTCAACGGGTAAACCGAAAAATCTAGGCTCAGTGCGAGTGAGTGTCGGCGTCGGCAGCCATCCGGACCGGAGAACTAGCAGACTGGGTGTGCACCACCTTCCACGCCTGATCCACCCAACGAAAGATGTACGTGCCATGACCTTTGTTGTGGATTTCTCGCCCGTCGGAAGCGGTCAACTGTATGTCAGTGTCGACCACCACCCAGGCGCAGTTCCCCTCGAAGTTGGTCTGAATGTTCGAAAACTTCAAATGCAAGTCTAGCTCCGATTCCGGCGCGACGTGATTCATAACCAGATCCTCTAACCCAAGGTTCTGACCACCGCCCTCGAAGTAGCGAGCCCCTTCCCAATCCAAAAAGTGCGCATAGAAGGGATCGCCGTCACCTTGTTCCCAGCCCAGCCGGATGTCCTCCAAGGCGGCCTCAAGTCCCGCCGTATCGTGGTTAGGAATGCTCTGCTCGGCTGTTGCGCACCCGCCCAGTAAAAGAGCAAGTGTGATCATGGCTATGAATTGCGTCGACATCGGACCCTCCCGGGTGAATTATGGTCAAAGGTTATGGGCGTGAAATGAGAGCTGGTGCAGCGTATCCGTGAATCGATTCAAAACCACACTCCCCAGTCGGCGGGGACACCTCACAGAAACCAATCTAGCCCCTTCCATCATGCGACTCCAGCTCAACTGCCGCGATATAGCGAAACGCCGGCACGTGAGTCCATTCAATCAAGCTCTAAACTCAATGGCACAATCGAGTTCCGCTTCCAATCCAAACTCGGGTACTCCACTTTGAGTATCCCGTTGGCGAAGGAAACTTCTCGATTCAAAACGTCCCGAATAGCAATCGTGCCCATATTCACAATGAGCACTCGAGACCGCCTTTCTTTAGGATTCTCAAACCCCAAGTCGATAACAAAATCTCTTCGCAGCTTGACCAACAGGATACTTTCAAACTTTATGGATTCACTGAGACCGTGTACGACCTCTAAAAGGTGCATCCCTTTCTCTGATTTTCCGAGGTAGTGATAGCCGCAATAGGCCCCCTCCGTGTCCAGGCCACTCGTCCCCTTGCTCATAACCCATAAATCCCCATTACTCCTTGTCTCGAAGTACATTTCTCCAAAAAATTTCTCGCTGTTATTCCCGGTAAGTAAGTCAACTTCCACAACGGAAGAGTGGGCATCCGCAAAATCTCCATGCAGCGCGTCGATGATTTTCGGATGTACGTATTCTGGTTGAAGAAATGAAAACTGGAACGGCCCCCAATTCGACACGATTTCTCTTTCTAATTCAGATTCCTTATATGCCTTGCCTGAACTAAGCGATTCCGGTTTCGTTTCGCCGACGACGCATCCAGCATTCAATACGGCTGCAACAGCTAGGAACCGAATTCCGCCGCTATAGGCCTGTACAAAGGATTTCTTTTCTCTCTTCATAATCACCAAGGAATGGTACTGGGCTAGCCTTGCTCAAACCACGTTTTTGTTCTCAGATTTTATCCAGGCTTCCCTAGCGGTACGAACTCTCGGCACAGGCCATTTCCACCGACTGAACTTTTGCAGCCTAATTCAGAAGAGGCCTTCTGCTAGCTACCAAAAGTGAAAAGCCGCAGCATGTTTCCATGCTACGGCTTTCAGAGAAGCTTAGAAACGCGCCTACTTCAAGCGCTCTTTGATCAACTCTTCCTGCACGTAGGCAGGAACAGCTTCGTAGCCAGCTGGCTCCATGGAGAAGGAACCGCGACCTTGGGTTAGGCCACGAATGGTTCCTGCGTAGGAGAACATTTCAGCGATCGGCACCGTGCCGTTCACTTCGCGGATTTGACCGTCCATGGTCATTTCTGCAATGTTTACGCGGCGGGTGTTGAGGTCACCGATGACATCGCCCAGGAACTCTTCTGGCACCTGCACGTTCAGCTTCATGACTGGCTCAAGCACGGTGAAGTTACCGTCTAGTGCTTCGCGGAATGCGCGTTGAGCTGCCAAGTTAAACGCAAGCTCACTGGAGTCCACATCGTGCGACTTACCGTAGTGAAGTTCCGCTTCGACGCCCACGAAAGGCCAGCCGAGCTTACCGCCCGACTTGGATGCTTCCTCGATACCTTTTCCAACCGATGGAATGTACTGGGCAGGAACCACACCACCTTTGGTGCTGTCAATGAAGTTGGTGTTGGTCTTGACGTCTGCCTCTTCCTCGGGGGCCCAAGGACGGAACTTGACGTTCACCACAGCGAACTGACCCGAACCACCAGACTGCTTGATCTGCTTGCCTTCGATGTCGACTTCCTTGTTAATCGTCTGACGGTAAGCCACACGTGGCGCACCCACAGTCACCGGGATGCCGTAGTCACGAGCAATACGGGTAGTGATGATTTCGAGGTGAAGCTCACCCATTCCGGAGATGATGGTCTCGTCGGTGTCCTTATCGGTGATGACGCGGAAGGACGGATCCTCGCGGTGCAACTTGCCGAGTAAGTCGCCGAGCTTGTCACGGTCACCGGTCGACTTTGGCTCCACCGACATGGAAATCACTGCCTCTGGGAAGGTCATGGATTCCAGAACGATTGGGTTCTTGTCGTCACAGACGGTGTCACCAGTGATGGTCAACTTAAGACCAACCACTGCACAGATTTCACCTGCGTGCACTTCATCGACGGCTTTACGCTCGTCTGCGTGCATGAACATCAAACGCCCGACGCGCTCCTTCTTGCGCGTACGTGGGTTCAACACTGCATCGCCGCGCTTGAGCACACCGGAGTAAATGCGGACGAAGGTGAGGTCACCGTTCGGGTCAGCAATGGTCTTGAATGCGAGACCGGAGAGAGGCTCTTCAGAGTTGGAGTTACGAATAATCTCCACTTCCAGGTCCTTAGGATCATTACCCACAATGCGACCCTTATCAATCGGGTTCGGCAGGTAATCAACCACCGCATCCATGAGTGGGTGCACACCCTTATCGTGCAGTGCAGAGCCAGCGAAAACTGGAACCGCGTGACCCGCTAGGGTTGCACGACGGGCGACATCTTTCAGCTCTGCGACGGTGAATTCATCACCTTCGAGGAAACGCTCGACCATGTCGTCGTCGACCTCCACGATGTTCTCAATCATCTCGCTGCGACGCATTTCTGCCTCTTCGCGCATGTCCTCTGGGATCTCCATTTCTTCCACGCCAGGGCCATCGCCTTCGGTGAAACGCAGAGCCTTCATTTCCATGAGGTCGATCAAACCGTAGAACTCCTTCTCAACACCGAGTGGGAGTTGCATGCGTACTGCATTGCACTGAAGACGGTTGCCGATGGACTCGAATGCGCGCTCAAAGTCAGCGCCAACGCGGTCCAGCTTGTTAATGAAACAGATACGTGGCACACCATAACGGTCGGCCTGACGCCATACAGTCTCAGACTGAGCTTCTACACCTGCAACACCATCGAACACTGCAACCGCTCCATCTAGTACGCGTAAAGAGCGTTCCACCTCAATGGTGAAGTCCACGTGTCCTGGAGTGTCAATGATGTTAATCCGGGTTCCATTCCACTCACACTGGGTTGCAGCGGAGGTAATGGTGATACCGCGGTTACGCTCATCTTCCATGTAGTCCATGGTTGCGGCGCCATCGTGCACTTCTCCAATCTTGTGGATGTTGCCGGTGATGTAAAGAATCCGCTCGGTGACCGTGGTCTTACCAGCATCAATGTGAGCCATGATGCCAATGTTGCGGAGGTTACTGAGGCGCTTTTCCTCCGACTTGGAAAGGTCAGGGGTAGGAAGGGTCTCGGTAGTCATGTTTCTGGAAGGGTGTACAGTGAGCCCGTAGGCTTAAGAAGGAACCCTGACGCACGCCAAATTGGGGCTTGCCACGGTCAGGGGAAGCCGCCAATTTTAACGAAATGTTCGCAAATGACTAGTCCCCGCGCGCAACGACTCCGAGTCCCTGCTTCCACCTCCAATGTGGGGCCTGGTTTCGATGCATTCAGCATTGCCCTGGATCTATTCCTCGATGTCCAGTGGCGGCCAGGAAAAAAAACCACTTTGGCGCGAAAAGGGGTATTAGAGGAGTCTCCACTACGTTTGGCCCAGGATCCGATTATGCGCGGCATGCGCCGAGCAGCGATTCTGGCCAACCAAGAACTTCCCGCTGGTGAACTTATGATCCAGGCTGATGCCCCCCCAGGACGCGGATTAGGCTTAAGCGGGGCCGGTTTGGTCGCTGGATTATTGTTGGGCGATCGGCTGTGCGGCGGCCAACTCAAACGCTCCGAGTTGTTGAGCGAGGCCATCCAGCTCGAGGGTAATCCGGAAAATGCGGTCGCCTCCATGATCGGTGGCGCGCATTGGAGCCTCGGCGCCAAGGGTGAAGCGTGGATTCATCATCCGGTTGCGCTGCACCGAAATCTGCGCTTCCTGCTCATCATCCCCCCTTACCCCATGACCACCAAGCGTTCGCGCGAAGCTTTGCCGACCTCGGTTTCTTTTCAACGCGCCATGCGTCAGGCGCACCGGCCACCCATTTTGCTGGAGGGTTTGCGTACCTTGAAACCAGATTACATCAAGCTAGGCATCGCCGATGACCTTCATGTGGCCCCACGCCTTAAGCTGATGACCGGCGCCAAGGCCATGCTGGATTTCGCTTATGAAGCCGGCGCTCTTGGAGCAACTTTGTCGGGTGCAGGTTCGGCGCTGTTGGTGTTGAGCCGCGTGGGAGAAGTGCAGAACCTGGAGGCGCGTTTAGCGGGGCGGGTGAAACGCCTTTGGGGCGACAGCGGAAACGTGGTTGTGGCGCGCGCGCACGCTCAAGGTGCTAAGTTTTTGCGCGGCTGAGAGTCAAAGCTTATTGCGTAATCGTCAGAGGGCGCGCGATGGAAACTTTGTCCACGAGAAAAGTCACTGGATTTAGGCTGATGGCACCAAACCACCGTGTACTTCCAACAAGATTTGAAGCCAGTAGCGGAGGTAAATCTAAAATCGCAAGCGCGTCACCATCCGTATCAAGGAGTCCGAATCCACCTTGGATAATCGATGGATAATTTCCTGCCACGATATCCCGAAACAGGGCATCCTGGACTAAAGGAATGCTGGCTCCTCGAAAAACGGAAGGGCCAGTTCCAGTGTTTGAGATGAGAATCCCGTAAGGAGTTCCCGCAATACTTGCTGGAAAATCTACGGTGAGTTCTACCACACCTCCAGTTGTTGCAGAGAGAGATGCGACGCTGGTATTGAGGAATGGATTGAAGCCCATGACATAAACGGACCCGCCATCATTTGGTCCCTGCAAAGTGTTTAGAGGAGCTCCGACAAGGAACTCGACAAAACCGTCACCGTTAATATCTCCAGCACTGGAAACCGAATACCCAAATCCATCTTGGCGCGTAAAACGTCCACTTCTTTGCTGGATCAAGGAACCATCTTGACCGCTAAACACGCGTACATAACCACCGCCGTAGGCTCCCACAATAATATCTGGAGTGCCATCTCCGTTGACATCGCCGGAGTTAGAAACGGAATATCCAAGATAATCCGAGGTGTCGTCCCCACTCCAATGGAACAACAAAGATCCATCGAATCCGGAATAAGCATCCGTTGTGCCAGCATTGCTTATCCCTATTTCGTTTGCGCCGAAAGCACCCACCAAAAAATCTGTGTATCCATCGCCATTAAGATCTCCTGCGCCCGACACTGCCTGGCCAAAGGAATCACTAAAAGCAGCACCATCTTTGCGATACAAGATAGCACCATCAAAGCCCGAATAGACAAAAGCCGATCCAGCACCAGATCGTCCACCTGGAGAAGCGTCGAATGCTCCAGAAATGAAATCGTCAAAGCCATCGGCGTTTACATCTCCAGCGTCAGAAACAGACCAACCGAGACGGTAATCAGCCTCTATTCCCTCAATCCGATAAAGCAACGATCCGTCGGCGCCAGAATAAGCGTAAACCGCTCCAGTATTCAGCAAGCCTGGGGAGGTGAATAAATCCGCGCCGACGAGAAGATCTGGTACGCCATCGCCATTCAAATCACCGCCGCCTGAAACAGAGATCCCCAAACGTTCTCCTTGGGTCGTACCATCAAACCGAAAGAGCTGCGTCCCATCGATTCCAGAGAACACATAAGCCGACCCTGCACCATCCACACCACCTGGGTCTGCAGCATAAGCCCCAGCAATAATGTCATCGAATCCATCTCCATTGACATCACCAGCACCGGAAACGGAAAACCCAAGGTAAATCCAAGTGTCTTCGCCCTCCCACTGATATAGCAAATCTCCAGTCGCGCCCGAGTACACATAAACCATGCCTGATCGCCAAGACAAAGACTCTGCTTCATGCGCTCCAATGACGATGTCATCGACCCCATCTCCGTCGACATCACCAGCATTGGATACAGAGTTTCCAAACCGATCGTTCGTATCCTCTCCATTCCATTGGTAATAAGAATGAGAACCACCTCCAACGATTTGCGCGGTGATGGGGCTTGTCAGAGCCAATATGGCTGTAATTAGAAGTTTCATGGATCGATCTAAATGATGAGGGTTCGTTGTGCGAGCGTGTGCATTTTCGAACACAGAAAGGAGCTGTAAGCCCAAAAGGTGTAAAAAAAGATGCCCTACCTGAATAGTTGCAACTTTTGTGCCAAACATATTTTGCAACCAGGCTAGGGAAGCTCTCATTTCATCCGCCCGGTGTTGCTCTGCGACGGCCAAAAAAATCCGAGCTTCCTCATATTCTCTCCAATATATCTTGGCTGCCGCGTATGAGAACTATGCCCCTTTCCGCACGCACATTTTTGGCAATCTCACTTGGTGCCTTCAGCCTATTCTCTACCGGCTGCACGAATCCGACCATGGACGCTGCTGGAGGGGTTTACCGCGCCCCCGTGCCGACACATGATTCTGCTTCAGAAGTCGGTTTGGCTGAGGAAGAAGGCCTCCTAGTCAATCAGTTCCAGAACGTCGGCGACCATCCTTTATCCACCTTTTCCATCGACGTGGATACGGCAAGCTATGCCATGAGTCGCAATTATCTGCAGCAAGACGAGCTTCCACCGCGCGAGATGGTGCGCACCGAGGAGTTTTTGAACTACTTCACTTACGACTATGCGCAGCCCGCCGGGAACTCCCCCATCAGCACGACTTTTGAAATGGCGGCTTGTCCTTGGAATAGCGGACATCATCTGCTTTTGGTCGGTTTGCAGGCGAAGGATGTTCCGAAAGAGTCCATTCCGGCCAGCAACTTAGTGTTCCTCCTAGACGTTTCAGGTTCCATGAGTGCGGGCAACAAGCTTCCGCTTTTGCAGGATTCCATGCGCTTGCTGGTCGAAGAGTTACGCACGCAAGACCGGGTTGCAATAGTCACCTATGCAGGGAGCGCCGGTTTGGCTTTAGATTCCACGCCTGGTACCGAGAAAGCCAAGATTCTGAATGCGATTAACGCTCTCAGTTCCGGCGGCTCCACTGCTGGCGGGGAAGGCATCGAACTTGCCTATTCCGTGGCTGCCGATTACTTTCAGGAAGATGGCAACAACCGTATTATTCTTGCCACCGATGGCGACTTTAATGTTGGCATCAGCGATGACTCTGAATTGGTGCAACTCATCGAATCCAAGCGCGATGAGAACATTTTCCTCAGTGTGCTCGGTTTCGGTAATGGCAACTACCGCGACCACAAAATGGAAGGCCTCGCAGATCATGGCAATGGCAACTACGCCTATATCGACAACCTTCTGGAGGCAAAAAAAGCTTTGGTCACCGAATTTGGTAGCACCATGCTCACGGTTGCCAAAGATGTGAAACTGCAGATCGAATTCAATCCAGCCGCAGTTTCCGCGTACCGTTTGATTGGCTATGAAAATCGCATGCTCGAGGACAAAGACTTTAACGATGACCGCAAGGATGCCGGCGAAATGGGGTCCGGTCATCAAGTAACGGCGCTGTACGAAATCATCCCCGCCGATTCACTCGAAGCGCATGGCGGCATCGATGCCTTGAAATACCAACAAGCCTCCATGCCAAAGGCCGATCCGAGCGAAGAGTGGTTCACTCTTAAGGTGCGCTACAAAGACCCGCATTCCAAGCAAAGCACCCGTTTTGAGAACTCGGCGAGCAAGCAGCAGATTTGGTCGACGTCGACCTCGCGCAACTTTGACTTTGCAAGCAGTGTGGCGGAATGCTGCTTGGTGCTGCGCGATTCGGAGTTTAAGGCAGAGGCTTCTTTGGAGGCTGCCATTGCACGTGGAAAAGCGTCCAAGGGTACCGATACCAATGGTTACCGGTCCGAGTTCTTACGTCAGATGGAAAAAGCCAACCTATTGTTGTGGTCAGTTAAGCATTCAAATTAATCCCTTACGCTACCGCAATAGAAATGTGGTCGACTACATCGTCCATACGAAGCCAATACCTGCACCGAG